>Ga0272440_1001572_pt1 | contig 18551 bp, 13 predicted proteins | sample SSMMMBAug17_FD_192440 | JGI IMG/M metagenome (GOLD analysis project Ga0272440, IMG submission 192440) | Marine sediment archaeal communities from Little Sippewissett salt marsh, Falmouth, MA, United States - SSM-MMB-Aug17 | ecosystem: Environmental > Aquatic > Marine > Wetlands > Sediment ...
GCAGTGGACAAAGTGGACAAAGTGGACATTAAAATTTTAATATTATGTCCACTTTGTCCACTGCCTCCACTTTGTCCACTTTGTCCACTGCGTCCACTTTGTCCACTGCGTCCACTTTGTCCACTTTGTCCACTGCGTCCACTTTGTCCACTTTGTCCACTTTGTCCACTGCCTCCACTACATAAACATCTCAAGAATTCAAAATTGTAATAAGTTGAATCAAATTATCTATATGATAATTAGCTTTCAAATTTTTATTTTTATATGCAACAAAGTTAACATTTGCCTTATGAGAAGCACTTTCATCAACATTTGAGTCACCAATATATAAAATCTGCTCAGGTTTTAATTTAAAAAAATTAATTATTTTTATAAGTTGATCCGGGTATGGTTTTGGATTGTTAACATCAGAGCTTGTAACAACAATATCAAAATACTCATTAAGCTTAAATTCATCTAATACAATTGACATACTATTTGAACGATTTGTTGCAATCGCTGTTTTGTAATCAGGTTTTAAAAAGCAAAGAAGCTTAATAAGATTTTCTTCAAATTTCATATATTTCAAATAATATTTGTAATCCATATTTTGGCGATATGATTCTATTTCTTCAAAATCAACATTTTTATCTTTAAAGAGATATGAAATAGAATTATCAACAGTATGAGCATGAACAAATGAAAATTGTTGATCAGTCATGTCATTATATCCAAAATGATTAAGTATTTGATTATAATAATGTCTATTTAGATCTGCTGTATCGAACATCACTCCATCACAATCAAAAATAACAGCTTTAATATTGTTCATTTTATTTTCAGTCATTTTGAATATTATTTTTTTGATTTATTATTATTTGGTTTATTAATATTATTTTGAATATTAACATAAACAGGAATATCAATCTTTTCTTTTCGTTTGTTATCAGTAGTAATATTGATTACATCTCTGAATCTTCCAGGCTTATCTTTTAAGCTTTCAATTGAAAATTTATATTTATTATCTGACTGAGCTAAATTTATTTTAATATTATCTTTATGCAAAGTTGAATAATTTGTGATTTTAAAAGGATACTTTTTTGAAGGGATAATTTCAAAATTTTGTGTAATTTTTTCACCTTCTAAACCATAAATATCAACTCTATGAGGATAATTTGCAAATTTTTCAACTTTTCCAGATATTTGAAGTCTAACCTGTTTTTTTTGAGGATCATTAGTAAAAACAGTAGCAGTTTTTGTAAGCCTTCTTCCACCATATCCTTTTGAATTAACTTTTATTGTTACTTTTCCCTCTTCACCTGGAGGGATACTCCTCGTATATGAGGATGCTGTGCAACCTCAGCCAGTTTTTACACGTTCAATACTTAAAGCAGCACTACCATTATTCTTTACAATAAAATCATGCTCTATTGGTTCACCCTCAAGCAATGAATCAAAATTATAACTGGTATCAGTAAAAAGAGCTTCAGGCAAATGACTAACTTTTGTTTGTTCTTTTGTAATATCTTGACTTTTAGAAGGTTTTTGGGTTTGTTCTTTAGTAATTGTAAAATCTTGAGTTTTAGAAGTTGTCTTGTTTGGTTCATTAGCAAAACACATTAAACTCAAAAATAAAACTATTATTATTTGTAAATAAAATAATTTACTTTTCATAATAACTCCCTTTTATATTTAATAAAATAAAAAAAAAATTTTTATTTGATTTTAATATTTTTTAAAAATCAAAATTTGTCTTATATAATTCCTCTTGTTCGTTTAATACTTCAATTATTATATTTATATCAGTCATAGGATTCATAATCACGCTTCTTAAAACTACCTGGCTAAGATTTTCTTTATATAATGTTGTTCGAGAAACAAAGCTTTTACCAGCCTCCCTTTGCAGCCTTTGAACAGTAATATTAATATCATTTATTGTATTATTTATATCTTTCTTTTGTTCATGAGAAGATTCATTCCACTTTTGTTTTAATGATTCAGGAAATATTCTATAAGTTATAATATTTAGCTGTGGTTCAGTTGCAATTTGAAACAGTTTTCTTTTTTTTAATTCATTTGCAAATTCTTTTGCAGTATCAATACCATGATTGATTAATAGACCATAACCTCTAGAACCCATTATGTCAAGAGCGCTGCCTAAAACTAAAGATGTTGCAGCTCTTGAACCAACAAGTGAGCGTATTCCTAAATCAACAGAACCAGGCCTGTTAACATATGCTGAATGATAAGCAATAGAATCCATTATTTTTGAATCTCTGAAATATACCATTCCACAGCTCATAGGCATATAAAATTGTTTATGGCCGTCAATAGTGACAGAATTTGCTTTTTCAATTCCAGATAATTTGTAATTATATTTTTCAGATAAAAGGGTTGGGCCTCCCCATGCTGCGTCAACGTGAAAATGGATATTATGTTTGCTGCATATTTCAGCTATTTCATTTAAAGGGTCAACAGATCCAGTTTCTGTTGCGCCGGCAATACCAATAACAGCCAATATTTTTGTTTGATTGTCAAATGAATGAATAATTTCTTTTAACTTAATAATATCAAGCTTATTTTCATGATCCATTGGAATTTTTATAATATTTTCATTTCCTATTCCTAAAACTCCGCCTGCTTTTCTTAATGAGTAATGAGCAAGTTGAGATACTAAAATTACACATCTGTTTATATTATATGCTTTATATGCAGCATTTATTCCTTGTTTTTCAACACCATCAAAATTATCTTTTTTCTTTAAGGCAGTATTTCTTACAACCCACATTGCTGTTAGATTTGCAAGGGTTCCATCTTCTACAAAGCTTCCAAGAGTACTATCTGGATTTTGAATATGAAGATTATAAAAATCTTTGTCAAATTTAAAAATAAGCCTGTGAATTTTTGCCAGAACCTGTCTTTCAAAGATTGATACAATTTTTGAAGTTTCAAGTTTTACAACATTTTGATTTAAAGCAGCTACAATTGTGTGAAGATGTACCATAAAAAATGGTATTGCTGAAGTCATATGTCCTATAAAATAAGGAGACGCTACATTCACAGCATGAGGAGCTATATCTTTTATAATACCTTTTATAACATCAGCTAATTTTCTTGTAGGATTTTTATTTATTGTACTATCTTTAAACCAATCAGAAAGTTCCATTAAACTGGCTTCTTCAGTAATCCCAACATTAGCTTTTAAAAAATCATGCAGTCCAAAAAGGATTTGCTCCATGTATTTAACCAAAGTTTTCCTGGTAGCTTCATTTTCAGGACTGATAAAAATTCTTTCTAATGCCTTCCAATCAGCAACAAGATCATATTTCCCATTAGCTAGTTTATTAAATGACATATTTTTTCTTTCTAATTTTTGTATTCTCCATATTTAATGATTATATGCAATGATATAAATACGTGAAAATGAATCAGCTAATATAATTTCATTTTGAAATGACATATTTCTGATTCTAATGGTTTTGTGGTAGGCAGTATTTCTAATACGGCATATATTCTTTGACTGGAGTCCCAAATCTTTAGATTTGGGCGTCAGTTATCTTTTAATTTGTTTTTTTGACGCCCAAATCTAAAGATTTGGGACTCAAGCCAAGGATTTATGTCATCCTAAAATATTATTACACCACAAAATTTAAAGATTTGGGACTCCAATTCTTAATTCAAAAGTATTATCCATTGGATACGCCCTTATCCAATGGTTTAAATTAAAATACAAATATCAGTTAACCCAGCTTAAACTAACGTAAGTATTGCCATCATTATCAATATATGAATCACCTAAATCTCGGATATTTAATGTAGCAATATTATCTTTAATAAGTTTTATTTGATTTTCTGATAAAAGCTTTTCTATTACATTATTAAACCTGATCAGTTAACCCAGCTTAAACTAACGTAAGTATTGCCATCATTATCAATATATGAATCACCTAAATCTCGGATATTTAATGTAGCAATATTATCTTTAATAAGTTTTATTTGATTTTCTGATAAAAGCTTTTCTATTACATTATTAAACCTGTTTTCTTCCCATTTTAAAGACTTTCTTAACTCACATATTTTTACAGGATAAATTTTTTTATCTAATTTATCAAAATGTTCTTTAAATAAAATATGATCTTCTTTGTTTAATAATGAATTATTATTAAAATTTTGAGTTGAGTTATTTGTTTTAAGCGTTAATAATTCAATCTCTAATTTTTCAACTCGTCTTTCTAATTGTTCTATTCTTTTTTCAAGCATTAATTTCTAAGCCCACTTAAAATTTCATAGCCTTTAAGTATATCTAAGGCTCTTTTAATTTGATAATCAGATAGTAAATCATCTTTTGTAATTTTACCATGCCTTAATTCATCTCTATCAGATGTATTATTGTCATCTTTTTGTTCAATATTTTTTTCATCACTTTGTTTATTTTTTTGTTCGTTTGTTTCAGTATTTTTTTTATCACCTTTCATTGGCAAAGCTTTGAGATGGTTTTTTAAATCCTTTTCTTTTAAATATTTTTTTCCATCTAAATCTTCTTTATCAACTTCAACAAGAGTTGATTTAACAACAATATCAGGCTTTATACCTTGTGCCTGAATTGAACGATCTTTAGGAGTAAAATATCTTGCAATTGTATATTTCAGGCCATATCCATCTCTTAAAGGTTCAACTGTCTGAACTGAGCCTTTACCAAAAGAGGTTGTGCCGATAATTAGAGCTCTTTTATGGTCTTGAAGAGCACCGGCAACAATTTCAGAAGCACTTGCGCTTCCTCCATTTATTAAAACAACAATTGGATAATCTCTTTTAATTTCATTTTCATGAGCTTTAAAAATTTTAGTATTGTTATCCTTGCGGCCTTTTATAGTAACGATGTTACCATCTTGAATAAATAAATCAGTAACTTTAACCGCCTGATCTAAAAGTCCTCCTGGATTATCTCTTAAATCAAGAATTAATCCTTTGAGTGCATGATCAGTATTTTCCATTTTTTCAAGGGCTTCAAGCAAATCATCAGTTGTTTTATCTCTAAAATTTGTAATCCACACATAAGCATAACCTTCTTCAATATTAGAAGATTTTACACTTTCAATTGGAATAATATCTCTAATTATTTCGACATCAAATGGCTCTTTTTCACCTTCTCTGGCGATTGTTATTTTAACAGATGTACCTTTAGGCCCTCTCATTTTTCTAACAGCTTCCCACATTTCCATATCTTTGGTAGATTCATCATTTACCTTGATTATTTTATCTCCTGCTTTTATACCTTTACGAGAAGCAGGGGTACCTTCAATTGGAGAAATAACTGTTAAAATACCATCTTTTACAGTTATTACAATTCCAATACCGCCAAATTCACCATGAGTGTCAATTTGTAATTCTTCAAAAGCCTCTGGGGGCATAAATGAAGAATGAGGGTCAAGAGACCTGACCATACCCTGAATTGCACTATGAATTAATTTTTCAGTATCTACAACATCAATGTAGTTTTTTTCTATTATTTCTATAACATCACTAAAAAGTTTAAGACCTTTATAAGTTTCTTTATTACCAGCCGGTAGATAATTTGCTGCAAATAGAAATAATAATAATGTAATTAAAATTAATAATTTTGAATAGTTTTTTTGTTTCATATATTTATAATTAACCTTTCTTAAGCCATTTCATTGGGTTCATTGGTTTTCCATGATGTCGAACCTCAAAATATAAACTAGGCCCATCTATTGAACCTGTATCACCTAATGTTCCGACAACTTCACCCAATTCAACAGCTTCTCCTTTTTGTTTAAACAATTCATCTGCATGTGCATAAACTGTATAATAATTATCACCATGATCAATTATGATCATATTGCCATAGCCTTTAAACCAATCAGAAAACAAAACTTTTCCTGAACAAACAGCCTTAATAGGTTCTCCTTTATCAGCTCTAATATCAACACCGCTTCGAAAATTCATTACACCAAATTCTTGATTCTTATAAGCTCCAAATGACGAAATTATTTCACCATTGACTGGAAATAATAGTTTACCCTTAAATCTTTTAAATGAATCTGAATAATACCTGTTTTTATTGTTTTCTTTTCTTTTTAAAGAACTTACTATTTCATCAAGTTCTTTTTGAGCATTTTTTAATGATTTTAGAGCTTCTAAAGTTAAAGATTTTTTATTTTGTATTTCAGCTAAAATTACTGAACGATCATTTTTCTGCGCTTTCATTAAATCTGTTGTATCTTTATAATTTGCTAATAATATCTGCTTTTTATTTCTCTCAAGCCTTAACTGCTCAAATAATTTTTCCATTTGAGCCTTATCCTGAATCAATTTTTTTTGAATTTTATCATCATAGCCTAAAATATACTCAAGATTTTTATAATTTACAAAAAGATCATTAATTGACTGTGTAGAACATATTAACTGAGATGTCCCCATTCTACTGAGTTTATAAAGGGCTACAAGTCTTTTAGATACATATTTTTCAGCTTCAGTAATTGTATTAACCAGACTGCTTGCTTTTTTTTGAGCATTAAAAATTTTATTATCAATTTGATATATCTCAGATTTTATTTTTAATAATTTCTTTTTATTATAATTCAGTTCTCTATCAACACTATCTAATTCAGCTATAATATCTTTTTCTCTTTGGTTACAAGTTTTCAGCCTCTGTTTTTGTCTTCGCATGAGATGTTTTATATCTTGTTTTTTTTCTTCAATATTTTTATAATTTAAATTTTTATAATTTTTAATATTTTTTGATAAATATGAATCAGATATTTCGCTCTGATCTGAATTATTATAAGCATAATCAAAAGATTGTGATTTTTCAGACTTTACAGAAATATATTTTTTACTAACAAAACCAATCCTGTCATTATACTTTATTTTAACCCAATGATCCCGAATTTCTAAAACATTTACATTAACGCCCTTTGGAAGTAGGCTTATAGGCTCAGAGCTAATATCTGGAAAAGCTCTAAAATTAAGTCTGTCTGCTGTAATTTCACCTGTTAATGAATTATTTATTATCTCAACATATTTATTACTCACATAGCCAATAATTGTTTGATATTTAATTTTATACCAGTCTTCTTGTTGTTTTAAAATTTCAATTTTTGTTCCTTTTATTAAAGAAATAACAGGCGGTGAATCTTTTCCTGGCGATGGTCTTACATTTAAATATGATGAAACAATTTCACCAGTTATTGCTGCATTTGCAGTTATTACTGATATACATGAAAATAAAAAAATTAATATTATAATCTTATAAATTGTTTTAATGAAATATAACATCCTACCCATCCTATAAACATGCTAAAAATTATTATATTTATAGAAAACCAAAATGGAAAAAAAAGAGGTTGAAAAATATTTTGTGACCAATCAGGAACCTGTCCTGAAAATATAGAGATAAATATTAAATACAATGCAGCAAGTCCAAAAAGTCCTCCTATAAATCCTTGCATTATTCCTTCTAAATAAAATGGTACTTTAATAAAAGAATTTGTTGCGCCAATAAGTCTCATAATTTCTATTTCTTCTTTTCGAGAATAAAAAACAAGCCTTATTGTATTTGATATAATGAAAAGAGTTGTAATAATAAGAATAAATCCGATTGTTAAGCATGTGATTTTGAAAAGGTCAATAAAAGTTGTTACCTTATTAAGCCAGCCTTTTCCATATTCTACTTCTTTAATTTCTGGAATATTTTCAATTTTTATAGCAAGTTCTTCAATTTCATTCCAGTCAGTAAGCTTTGGGTGAATTTGAATATCTAAAGAAGCAGGAAGTGGATTTTCTCTTAAATTATTTAATAATTCTTTATGTCTTTTCATTTTTTTTTCTAAATATTTAATAGCATCATCTTTTGAGATATATTTTATTTCATTAATTCCTTTAAGAATTTTAAGATTTTCCATAATATCAAGAGATCGTCTTTCAGAAACATGGGAATCAAAATATGCCATTATTCTAATTCCTTGTTTCCAGGAATCTATGACATTATTAACATTTAGAAAAAAAAGTCCAAAAGCTCCAACAACTAATAAAGAAAGAGCAATAGTAATAATTGTTATTGTGTGTATAAGTGCATTGTTAATAAAATCTTGAAAAGCACCTTTAAAATATATATAAAAATTACTTATTAAACTCATTTTTCAATCATACCATTATCAAGATAAACAACTCTTCTATTTGTTCCATTAATTAATGACCTGTCATGAGTTGCAATAATAACAGTTCCGCCTCTTTTATGATAGTCATTTAACAGTTCAATAATGGATATAGCTGAGTCAGGGTCAAGGCTTCCGGTTGGTTCATCTGCAAGAATAATGGGAGGATCATCAACTATTGCTCTTGCAACAGCTACTCTTTGTTGTTCACCACCAGAAAGACTTGGGGGATAAGCATAAGCCAGTTTTTTCATGCCTACCAATTCTAATATTGAATTTACTTTTTGTGATATTTTTTTTCTGCTGTAACCTTTAGCTTCTAAAACCAATGCAATATTATTATAAACATTTTTTGAAATTATTAATTTAAAATCTTGAAAAATTATTCCAATTTTTCTTCTAAGAACATGCACATTATGTTTAGTTATACGTACCAGATTTAAACCATCTATAATTATCTGACCTTTTGAAATTGGCTCTCCAACATATAACAATTTTAGCATTGTACTTTTTCCAGCTCCACTTGGACCAGTTAAGAATAAGAATTCATTAGTTTTTACATTTAATGAGATGTCTGAAATAACCTCTTTATTACCATATATTTTATAAACATGAAACATCTGTATTATATGTTTATTTTTAATTCCATACATTTGTTTTATTATGTTTTAATTGACCTATTTATTATACTTTGTTAATAATAATCTTTTTTAAATACAAAAATCAGTTTTTTTTTAAAGGTTCAGGGAGTGCTTTAATGAGTTTTCCTTGCCTAAAAAGCCTTTGCTTATAAAGAAAAAATGGCTTCTTCCAAATTTGCAAAGGCTTTTTTTATATCCACTTTTATAAGAGTTATTAACATCTTGAAAAATTTTAAAAAAACTTATACTTATTTATTTAACATTATAAATATTATCGTCCAACTTTGTTTTTTCGTATTTCGTGTGGACTGACACGGACAAGCACAAACTTACACTTAGGAATGCTCAAAAAATAACTTCCCCATTAATTGGAGTCCCAAATCTTTAGGAAAATTTGTTTTTCCAATACATTATTTGACTTGAGTGTAACCAAAATTGCCGGTCAAAGTCTAACTCGTAGAGACATTGCATGCCTTGTCTCTACACTTCAATTACCAAAAATCTTGCAAAAAATGATATCGACCAGCTATTTTGGTTACACTCATTTGACTTTTTACAAAACCATCAACTTGGGTTTTTGAAATAATTAATAAACAATGTTAAAAAAAATTGTTTTTCCAATACATTAAAGAATTTAAAACCAATTCAAAAATAAGTGACAAAGTTTGTATATCCAAAAAAGGAATTAAAATCAACCTCTATGTATAAAATCTTTGTATGTCCTTAATAATCATTTGAGTATAACCAAAATAACTGGTCGATATCTTTTTTGTAAGATTTTTGGTAATTGAAATATAGAGACAAGGCATGCCTTGTCCCTACGAGTTAGGCTTTGACTGGCAATTTTGGATTATTAATATTTTTTTGATGAAAATTTTGTAAATGGGATAAAAACTGGTATTAATAATTTCATATTATTACAAAGATAAAAATCTCATTTTTTGACTTTTTACGAATCCATTAATCTTTATTAAGCCAAATATTTTTCATTTTTATAAAGAATTGATTGTAAAGCCCGCTTGATTTTCTTTGACTGTCATCTTCCTCTATTTCAGGTGCTTTTAGTCTAGGCTGGTGATAAATTTTTTCTTTAAATAATCTTTCTACCTCGGGTTCTGTTTTCATTAAATGAATAAAAACTTCTTTAGATATTTCAAAAATAAATGTATCAGTTATTGTTTTGATAGTAGCTTTTCTGCGCTGTTCAGTTAAGAGTGCAATTTCTCCAAAAAAATCACCCGCACCAAGTCTTCCTACCTCCATTGAATCATCATTTTCTAACTTAATAAGAACACTTACAACACCTTCTATTAATATAAAAACAGAATTTCCAATTTCATCTTGTTTAATAATAACATATTCTGCTGGAAATCTGTGCTTAATCATTTTTTCACTAAGCCAGATTTTACCATCTTCAGAAAGGGATTTAAAAATTTCAACGTCATTTAGAAATTCTAAAGGATTACTTGAATCGATTCTATTAAAATTTTCATAACAAAAATCAGGTACTTCCTGTTTTTGAAAAACTGGTGATATTCCAGCTCTTTTTAGGTGATTCCATACTCTTTTCCAGACATTATCTGTACTTATTAATTTATTTTGATAATTCTTTGATGAATACGAAACAAGAAAATCAGAAGACCATTTTGAAAGACCACAATATCTTATTGTTGGCTCAGGATTTTTCATAACATTTTCAGCTGATAAAACAGCATCCATAAGAATTTTGCGAACATAATCAGGTTCTTTTGTCGGGTCTATATGCACTTTAAACCAATATCTATATATATTTGTAGGATAATGATAATTATGAATACTTGATTCAGATGTTGCGCTGTTTGGGATACTTACAACACAATCATCTCTGGTTTTAAGTCTGGTTGTTCTCCATGTAATATCTATTACTTCGCCTTCTTCAAAATCTCCAATTTTAATCCAATCGCCAATTAAAAATGGTCTTTCTATATTTAATGCTATACCTGAAAAAATATTTGAAATATTTATTTGAAGTGCAAGGCCGATTATCATAGCAACAACTCCTGATGCAGCCATGATACTGGTTAATTTTTGATCAAAGACATATGCAATTATTCCTGAACAAGCTAGAAAATATATACCAAATGAAAAAAAATTCGATATAATATCTGGTATATTTCTTTGTGTTTTATCTTCAATAGGATACCATAAAAAACGTTTAATTGCCAGATCTAGAAAAATTGCAGGGACTATCCACCAGCAAATATCAAAAAAAGTCTTAAGAATTTTCATATGATGCTTATCAATCTCATTCATTAACCTTTCAACTAACAATGTTTCACTTGAAATAAGCAATATACTTGAAAAAAATACCTGAACAAACCAGATTGGTCTGCAATATTCCCTTAAAAAATTTCCTCTAAAAATTACTGTTACAATAATAAGAATCATTAAACAAAGAATAATAAGATTATCAACTATTTCATTTCTAAATATACCTCTTAAACTAAATTCATTTTTTTTAATCTTTATTCCTAAGTTAAATTGAGAAAATTTTATTTTTCCTTCTTGAATTTTTAAATATCTGGGAGCTCCAAGAGATGTTTTTTCAATAATATTTTGAAAAGTCCAATAATCTGTAATTGTCCATTTTGATATTGGAGGTAATATTTTTGATTTTTTATATTTTTTTAGAGCATCATTTCTATTTGAAAATCTCATTCCAAGAATATCTGCAACATAAATCAGGTTGTTTCTACTCATTTCTTGATGATAAAAACTAATTCCAATAATATGTTCTTTATATGAATTTGTTTTTAAGAAATCAGCTTTAAATTTTCCACAAATATTATAAGCTTTATAAACAATATTATTATTAATTTCTTCATCAACTGGCTTTCCTAATTTAATATCATCAATTGCATTTACAAATTTAATATTTTCAGGATCAATACCTTTTTTAAATCTAAACCAGAGATAAAAATCAATATTATATGTTAAATCCTTCATGTTTATATCACTGATTTTTTTTATTTCGATGCCAGTATATACTGTATTTACTTTAAACATATATTGATTATCAAAAAGAACAATCCTTTTTTCTTGTATTTCTTTTTCATAATCTGGAATTTCATAAATATTTGGCACAGGTTGAAATTGTGTAAAGGTTGAAATTATTTTTTGATTTTTATAAACACCAGTAAAAACAGTTTTTCTTGAATCACCTTGTTTATCAAAATAAATATGACCTGTTGCACCATAAAATGCGTCATGAATATTATTAATTCTTGAAAGATAATGCCTTATTTTACTTCTTTCAGATTCAATCTTATCTCTATCACCAGTAACTTCGGTTTTTAACATAGCTTCCACTATTAACGAAACTGAATCATATGCAAATGCCGAATGCCAGTCAGGTTCTTCTTCATATAATTTGTAATAATCATTAATAAATTTTTGTCCTTTTTCATTTAACATATCAATTATCATTGGAGTTGTTACATAAAGTCCATTTGAATAATAACCAGGATTTTCTTTTTCTTTTGGTAGTTGCTTTAAAATATTATGAAAATTTTTTGAAGTAAATGAATCAGGAGCCAGTATTGGAACATCAACACGAAATTCTTTTAAATATTTTAATATTTTAACTCCCTCAGGCGCATGTGTTGCAAGAAATAATATTCCAGGGTCTTTTTTTTGTTTAAGATCAAGAACTATTTTTTTTAAGCTGTTATCTAAATCTTTATCATTGCAGTCATAAATCCAAATGTTTTTAACATTTATGTTTTGCTCATAAGACGTTTGTTCAAAAACTTTTGCCAGGTACGAACCATATTCCATGTTTTCATGAATAATACTAACAGAAGTTTTATCAGGAAAAATATTTTTTGCATACATATTCAAAAATCTGGTCTGCAGTTTATCATTTATTACAACTCTGTAATACCAGCTATTATTAAAAGTTACTTTGATATTTGTTGAAGTTGGTGTAATGGCAGGTATTCTATGTCTCTTATAAATCTTTCCTCCTCTAATAGAACATGAACTGTAATGATGTCCAATTACAGCAATATCACGATTTAAATTTATCATTTCTAATGCTTTTTGTTCTGCTATATCTGGATTATTCTGGTCATCAAAGATATCAATAATAATCCTTTTTCCATTCACCCCTCCTTCTTTATTTATTTTTTCAAGATATAAATTTATCCCCTTTAAAAATGATTTACCTGTTGAATTTTCGGCCCCTGATAATGGACCTATCATTGCAATTCTTATATTCTTTGGTTCTTTTGAAATTACTTTAATATAATAATAATAAGAAACTAATAAGAATATTATTGAAACCCAGGTAATCTGTTTTTTATATCGATGAATCTGCATTACTATCCTTCCAAATAGCAATTAATATTAAGTATTATTTTATTTATTTTATATCAAAGGAAGATATTGAGGAAAACTTTTTAAAACACATGATTTTGCTTCAAAACTAATAACTTAAAATACTATTCAATAGCATCGCAGATATTTAATTGCAATTTTCAGGCCATTATTTTTTTTAAAATTTATATTATCGTCCTGCATTAATTTTTTCGGAAATCACCTTAGATCGTGAAAGAAATAAGAGGTAAATTTTATAAATAGACAAAGACCAGTTTGTAGTTCCGCCTTTAGGCGGTTTTAACAGAATGCAAAAAAATAAACAATAAGCTCAAAAATGCTCGATAAACTGAATTAATTTATCACCAAATTTCAACATTGGGCTTTGCCTGGGCTGGTATGTTACGCCCTTTCAGGGCTAAGAATTAGAATCACTATAATAAAATCACTACTTGTTATGGACTACCAATTTTTTGGACTGACATGGACAATCACAGACTTACACTTAAGATAATTATAAAAAACAAAGTTGGATTTATTATAATACTGTTTGATATTTTCCATTGACGAATAATAATCTTAATGTTACTTTTTTATCTAAACCCTTATTAAATTGCATGCTATTTTTGGGGAATGTATCGCAAATGAACTATTAATATCCAATTTTGGTTTTTCAAATCATTTGAAGTGTAAGTCTGTGTTTGTCCTTGTCAGTCCGCACGAATTTCGATAAACCAATTTATTTTTTTCCAATGATTTGAAGTGTAAGTCTGTGTTTGTCCGTGTCAGTCCACACGAATTTCGATAAACCAAAGTTGGAACCTATTGTAAAAACTAAAAATATAATAAAAGGCATATCTAATGAAGAGAGAAAGTAATACACAACTAATTATTAAAGCTTTGTTAACAGGAAATGCATTAAAGACTAAAGATATTGCAAAGATAACTTTTGAAACTTCACAAAGAAATATTAATCCAAATCAAATTGCGTCAATTTTAAAAAAAATTAGTAATAAAGATAAATGTGAATTAGGATATTTTATTGAAAGAAAAAGACAAGGATATGGATTTACTTATCAAATGGCAAAAGAAGCTCTTGTTTTATCTGAAAAACAGGCATATGAGCTCAGCTTAAAAAATAGAAAAAATTCATATAATTTAGAAAAGGCATTTTTGGAATATCCAAAGCTTGAACATTATATTAAATATTATTACAAATATATAGAGCATTCTAATAAACTAACAAAAAATAAAAATTTAAATTTAGCATCAAATAAATCAATTTTTCAAAAACTGGTCAACAAATCTCCATTTCAATATAATTATGAAACCAAAAATGTTGATATTTTTATAAATTATTTAGATAAGTATAAAATGTCATTTTCTTTATCAAATTATAGTCTGGCTATTTTTGCACTTGCAATTATTATAATGTTTTCATCCTGTTTATATTTTATTTATTTATTTTTATTCCATATCATACTAATTTTTTCTATTACTGGAATTACCTTTTTATTTTTATTTATAAGGAAAATGAAAAAGTCAACATTATGAATAAAATAATACTTGCCATAATATTTAGCATTATCATTGGATCGGGAATTGGATTTTTTATTGCTTTAAATCGTGATATGCCTGAAATAAGGGAGTTAGAAACCTTTAGACCGCCAAGTATTACCAGAATTTATTCACAAGATAATGTACTTCTTGACAAATGGTTTATTGAAAATAGAGAAATTGTATCAATTAAAGAAATACCAGAATATATAATAAAGGCAATAATTACAACTGAAGATCGTCAATTTTATAATCATTATGGAATTAGTTTTAAAGGCATTTTAAGAGCAATTGTTAAAGATATTATTGCTGGTAAATTTGTTGAAGGAGCAAGCACAATCACTCAACAACTGGCGAAAACTCTTTTTTTAACATCAAAAAAAACAATAATTCGAAAAATAAAAGAAGCATTTTTAGCTTTACAAATTGAAAGACGCTATACAAAAAAAGAAATATTGGAATTATATTTAAATCAGGTTTATTTTGGAAGTGGAGCATATGGTGTTAAATCAGCTGCAAAAAAATTTTTTAATAAAAACTTAGATGAACTTACTTTATCTCAATGTGCGTTAATAGCTGGAATGCCTAAAGCCCCATCATATTATTCACCCCTTGTTAATCCAAAAATATCAATCAAAAGAAGAAATTTAGTTCTAAAACAAATGTTTAAAACTGGCATCATCAATAAAGAGGATTATCAAAAATCTATTAATGAAAAATTGGAATTAGGAGGTAAAGAAAATAATAATACTAATGTTTCATATTATGTGTCTTATATAAGAAGTGTTTTAGAAGAAGAATATGGAGATGCAATTATTTACAAAAAAGGCATTACTGTTATCAGCACTTTAAATTATAAATTTCAAAGAATTGCCCAAGATGCAGTTAATAATGGTTTAGCAAAAATACATAAAAGAAATGCCTCATCCAAAAAAAAATTCGATATGCCGCAGGCTGCTCTTATCTCAATAAAAAATAGTACAGGCGAAATTTTAGCTATGGTCGGAGGAATGGAATCTGATAATGATTCTTTTAATAGAGCTACAATGGCAAGAAGACAGCCAGGTTCTGCTTTTAAACCAATATTATTTGCTTATGCTATTCAAAAGGGTTATAAACAAAATTCTTTATTACTTGATTCTCCAGTATTATATAAAGGATATTTTGGACATGATTGGAGCCCTGAGAATTATTCAAAAAAATTTAAAGGCGAAATGACTCTTAAAGAAGCTCTCTGTGTTTCTCAAAATATTCCTGCTGTTAGGTTAATAGAACAATTAGGACCAGAGTCAGTTGTTAATTTTGCTAAAGAGATTGGTATAAATAGTCCCTTAAAGCCTAATTTATCTCTTGCTTTAGGAACATCAGAACTTAGCTTGATTGAATTAACATCAGCTTATTCTACCTTTCCAAATAAGGGTGTATATAATGAACCATATGGTATTAGAGATGTACTTGATTATAAAGACAGATCTATCTGGTATAAAAGATATGAAAAAAAAATAGTGCTTTCAAGTGCAAAAGCTGCAATTGTAACAGATATGCTGGAATCAGTTGTTAAATTTGGAACAGGAAGAAGAGCTAAATCAATAGATCATCCTCTTGCTGGAAAAACAGGAACAACAAATAAATTTAAAGATGCACTTTTTATTGGATTTTCACCTGATATTACTACTGGAGTCTGGGTAGGAAATGACAATAACACAAGTATTGGATATAAGGAAACAGGATCAAAAGCTGCTCTACCTATTTGGATTGAATTCATGAAAAAAGTTACAAAACAATTTAATAGTAAAAAATTTGAAAGACCTGATGATATTGTTATTGTTTATATTGATAAAAAAACAGGACTTATGACCGATAAAAATAATAATGATGCTTTAGAAATGATGTTTGAAAAAGGAACTGAACCTGAAGGTCTGAATCTTGGTAGTCCATAACAGGTAGTGATTTTATTTCTGATTATATATTAGAATTTTCAAGAGGCATATTTTTAAGCCCTGAAAGGGCGTAATATACCATCTCAGGGCAACGCAGGGCAAAGCCCTGGGTGAATATTATTTTAATAATATAAGCCCTGAAATGGCGAAACATAATTATACACAAAGGATATTTTTATATAACGCCCTTTCAGGGCTTAAATTATGTTTATTTTTTACCCAGGGCGTTGCCCTGGGCTGGTATGTTACGCCCTTTTGATATTAATGATTGTATTTCTTATATTTATTGCGGAATTTTGGCAATTATTTAATATTTTTTTCTATCCAGGGTATTTGTTTTTCAATAATTACAGTAGAAGCAGAAGCACCCAATATTACTAAACTATTTGGTAATTTTTTTGTGAGATTAAATGTAAAAGGTGCATTTTCACCTGTTTGATAGGCAAATGTAAGAAACATTAATGTTAATTCATCTGATATTTTCATATATTCGCGACTTCCAAAAATATAATCAACATCTCCTTTAAGACGTTCAAAAATTAATGTGTTATTATCTATCCATTTATAATTATTTGTAAAATCTAATTTTAATGTAAAAAAATAAAACCAAAATCTTAGTCTCCAGTCAATAATAGAGCCATTATTGTTTACTTTTACTCTTTTAATTTGATATAATAAATCTTTTATTTTAAGAGAATCAGTAGAAAGTTGTTTTACTTTATTAAAAGGTGCATGTACAATACCGCCAGCAGTTATAAAATTAAGATCAATAGGTTTATTGTTTGAATTTTTAATCCACTGTTTAGGATGCACAAATAAAATAGTGCCAATTGATGCAAGATGGCATAAAGTATTAACAGGGATATTATCTTTAAATATTAAAGGAATTTTTGGCTTTTCAGGTAACTTACTTAAATCATTTATTTTATTGTTTACTGCTTCAGCTTCTGCTCTATTTTTAACAGCATTAAGCATCAATGCAGCAGTACTAACAGGTATTGCAGTTGACATGTCTGGCTGTGATTTAATTAATAATTTTGTTAATAAACCAGCACTTTGATGATCAGACCATGATGTATTAACTAATAAAGTTTTATTTTTTGAAACAGGTATAATCTCCCATCTACCTATACTTGCTTTCATTTTACCTTTAATAAGACGCCATGTAATATCACCATCTTTTTGAAGATAATGCTCAAGTTGAAACTTTATATTTACTTTAATAAGCGGAATTTTCACCTGTAATGTATAGTCAGCAATTACCTTATCTTTTGATCTAAAGCTGACATCAGAGGAAATAGTTTCCGGCATAAACTTTGAGTAATTTTCATAATCATTAACTATTGACCTTACTTTTTCATGAGATGCATTAACAATAGAAATACAGCTTACAAATCGTGCATTTTTAAAATATCTAATTTTTTTGTATTTGCATGTCTTTATCTTTTGTTCAGGGAAAATAATAATTAATTGCCTGGATTCAACAATACTGGAAAGCTTCTTAGCATCAAAATTAAGATTTTTTATTGCAGGAACCTGATCTGTTATTTCATCTGCATATATAGCAGAATTTAACAAAATACTAATTAAAATAATTAATATCAACTTATAATAATAATTATTATTATTAAATAAATTACATATTTTTATCAATTCAAAATTTCCTTATGTCATTTAAAAAAAATACCAAGGGCGTTTGTACAAGTTAGGGGAAGTCAATTCTTCATTTTTTTTAAAATCAGAATTTACAGTAAGATATGGATTTTCAAATATAGGGGTGCAACACAAAAAAGTTGCATTTTCTTCTTAGGTCGAAAAATAAATAAATTGAATTTTTATTCTATTTATAACACTGTGATTAGAGGTAAATTTTATAAATAGCCAAAGCCCAGTTTGTAGTT
>Ga0272440_1001573_pt1 | contig 18551 bp, 15 predicted proteins | sample SSMMMBAug17_FD_192440 | JGI IMG/M metagenome (GOLD analysis project Ga0272440, IMG submission 192440) | Marine sediment archaeal communities from Little Sippewissett salt marsh, Falmouth, MA, United States - SSM-MMB-Aug17 | ecosystem: Environmental > Aquatic > Marine > Wetlands > Sediment ...
GGCAATCTCCTTTTGGTATTTTGGTTACACTCAATCATTTCGATTTTAGTGATCCAGGTTTATTGAAAATACCGGCGTATTTATTGTAGTTATATTTATAAGTTCCAGCAAAGGCCAATTGAGTTTATATTGATTCCAATAAATGTATGGATTAATAAATTGAAACTCATCGATCATTTGAAAAACACGATCATCGTTATATTCGGCAATAGTCAGAGGCGCTTCTCTTGCGATATCCCATAGTGTAGCCCACTACCATTTTAACCCTGTTAAAATGGTAGTGGGCTGCTGTTTTATTTGACATCAAACTCAATTCATAATAAATATAAAATATGAATTACACATCATTCATACTTCAAAATCCATGGCGAAGAGGAAAGCTGCAAAAAGATGAGTCCTTTCCAAGAACCATTTTTAATGCACTTTATGCAAGCCTGAATAATAAAGAGATAGTGGTGTTAACTGGAAGCAGACAGGTAGGTAAAACAACTTTACTCAAAAGTTTAATAAGTAAACTTTTGCGCCAAAATATTTGTCCAGCTTCTATATTCTATTTTAATCTTGATGATGACAGCTTACACCCATATTTTGAAAAGTATACTGATTTTATTGATTTTATAGACACAGAATATAAAGGGTTTCGTTATGTCTTTATTGATGAAATTCAACGATTAAAAAATCCAGGTATCTTTTTAAAATTGATACATGATTTAGACCTGGATATAAAAATTGTTGTTTCAGGTTCTTCATCATTAGAATTAAAATCAAAAACAACGGAACATCTTACAGGAAGAAAACGTGTTTTTGAATTATTTCCATTTTCATTTTCAGAATATCTATCAATCAGACAAATTCATTATTATTTTGAAAAAGATATAGCTGATCTAATAAAATATCATAATGAAGATTTAAACCTACTGTTGGTTAAATACATAAAATTTGGCGGCTATCCCAAAGTTTTGTTAATTGATACATTTGAAGAAAAACAGATTGAGCTGAAAGAAATATATGACTCATATATTAAAAAAGATGTAAAAGATTTTTTAAAGATTGATAATATTAATGGCTACAATAATCTTGTTAAGGCATGTGCAAATCAAGTTGGAAATTTAATTAATTATAATGAGCTTTCAAATATTTCAGGATTAAATGTAAAAACAGTGATGAAATACATTGAGTACCTCGAAGGAACCTATGTTTTTAAAAGAGTACTGCCATGGTTTCAAAATTCAAGGAAAGAAATCTCAAAAGCACCCAAGATTTTTGGATATGATACAGGCGTAATCAATTACATTACAAATAATTTGTACAAAGAAATGCCTTTAGATGGCAGTATATTTGAAAATTATGTTCTCAATGAATTTATTAAATATGGAATTGACGTTAAATTCTGGCGAACAGGTTCTGGTGCTGAAGTGGATTTTATTGTGAATGATGTTCCAATTGAAATTAAATCAGGCCAATTAAAGAAAGATGGCCTGACAAAAAGTTTTAGCAATTTTTGCAAAAAATATGAACCTGAGAAAGGTTTTATTGTTAGCACTGGTTTTTATTCTCAAAGAAATTTTTTAAATAGCACTATTCATTTTTTTCCACTTTGGTCAATTCCAAAAGTTCTTGGACAATTTTTTTAGAAACTTTTTTGGGCATTCCTTAATTGCTGATGAAAAAAATGACGAGCGCAAACAAGACATCCTTAACGCCATTAAAAACGACTCAATTGCAACCCGGAAGCATACTATAACTTACAGGGAGAGTATTATTTTCTGATGAAAAACTTCATGATTCTGTAGGATTAAAAAAATTTCCAAAATTATGGGCTTAAAATTGGTAAAATTTTTTGACATGCTGAATATAGTTAACCAACTGTTAATTAAGAATTTTTTAAAATTCCTATGTAATTTTTGTGACGTTTGTTGGGTATTACCCATTGATGGATAATGAACCACAATTTAATAAATTGTGGTTCATTAATGTCATTGAAAAAAAAGAAGAATATTTATAATCGATCACAAGGAACAAACGCCAGGTATTCTTCAATTAAATCATCTATAGATTCCACATATTCTTCAAGTTTATATCTTGCGCCGCAAGACTTGCAGCGAACCATTACAGATTTTCAAGTTTTAATGACATAAAGACTACGACCACATTGTTTGCAGTATCCAATAAAAATATTTTTCATTTTATTTCCTCAGGTTGATTGTTCTTTTTATCATACGTTTTGGCGTATAGAAGACTTATCACTCGTTACATTCATTCCAATTTAATCGCACATTTTGAGCACTGTTCTTAATTTTAATCCAATAACCAAATCCCGGGCCAACATATTTCATATTGCTGGCAATGGCATTTTCGGGATTAATTGATCGTGGCTCAGTGTCAAACCCTTGTACAATTAGCAAATCATCTGAAACTGAGCAGAATGCATCCGATAGAAGGCTTGATACAGATGTTAATTCAGGATTATCTGGAAAAAGAATATCAGGCTCTGAACCTGTATATCGTACATTTTCTCCCGTATACCCAACCAGATTCCATCCAGGATTTAGCGGGATATAATGGTTTGAGTCAATGAGTTCGCCGCCAATATCCAGATAAATATAGCCATTGGTATCAAAACCAGCATCATCATTTACTTTTATCCAATAGCCATTTCCCGGGGATAGATATGTCATGTTTGAGGCAATTGGGTTTAAAGGGTTGTAGGTTCGTGGTTGTGTGTCAAAGCCGTGAAGAATGGAATATGCACCAGAAATGCTATCCAGAGCCTTTCCAATACTTGTTATTTGTTCATATACCAGGTCATTCATACCTTCCAGGCTTGGTTTTGTTCCCACATAAAAACATCGATTGGTCGCATAACTGATAAGGTTCCACCCCGCATGCAAGGGAATTCTTTGATAAGCAACAGTAGTTGTGGTAGAAGTTTTGGAAATGTTGCCAGCATCATCACGAAATTGAACATAAATAATTTTTATCCCTTTTCCGGGAGTTACAGTCCATTGTCGGCTGGTATTGTATGATTCCCATTGACCGGCAGTGCCATATGCAATATTGCTGATATACATGTCCGAAGCTCCTGTAGCCCCCAGTGTCAAAACCAGAGCATCATTGTAAATGACAGATGATGTTGTAGCCAAAGCATTCTTGGGTGCGACAGTATCAATTCGAAAAGGGCCTATTGTTGATGTAGAACCAATGTTGGACAAAGTATCTTCAGCAGCAATGTGAAAATAGTATGCTTCGTCGTCAACATTTGTAAATTCAGTGCTAATTGCATCATAGTAATTGCCAAAATTAACATCACCAGTGTTCAGCTCTGTAAATGTATGGCTCTGGTTTTGGTCAAACATATAATAATAACCATTAACTTGTGTGTATCCACTGGGTATTTGCCATGTGACTCTTATTTGTGTTACCATAGAAGGATCATTTATATCATGGGTTGTTGAACGAAGTTGCTCAACGTTCCCAATCGCAAAAACATTTTGTAAAATAAAAAGCAGACCTGAAACAGCAATAATGATTACTTTAAAAATTTTATGCATTAATTCCATTTCACTACCCCTGATTATGATTTATAAGGCGATTTTCGGAAATAAATATACCATAATTTCTGAAGTTCATAAGTTGTCTCCGTTTGACATGTAAAGACTTAGCATGCTACGTTTCTACGGTCGTTCAGTTGCCAATTCTCTGAATTTTGCTATATTCTTTTTCGGAAACTACCTAAAGAATGATATGAAAATCCATATCATGGATAATTATTTGGATCAACGATATTGACAAGGAATCAGCAATGAGTTGCAAAAAGGGAACACAAAACAAAATAAGAGTATATACTGATGGTGCATGTAATCCAAACCCTGGGCCTGGTGGATGGGGAGTCGCCATTCTTTATCCCAATCAAAAAAAAGCTGTTGAATTAAATGGTGGAGAAAAAGAAACCACCAATAACCAGATGGAATTGATGGCTGCTATTAAAGGGCTTGAAAAATTTAAAGAACCACAAAATAATATTGTTTTGTACACAGATTCCCAATATATTCGAAAAGGTATTACGCAATGGATTGATTTGTGGAAAAAAAACGGATGGCAAACTGCTGAAAAAAAATCTGTAAAAAATAAAGCGCTTTGGAAAAGATTGGATGATGCGGCACAAAAACATGGGGTTCAATGGAAATGGGTTAAAGGCCATGCTGGCAATCAATGGAATGAGCGCGTTGATGAACTGGCCAGAAAAGGTATTCCCAAAGAATTGAAAACACTCCCATTAGATGATCAAGATGCCATTCACATATTTACAGCTATTGCTTTTTCAACAAAAGAAAAAATCGGCGGGTGGGCATCTTATCTAAAATTTAAAACGCACACCAAATCCATTTCTGGAAAAATTAATCAGACAACCGGTAATCGCATGCACATTCTCTCAGCTATTCAGGGACTACAATTGATTAAAAAAAAATATCCGATTCATATCTACACAATGTCAGATTATTTAAAGGATGGCGCGTCAGTGTGGATGTATAACTGGCAAAAGAATAACTGGCTGACAAAGGACGGACAGCCCGTTAAACATAAAGATTTATGGGTTACATTAGAGCAACAGGTAAAACCATATCAAATTACCTGGCATCTTGTTTCAAAACGCTATCTACCTGAAGAAATGGTTGACGTAAAAAAAATTGCTAAGGAACAATTAAAAAATAAGTCCCCCATCTAAATTGTACGTTTCGTGGCTATAGATCGTAGAGACAAGGCATGCCTTGTCTCTACAAACAAGAACCGAATATGTAAATTCAGAAGGGGGAATTTATTTTCAGAGCATTCCTAAAAAAAGTATTCAAAAAAGAACCTGCTGACTGCGTTATTATCGAACTAATTGATTTCATACAGGGCGTAATGGTTATTTTTTGCTATAATATTCAGATTTAACTGGTAATTTGCATATGTAATGACGTGTGTGATACGATATTTTTCTTTTAAAGCAATCCATTCATCAAGAGAACGTTTTTCCCACACATCTTTGTCAATATATCGGGTCAATCCGCCTTTATGAATAACACTTTCAGGTGGGTCAAAAAGTGAAATCCCATAAATATCTTGTAGTATTTTGTTCATCTGAGGGCCTGATGACAATGCATACATGAGCATATCCAAAGATTCACCATATAATAATACAGGCCTTTGAGTTCTGGCCTGAACAAGCATCATGTCAGATGCTGTTACTAACATACCATTTGATTTCTGTGCTTTTTCCAATACATTGTCTGTATGCTTATAAAATTTTTGTATATGTGAAGCGTTACTGATCATAAACTGAACATGGATAATAGCTAACAAAAAGATATGGATATGTTCGCCAAATTTATGCTGATTACAGAATGATCGTATAAAGAGATAGGACGATTGAAAAATTTCACGAAAAACAGACATTCCTGAATATATAAGTGCTGTACTCAATGATAGCAGACAAAATGATAATAATTTTCCGGATATTAAGAATAATATCCATGATATAATCAGGATATTTCCTCGAAATTGTTGATTCACCAAACATCCGGCCAGACAAGCAATAAAACAAATGCAATTTATATTTAACAATCGTGTTGGCATGAGTTGATAGATTGTCAGGGGTAAATATTCCGGGAAATATGACATTATCGCTGCAACAATTCCCCAAAATGCGCTTCCGATCATGGCAACAAATATGAACTGCTGTGATTCTGAAATCTCTTTTTGGGTATTTAAATAGAACACACTGAAAATAATTGTAAAACAATTAATCCACAGTGAAGGATGGCTCATTGAAATGGATATGCGATGGCAATCCCATTGATAAAAAGCTTGAATATATTGCAGTTGATCAGGGGAAGGTATCAATGCAATTTTCTCATATTGATAATCTACAAAACTGATAATACTTATCGCTCCCCCCAATAGAAGTCCTGGTACGCAATCATAAAACCGTTTTTTAAATGCTGAAAAATTCCAGGCAATCAGAAATAAAGCAATAAGTACTAAACTAAAAGCCCATGCAATATGTATTGAGGGAAATAGTCCCAATAGTAAACCTGATAGTCGATTTTTTTTCAAAGCGATCAAAACCAGTACCAGAATGACCAGGGACAACGATAATGCGCCATAGGTATGTGGTACATCCCATAACATTATTGGATAATTAGCCCCCAATGCCATTTTTTTTTCAATCAAAAAGAAAAAAACAGGAAACAGCGCTGAAAAGGTAAGCGATCTTGAAAAAATATATACCATACTAGAAATTGCCATACAGGATATCATGCCCATTAAGCCACTGATCATCATTGATAAGATTTTTTCAGACAGACCGGATAACAAAAAAATTCCAGTGAGTTGATGGATGATTGTCCATGCCTGGTTCAGATACATAAAATTTGGATTGTGGTGGGGATATGTCACCAGTTTTGCCCAAACCTGTCCCCCTTCGATGGCCAATTGCCAGTTAGGATGCATCAATCCCACACAAAATCCCCAGAGGCTGCTGATCATCATAATTTTTTTTAAGTTATGGGATTTCATTCAAGTTAATGGTGCTTTCAATAATATAACGCGGCCGAGCGATGGTGTTGTGGTGAATTTGAGCAATGTATAATCCGATCAAACCTGTTGAAAGTATTTGTAACCCGCCTACAGTTGTCATACAAATCATCAGATACACCCATGAAGGAATATGAGTATTGCTGAAAATGCTTATTCCCACACAACTTGACAATACACAAATTGAAAGAAAAAATAACAGTCCGCCACATAACAAAACACTGTAAATGGGAAATAAGGAAAATGATGTTATTGCCCGAACAAATGACACCGCCGGCCCTTTTGATTTCCATATGGGAAATTTGGATTTACCGGAGAAACGAGCGACACGGTCATAATAAAAGGGAACCTGCTTAAATCCAAGCCATGAAATCAATCCTCTAATATACAATCCTTGTTCTTTTAATTCAATAAGATGATCCACTACTTGCCGGGAAAGCAGTTTAAAATCTCCAGAATCAACAGGAATGTCAACATTGCTCATTTTTTGAATGATTCGATACGCCCATCGGGTAATCAACAATTTACCTCTTGGTTCCCCTGCTCTGGATAACCGTGTTGTGTAAACAACATCTGCCTTTTGTTCATCAAAGGTCTGTATCAATTCAGGGATAATTTCGGGTGGGTCCTGTAAATCAGTATCCATATACACGACCCGATCGCCGCTACTTTTTTCAAAACCAGCAAAAACACATTCTGCCTGACCAAAACATCGCGACATAGAAATGACTTTAATACGCATATCATTTTTTGCATGTTGCGTGAGTATTTCAAGAGATGCATCTGTTGAGGCATCATTGACAAAGATCATTTCATAGGAAACATTAAGGGGATCAAGTGTTTTTTTTATCCTGCTGATAAATTCATCAAGAACATTGGCTTCATTGCGAAATGAAGTAATAATTGAAATGAATGGATGGGTTAAAGTATTCATGAGTTAGATACTCATGCAAAAAGTGTTTCTTTTGACTATACATTTTAAGAAAAAGATTTTGGATTCGTTATCAGTCGTCGATGTATTATGTATACAATCTCCTTCTCGCCTTGCCAAAATCATTTTCTTAAAATCCATACATGTTTTAAAAAAAACTTTTTTTGTTTGAAAAGTATTGGTCATCACTGAATGGAAGCACCTTCAAAATTATCATTTGGGGGCTTATATTGATTTTTAAAACGTCGAAACCAATTTTCATAGGTTCTTCGGTTAAATTTTATGGCACTACTCGCAGCGCCATAAATATTTCCGGAATAAAAACCAAAACCAAAAAAAGTAAACAAGGTTCCTTGTGCCGGTTGCTCATTATCGAAACTTTCCCAGGCTGCCCAGCCGATAATGCCATTAACAATCATTGATAACAAAGCATCACGATACCTTCCACAATATATCTGACCTAAACCGGGAACAATGGATAACACACCAGCAATATATGGCTTTTTGCGAGATAAATTCTTTCGTTCTTCAAGGGTAGAAATGATTTCATCTATTGGATATGTCGACTGATTTTTTACTTCATAGAAACAATTTTTTGCAGACGTAAATTGTTTCGTTTCTATGAATAGCCAACCCATCTGATAAGAAATATCATCCTTGTCATGCTGATCCACTATCAGTTGGTTCAACATCTGAAGTGTTGAGATTGCCATTTGAAAATTATGCTCAGCCTGATAACATTCACTTAATCGATATCCTGCCTTAACAACTGTCTTATTCATAGAATGCTGAGTGAGCATTTGTTGGTAATGATCTATCGCTACTAAATATTTTTTTTGCAACTGTAAGGCCAATCCTATTTGATAGTGTGCAGAAATATTCCTTTTATCATCAGGATACATCACTAAAAAACGCTGGAATTCAATAATAGAAGACTGATATTGCTGCTTGTTGAAAAGAATTGTTGCAAACTCAAATTGTTTATTTGCTGATAATACGCCTTTTTCAATATTTTGAGCGTTCACAATAAAACACCCTGAACATAAAAACAAAGTGATTATCAAAATAATAATGCGTTGGTTTTGCATAATTGAAGGGTTTATGAAATGCCGAAACAATGTTTTGTGTATCGTTCCGGCATTATTTTTATAAGTTTTCAGGTAATACCACAGCACCATGTTGCTCTTTTAAAGCAGAAAGTGCTTGCTTTTGCTCGTTCAAAATTTCAAACAACCGGTTTGGAATATTTTTTTCTTTACCGTATGCTTCGATTTGCAGATCAATGCGAGAAATGATGTTGTCAAGGTACAAAGAAAACTGTTTGTCATACAGTTCTTTTGGATAATCCTTTTGGATAAGCGATGCAAACAGATCTTTTAAATCATCATATTTAGGAATGAATCCAATAGGGGTTTCAATTGCCTCAACACGACCATTGGCTCGTCGCGCCAGCCAGGTCAGCCAGACACGAACGTCACGTTTTTCGCCCAATAATTTTTGGGTATTCCCGCCGCGGGCTTCGTGTGTTAAAAAGTAGTTCAATCCTGCCATTACGGGTTGCTGCTCGGGTTTAATTTTTGAGTTAGCAAAAAATTTGAATTGAGCATCCATGTAATCTCCTAAAGCACCAGGAATGAAAGGAGCGTTCGCCCAGGGCGCACGTTTAACGCCTGTTGCGCCAACCTCTGTCGCTGTAGCGGCAGAGACAATACATGCGCCAATCACTACGCCATAATCAGGAGATTTTGCCTGCCATACTGGAGGCATGGTATCACTATCACGTCCACTGTAAGTAATCACTTTAAGTCCTACACCATTGCGATTTTCCGAATCTTCTGAATAAGTGGCCAAAGCATCAGATGATAATGTACACCTGGCATTTGGATGAGACATTGGAATGGGCTTACCATTGTCATCTTTAAGTTCTGTATCCCAGTAGCCTTGGAAATTTTTGCCTTTTTCAGGTACACGTTCCCCATTGCCTACCCAATGGGGGACACCTTTATCGTCTATCAGAACGTTAGACCAGATGACCTCTGTTTTTTCTTTTCGCAAACAGTCCATAAGTAAGGGATCGCCGTCGAAGTTAACATCCTGAACAATGCCGAAAATACCACATTCAGGATTAATCGCTCGAACGCTGCCATTTTGATCAATCCACATTTGTGCAAGATCATCACCAATAAAATCTGTTCCAACCATTGCTGTTGTGGTTTTTCCGCAACCACTTGGTGCGGCACCGGCAAACCAGGTTATGGTGTTATCATCATCCTTTAATCCGGTAATAAACATATGCTCGGAAAGTTCATTTCCTCGATTCTCGTAGATAGCTTTATCAACAGCAAATCGATGATTTCCTTTTTTCAGCAATAACGTATTTCCAGCATAGGTGCAGTTAAAACTATAGGTTGTCTGGTAGCTTCTATCCATGTAAACCCGAGCATTAGGGAGATCTTCAGGACGATTCATACCTTCACTGTGAATATTGGTGAAAAAATGTCCAAGCTTATTGACCTGTGTTTCAAACGCATCATATGCGTTTCGATATAACAGTTCTGCACTATGGGCGACATAGGCTGAACTCGTAATCTCTAATGCTGGATTTGATACTGGTGCATCAACAGGGCCACGCATATAAAATCCAACAATCATCGTTTTACCCTTCATGATGCCGGTCATTTTTTCACGAATATCTTCAAGTGCATCTGGTCTCAACCGTTTGTTGGCCAGAGTACTGACATCTTCCCCTTCATTACTGATATAAAATGTTCGATCAATAATTCGCCCCTGTTCATCTTTTAAATCATAATGAATGGTATGATTTTTCATGGTAAGTGAGTTTTCTTCACACTTTTGAAGGGACAATTCTCGAATAAACGCTTTATCTTCAGGTGTGCCGGTATTGATAAACACTTTATCCGGATCACACATAACGATAGCATTGGCAATCTTGATAAGTATTTCCGGGTTTTTAATATACTGAATTTTTGAAAGTTGAGTTGAATCTAATCGAGATTCAAAACAGGTCATTGCTGCTTCGATGGTAGCGATACCACCAATTTCACAAACAATATCCACTCCTTTCTTTTTCTCAAACATGAAACCGTCTCCTTAATAATGTATAAAAATATTCATAAATATTTAATTAACATCCAGTTCAAAAAATACGAACGATAATCTCTTCAGAACTTCTTTTGGGAACGTGATGAATACCATTTTCATCTCTAAAATATCGAAAATTCCCCTCAGCATTGATTGGATCTATAACCACTGTCTCTTTTGGGGCACCCAAAGCGAGTACAAGAAGTATGGCATAGTGATCTTCAATTTTTAGCGCGTCTGCTAATTTTAGATGATGAATATTGGCGATCATGCAACCGGAAAACCCCTTGTCGCAAGCTCCCAACATTATGGTTTGAGCTGCAATTCCAGTATCAATTTCAAAATTTTTGGTAATGGTTTTATCTCCGAGCATAATAATGTAGCCTGTAGGGCGTTCATCTTGTTTTGGGCCTGCCCAATCTTTCAGAAATCCTGCCCATCCCAGACAGTCAAATATTGCCGCATTTTTTTCAGGATGACAACTCAAGATATATTTTAAAGGCTGTAGGTTTGCGGCTGATGCTGATATACGGGAAAGATCAACAAGGTATTCTAAAACATCAATTGTTATTGTCGGTTGTTGCAAAAAACGACGACATGATCGCGTTTTTTTTACCAATGAATGAAAGTTCATCATTAAATTCCATATACCATTAAAAAATTATGTAGGATCAACAGGTCGTATTTTTACCAATTGACGACCGGAATGCAAGCATTTTTCAATCTTTAAATCAGCTTATTGCATTATAGCGCTTAAAGCGTATAATCCTAATAATTCTAATCAGCCAAAAAGTAAATAGCGAAATTTTTATTTGATGACAACTCATTTATACTTTTGAGTTGTTGACCATGATAAGTGCAGATGAGCAAACACATGAAGAAGCAGAGTTTAGAAGATGGCGCTAAGAAATAAAATTTCAGAATTGTCTGCTGCTATGGAAGAAGGCATGGAAAAGGGCTGAGAGAAGGCTTGAGTATTGAAAAATTAAGTCAAATCTTTTCTTGACGGTGATTCAAATAAAGGATGAAAAATAATGGTTTGATCAATCTTTTATCGACTCACATTCATAGCCTTAAAAATGGTATCATTATTTTTGGAAAGAACTGTCTGATGATCAGCTATTGGTAATGGTACAAATTTAATCATACCTGGGAAAGAATCAGATAATTGTTTTCCCATTTCTATTGGAATGGTAGCGTCATTATGGCCATGAATCAAAAAAACTTCTGGACGAGGCGATTGTTGGGATATTTCCAGTAACCGGTCATGATTATCCAGGTGATGCGTTAATGCATAGCAAAATGGAACACCCACAACACGTCTGGCCATATCTTTAAGACTTGTAAAAGGTGCGAGTAATATGATTCGTTTACATGGATGGCGTGATGCAAATGCTAAGGCAATAGCGGCCCCTAAAGAATGTCCCATAACATTTAGCCGGGACGTTGCTTGAAATTTTAATGCAGAATATCTGTTATATAGTGTTTCAAGTGCTTTATCAGCAGATCTGCGAATACGATCTGGACTGGCTTTTCCTTCACATTTTCCATAGCCAGGATAGTCGATCATTAAAAAGCAGGAGTGAGATCCCGAATAGTTATCTAAAAGTCGTCCAAACCAATCCATTGCCAATGAAGCATTTCCAGCAAAAAGCACCCATAAGTTTTTGGGAGGAATATCAGATTGTCCTTTATAAAAATAGGCGGTCTGTTTTCCCTGATCCGTTTCATATTCAAGCGGGATAACACGAGACAATTGGCTTTGATAGGATAGATCATAGGGTTTGGGGTGGTAGATCATGCGCTGTTGAAATCCAAGATATACATATATCAATAATCCCAGGAAAAGACATGATCCTACAATTTTAATAATTCCAGATAATAAGCTCATTTAGTTATTTCTTTCTGATTTGTTAGCTTCACTAAATAAACAGTAAGACGTTCGTTCCCAGGCTCTGTCTGGGAAAGAACAAAACGTCGAACAATATGGGGTGTTTTAATGAGTCCCCCGAAATTGCCTAATTTAGTTATTTTGATCTTCGAATAAATAAAAATTTTTCTTCTTTAATTGATTCAATAATCCATCAATGTCAATGATATTCTCTGCTAAAAATTCATATTGTCCATAAAAGTTAATATGAGTCCACGCTACAGGTGACAATCGTTTTATAAAAAGAGCTCTTTTAGTACGGTTTATAAAATTTTTTGAGCTGAGTTTACGAATAATATTGCTCTGGTTAGTTTCACCAACCAATAATGAAGCAAGAATGTGTTTGATATTATCTTCTTCATTCAACATTAATTTACAGTTAGCCTTTTTTTTTGTTTTGATCAAATAGTCTTTGAATTTTTTTGGATCTGCTTAACTTTAATCATAAAGGTGTATAAATTGCCAGAAGAAATGCCTTAATAAATTTAAGAAAAATTATCCAAGAGAATTACAATATAAAGGATGACAAAAAAATTTTCTGCACAAGAAAAAAAAATTTTTTTTCTTGACAAGCTCTTCACTATGATTTAATCACCTACTAAAAAGGTATGAATTTATCATACCAATCAAGTCGTCAATAATCTTTCTAAATCCACCAACAATATTTCATATGAAATTTTTTAAATATTAAAAGGATGTAACCATGGGTATTAAAAAGATTTTTCAACAGTTTTTTTGGATTGTGTCTTTCTTACTACTCGCATCAGTCATTTGTATGGGCGCATTGGTCGTAGGTAACACCGAAAGCTCTGACAATGGAAGGACTGATGGCATTCGGATTCAATCGACAGATCAAAGCGGTAAAGATCAAATGCCGCCTGTAATGTTTCTTCATGACCTTCATACAGAAGCGCTGAAGGGAAAAGATTGCAATACCTGTCATTTGAAATCGGACAAGGAGCAATACACATTTAAATTCATGCGCACAGCAAATTTTGACTATGATGTCAACATGACAGTGTATCATGAAAATTGTATTGGCTGTCATAACCGAATGAAAGCAGAAGGAAAGCAGGCAGGCCCTAATACTGGTAATTGTAGGGCATGCCATAACCAGGAATCAGATTTGGCTTCATCATGGAAGGATATATCATTTGATAAGTCTCTCCATTATCGCCACGTATCAGCGGAAAGCATTCGTCCTGTTGCCAAAGAGCAAAAGGACAATTGTGGTGCATGCCATCATGAATTTGACAAAAATGCACGCAAGACAGTTTACGTGCCTGGTAAAGAAGGTGCCTGTCGGTACTGCCATTTAGAAACCGACACCAAAGAAGCACGTTCAGCGCAAACAACCACGCATGAATCTTGTCTGAACTGTCATCTAAGCATGAAGGCAAAAAAAGTCATCAAGACTGGGCCAACAGATTGTGAGGGATGCCACTCGGCTGAAATGCAAAAAAGCATTAAAGTTGTTGAATCCGTTCCACGCATTCAGCGAAATCAACCAGATGCAGTGTTGCTGGCAAGTATGATGAATAAGGCCATTGGTATGGGTAAAGAACCTGTATTAACGATTTCTCCGGTTGCCTTTAACCATAAAATTCATGAGGAATCATCGAAATCGTGTCAGGTCTGTCATCACGCATCTTTGGAAAAATGTTCTTCCTGCCATACCACTACTGGAGATAAAAAGGGTGATTTTGTCAGCCTCGAAAAAGCCATGCATGTTTCCAAAGATCGTCAAAGTTGTGTGGGATGTCATGCAAAAACTCAGCAGAAAAAAGACTGTGCAGGATGTCATTCTCAAATGTCCGCATCTATGAGAGACCAAAAAGGATGTCAACAATGTCATTCGATCGTTATCACAGACATCAAACGTTTCCCTGTTAAGGCAGAAGATCAGACAAAACTGGCACAGTCAACTATTGAAAATCGAAAAATGCCACTCGTTTCTTATGATTTAAAAGATGTTCCTGAAAAAGTGTCTATTGAAATCATGAAAAAAGAATATGAAGCTGCTGTATTTCCACATCGTAAGATTGTTGATATTTTGATGGCAGGTTTGAATAAAGATAGCATGGGTAAATATTTTCATAAAGATAAGAATTCCATGTGCCAGGGATGTCATCACAACAGTCCAATATCTGCCACACCACCAAAATGTGTGACATGCCACAGTATGGCTTCTAAAAAGGCAACTGATGAACGTCCTGGTTTAAAAGGCGCTTATCATGGACAGTGTATCGGATGTCACGATCGAATGGGCATTGAAAAACCGGCTGCTACAGCCTGTATTGAATGCCATAAGAAAAAATCATGAAACCGGATCAAAGAGGTAAAATTATGGGTATATCACGGCGAAAATTTTTAGGGTGGTTTGGCGGCCTCAGTGCAACGGCTGCGACAGCAGCCACCAGTGCAATAGCAGGAAGCAATCATCACTTCAAAGGACATCCGGATACAATGGGCGTTCTACATGATATTAATCGATGTATCGGATGTCGAAAATGTGAAGAAGCCTGTAATACAGTCAATGAACTCCCCAAACCTGAAAAACCATTTGATGACTTATCGGTTCTTGACCAGAAACGTCGGACTCATGCCGATGTGTACACGGTTGTGAACCAGTTTCAACAAGGCAAAGAAAAAGTTCATGTCAAAAAACAATGCAATCACTGCATGGAACCCGCATGTGCTTCTGCCTGTTTTGTCAAAGCCTTTAAAAAGATGCCCAATGGCTCAGTGGTGTATGATGAATCAGTATGTGTAGGGTGTCGGTACTGTATGATTGCCTGTCCTTTCAATATTCCTGCGTATGACTATGATAGTGTTTTATCACCCAAGGTCACCAAATGTACATTATGTCATCCAAGAGTTCAAAAAGGATTGCTTCCAGGATGTGTTGAAGCTTGCCCAAAAGAAGCATTAATATATGGTAACCGAAAGGAATTGATCAAAATAGCTCGAAAACGAATTAATAAACATCCTGATCAATACATTGATCATATCTATGGTGAGCATGAAATGGGAGGTACAAGCTGGCTGTATATTTCAGGTACACCTTTTTCAGAAATTGGCATGCGTGAAGATTTGGGCGTGAAATCAGCACCAGAACTGACATCAGGCCCCTTATCGGCAGTTCCAATAGTCGTAGGACTTTGGCCTGTATTATTAACAGGTGTTTATGCAATCTCAAAGCGAAAGGATAAGGTTGCAGAGGAAGAAAAAGCAGAAGCTGTCAAAGCAGCAGAAAATGTAGCGGAAGAACATCTGAAAAATCAGATTGCAAAACTTAAGCTCGAAGCAACCAAAGAAAAAGAAGCGGCGATCAAAAAAGAAGTTACAAAAGCCCTGGAAGAAGCCGCTAAAGAAGCAGAAAAAAAGGCTGAAGCTAAAGCTGCTGAAGCAGCACCGGAAAAGAAGGAGGATGAATGATGGAACGAACATCCCGCATATCATTAAGACCGATGATGACACCATTTAATGTGATGTTGGGAATCATTTTGGCCATCGGATGCGTATTGACAGTACTTCGCTTTACCGGTGGTCTGAGTGTAGTGACCAACCTTGATGACAACAATCCCTGGGGAATATGGATAGGATTTGACCTTCTGTGTGGTGTTGCATTAGCTGCCGGAGGTTATACCACATCAGCAGCATGTTATATATTTGGACTCAAACGATATCATTCAGCTGTAAGACCGGCAATACTCACAGCCTTTTTAGGCTATGCTCTGGTTGTTTTTGCGCTGCATTATGATGTCGGACGTCCGTGGCGTCTGCCCTTTCCAATATTTTGGCAACAAGGAACGACCTCGTTGTTGTTTGAAGTGGGTTTATGTGTGTTTCTGTATTTAACGGTCTTGTTCATTGAATTTACGCCAGCAGCTTTTGAATGGCTTGGATTCTCTAAATTACGTGAAAAAATCTTAAAGCTCACAATTTTGCTAACCATTTTTGGCGTTGTTTTATCAACACTGCATCAAAGCTCATTAGGCGCTTTGTACACAATCGTTCCTTCTAAATTGCATCCTTTATGGTATTCAGGATATTTACCAGTCTATTTCTTTATATCCAGTATGTTTGCCGGCCTTTCTATGGTTATATTTGAAGGAAGCTTGGCACATAAGTATTTGCATCATAAGATGGATGAAACTCATTTAAGAGAAAGTGAGGGCGTTGTTTTGGGTTTTGGTAAAGCAGCGTCTTTTATAATGGCAGGTTATGTTGCGATCAAAGTGATTGGCCTGGCTGTTGACAATAGCTGGCATTATTTATTTACGGGTTACGGCGCCTGGTTTTTACTGGAATTGATCGGTTTTGTCGCTTTGCCGTCATTTGTATACGCTATTGGTGTTCGTGAAAAAAATATCCGCTTAATTCAAAGGACAGCCCTCTGGTCAGTTTTGGGAATAGTGCTCAATCGTTTCAATATATCGTTGATTGCTTTTAACTGGCAACTGCCAACATCAGAACGATATTTTCCCAGTTGGATGGAGATTGGCGTATCCCTGTTTATTGTGGCTATTGGAATAGTGGTTTACCGATTTATTACAGCAAACATGCCTATTTTGTATGAACATCCCGATTATCGTAGTGAGCATTAAGGAGGAACAATGGATACAATATTTTATTCATTACAGGAATTTATGACATTTTCAAAAGGTATAACTTACCTGATTATGGGGGCAATTCTCATCCTGATGCCACTATACTGGCTATTTTTGACGGATAGAGACGAAAAAAAAGAAACATATTAAGGGAAAATTGGAGGAATCCATGTACGAAATATTAACTGGACCCATGATCTGGCTTTCACTGAGCGTATTTGTCATCGGCATGGCAGTTCGTGCAGTTCTGTATATTCGTGGACTTAACTGGCAATTGGATCGTGTTGCCTATCGCGCTCATCCAAAAGCTGGAATGAAAGGTGCTGCAAGATCCATCTTTTACTGGTTGTTACCCTTTGGCACCCGAAGCTGGCAAAAACAGCCGGTAATGACTGTTATCTTCTTTGTTTTTCATATTGGTGCTATCTGTGTTCCATTATTTTTATTTGCACATAATATGATTCTCAAAGATATGATGGGGATATCATTTCCTTTTACCTTAAATCTTTGCCTGGCAGATATTCTGAGTTGGGCGGTAATTGTCTGTGCCATATTCTTGATTCTTCGTCGAATTTCTTTGCCAGAAGTACGCATCATGACAACAACGTATGACTATTTTATCATATTTCTGGCAGTAGCACCGTTTGTCACTGGTTTGTTTGCGCGATATCAGGTAGGGGATGATCCTTTCTGGTATACCATGCATTTATTGTGCGGAGAGCTTTTTTTGCTTTTGGCGCCATTTACCAAAATGTCTCATATTATTCTGTTTTTCATGTCAAGAGCACAACTTGGTATGGATTTTGGCATCAAGCGTGGTGGATTGAAAGGTAGTAATGTCACCTGGTAATCCTGGATGACTTACAAGATTAGATAATGAAATTATAAACCAATATATCTGGGAGAAGAGATCATGCCAGAAGGAACCCTTTGCAACAGACAACCGATTCAAACCGAAGAATCGCTTAAAACCCTACTGGGTGATACCAGTGGTGGTCAGTACTATAAGCAAATGAAAGAACTGGATGTCGATCAGGATTTGCTATGGTCCACCATACAAAAAACCTGCAAGTCGAGAATCCGGACATGGCTTGAAATCTGCGCTCATTGCGGTATGTGCGCCGAAAGCTGTTTTCTATATTTAATAAATGACCGAGATCCCACTCAGGTACCCGCCTATAAAATACAGTCAACCCTTGGTGAAATCATTAAGCGTAAAGGCAAAGTGGACAATGATTTTATGCACATGGCAATGAAAACAGCATGGGCAAAATGCACCTGTTGTAACCGATGCGGTATGTATTGTCCAAATGGCATTGATATGGGCGTAATGATGGGATATTTACGCGGTCTCTTATACGCTCAGGGCTTCGTGCCATGGGAATTAAAAATTGGT
>Ga0272440_1001574_pt1 | contig 18548 bp, 18 predicted proteins | sample SSMMMBAug17_FD_192440 | JGI IMG/M metagenome (GOLD analysis project Ga0272440, IMG submission 192440) | Marine sediment archaeal communities from Little Sippewissett salt marsh, Falmouth, MA, United States - SSM-MMB-Aug17 | ecosystem: Environmental > Aquatic > Marine > Wetlands > Sediment ...
GGGAACGAGCACTGGAGCGATTTTGCCTTAGCCTGACGGCAATGGGCTCTGCCCGGGAACGAGCTGTACTGATGTTTGTGTGCCTTCGGTAAGCCTGCGTGATATTGTTTCAAGTGCAGTCCCGCTTGCTAACGCGCGCGGCTCTGATTAAAAGCTACCGACATTTTCAGAGCCGCGCGCGTTAGCAAGCGGGACTGCACTTGAAACAATATCACGCAGGCTTACCGAAAGGACACGATGTTTTGCAAAAAAACATTAACATCTATTAAAATAAATCTGCGTAACCGCATATAATAACAATAAACATTATTCTATTGATATAAAAATCAAACGCAATACCAATAAAAGCAACAAAGGAGAAAAAAATGTCAAGTCAGTTTGGACAAATATTTCATATATCGACCTTTGGTGAATCACATGGCACCGGGCTGGGTGTAATCATTGATGGCATGCCCGCAGGAATAAATCTGAATATTGACAGTATTCAAAAAGATTTGGATCGACGAAGACCTGGAACATCAAAATGGGTATCCCAAAGAAAAGAAACAGATCAAGTGCAAATTTTTTCAGGTGTTGCGAATGGTAAGACCCTGGGTTCTCCCATTGCATTGATGGTAATTAATCAAGATGCCCGATCCAAAGATTATTCGAGCATTGCACACCTTTTTCGGCCCGGACATGCAGATTATACATACTTTAAAAAGTATGGATTAAAACTCCAACCGGGTGGGGGTCGATCTTCAGGACGAGAAACACTGGCTCGCGTGGCAGCTGGAGCTGTTGCAAAAGCCTTACTTCAATCTTTAAATATTGAAATACAAGCGTATACCCTTTCTATTGGCGATATTTGTGCAGAATTTATTGATCCGGATTTTGCCCAAACACATCCATTGCGTTGTGCAGATTCAGATAAGGCGGATGAAATGCTTGCAAAGGTTGATCAAATGCGTGAAGAGGGGAACTCCATTGGCGGAGTGATTCAAGTTGTGGCAAAAAATGTGCCTCCTGGATGGGGAGAACCTATCTTTCATAAGTTAGATGCCATGCTGGCCATGGGATTAATATCAATTGGTGCTGTCAAAGGTATTGAATTTGGTGCAGGATTCAGTGCTGCAAAAATGAAAGGAAGTGAACATAATGATCCCATTACGCCACATGGATTTGATTCAAATCATGCCGGTGGGATACTGGGTGGCATATCAAATGGTGATAATATAGTCATGCAGTTGGCTGTCAAGCCCACACCCTCCATATCTATTTCGCAAGCAACAATTGATAATAATGGAAATCCAGAAATGATTACAATTAAAGGTAGGCACGACCCTTGCATTTGCAGTCGTATTTGTCCTGTTGCTGAAGCTATGACTGCTATTGTTCTTGCAGATGCTTACTTACTAAATCAACGTCAAGTGAATGGAGAAAAATAATGAAAATTTCTGTAATTAATGGGCCCAATCTCAACATGCTCGGACAAAGAGAACCAGGAATCTATGGCAATCAGACATTAAAGGATATTGAAAAACAACTTCAGCTTTTTGCATTAGAAAATTCAATGGAAGTTGTTTTTTTTCAATCAAATATTGAAGGCGAATTAGTGGATGCCATTCAGCAGGCAGGATATGATTGTAATGGCATTATTATTAATGCAGGCGCATATACGCATACCAGTGTGGCTGTTCGAGATGCAATTGCTGCAATCACAATTCCAGTACTTGAAGTGCATCTCAGTAATCCACATACACGAGAAGCATTTCGGCATACATCGATCATCGCTGATGTATGTCGGGGAACAATCGCCGGCTTTGGAAGTGAATCTTATATGCTGGCGCTATTCTGGTTTAAAAGGCAAAAATGACCTCTCAATTCAAAAAACCAATTTTACTTATTATTGATGACAATCAGTTAAACGTTGAAACGTTAACCGATTTTCTTGAACTGGATTATCAAATCCATGGCGTATTAACAGGACCCGATGCTTTGGCAATGGTCAATGACATTCATCCCGATTTGATTTTACTGGATATTATGATGCCATTTATGGATGGATTTGAGATTTGCCGAAAATTAAAGTCTAATTCAGAAACAGCTAACATTCCAATAATATTTATTACTGGTAAAGGAGATGAAGCTGATATTGCTCATGGATTTGAATTAGGAGCTGTGGATTATATTACCAAACCCTTTCATGTACCTGAAATTCAAATGCGAGTGAATCATCATTTGAATCTTCGTTCGACAAACGAAAATCTCAAGCAAAACAATATCAAACTCGAATATCAGGTAAAGCAAAAAAATGCAGATATAAAAGATATGTTGAGTGCTGCAATCAATGCCATGTCTCAAATGTTTGAAAACAATGATCCTTCTACTGCCGGTCATCAGCAACGTGTGGCAAAACTGGCATCACATATTGCCAGAGAAATGAAACTGACTGAAGATCAGATTGAATCCATTCGTATTGCTGGATTACTTCACGATATTGGAAAAATTCGCATACCAGATACAATTCTGTCAAGGCCTGGCCAATTATTGAAATCCGAGTATGATTTAATCAGAATTCATCCCCAGGTCGGATATGATCTTGTCAAACATATTCCTTTTCCCTGGCCAGTGGCTGAATTTATTCTTCAGCATCATGAAAAATTGAATGGCTCGGGTTATCCGCAAGGTTTAAAAGGAGATGAAATCCATCTGGAATCAAAAATATTATGTGTGGCTGATGTTGCTGAAGCCATGACCTCGCATCGTCCTTATCGTCCAGCCCTGGGTATTGATACGACAGAAGGGGAGCTAGTTAAAAACAAGAGTGTTTTATTTGATCCAAAAGTTGTTGATGTCTGTATGTCCCTGATTTCTGATAAACATTATAATTATGATTGGTAGGAAACATGTCTGAAAAAAAAGCGTTTGTGATTATTTGCGGGGATTTGCCCCATACAATGGAGCAGTTAAAGAAATCTCTGGAAAATGACTATCAAATTATTTGTATGGAACGTCCTGATTTAATTGTTACGACAGCAGTTCAAAAAAAGCCGGATATAATTCTGATGAATATCAACATAAACAAAGCGGATGGTATTTCTGCCTGCGCGCAATTGACAGCAAACAAAATAACCTCTGATATCCCTGTTATTTTTATTTCAGAAATTTTTGAAGAGTCTGATACGATCAAGGCATTTAATGCTGGTGCTGCTGATTATATGAAGTATGCTTATCATAATAAAGAGTTACGTGCGCGAATGGCAAATCATATTCATCTCAAGCAATCCAAAGATCAACTGATAAAAAAACATCAGCAACTTAATGCGACCATGTCCCAGGAAAATGAACGTCTGCAAAGTCTGATGACTGCTACCATTCGTGCCATCGTTCAAACTGTTGAAAGCCGCGATCCATATACAGCAGGACATCAACAACGTGTCTCGGATCTTGCAACCGAAATCGCAATGCGAATGGGATTGGATTCTGAACAAAAAATGGCAATAAAATATGCAGGGCTATTGCATGATATTGGAAAATTACGTGTACCGGAAGCGATTTTGAATCGTCCGGGGAAATTGTTAAGAATGGAATTTGATGTTTTAAAAATTCATCCAGAAATTGGCAGTAGTATATTAAAAAACGTTCCCTCACAGTGGCCTCTGGCACAAATTGTCCTGGAACATCATGAGCGATTGGATGGCTCTGGTTATCCCAATGGCTTAAAAGAACATGAAATATTATTGGAATCCAAAGTAATTGCTGTTGCCGATGTTATGGAGGCAATGAGTTCGCATCGTCCATATCGTCCTTCACAAGGTATTGAATTAGCTCTAAAAGAAATTAATTCGAAAAAAGGTTTTCTTTATGATATGAAGGCTGTGGATATTTGCACAGAGCTTTTTACAAAACATCAGTATAAGTTTGGATGGTAATGGCCAATGAAATTTATTTGTTACAACATACTGATTCTATTTATTTGTTTCTTTCCATTTTCTATACAAGCCTTTGAACATGTCAGCACAAAATCCATGGGGCTTGCCGGGGCATTAACTGCAAACCCGCCAGGATTGATGGCGATTCATCATAATCCAGCAGGTTTATATCAGGCAAGAGAAGGGCTTGTTTATCATCAAGGTTTGCATTCACTGATAATGAACCGAAAAAATCGATTTTCTCCAGATCCTTCCTTTGAGGTATTAAATTTAAAATCTTCCCTGGATCCTGTTGCAAATCGAGAGTCAGGCAGTGGTAAAACGTGCATGTATTATCCTTTTTATAGCGATGCCTATGGTGAACTATTGGTTTTACCACTACCTGTTGGTACCACCTTTCGTCCACCAAAATCAAGATGGATCATGGCGATTGGGTCTTATATGCCTTTTTTTCAGGGCATTCAATTTTCCCCAGATGATGCATCACAGTATCAAACCCAGCAATATTATCAGCAACATTTTGTATATGCCGGACCATCTATTGCATATCAATGGAGTCATTCTTTGTCAATGGGCCTTTCTATTGGTTTTGGGCAAACAGCATGGGGGCAGAATCGTAGACTTCGAATTCTGAATGATCGTTTTGCCAAAAGTCAGTTCTTGCCACCTGTTCCAGATGTTGGGCTCTTTGATGGTTTGGCAGATATGAAGTTGGAATTGCGGGATAACATGGCTCTGTCATTCAATCTGGGATTCTTATGGAAACCAATGAAAAACTTAACTTTAGGTTGTGTGTACCGCAGTTCAATTTCGACAAACCCCAAAGGGGATCTGGATATCCATTTTTCTGATGACTTTATGGCTTTAACCCAGTACTGTAGAGACAACCCCTATTTTTCAAGACAGCTTGATTCATCAGGTCTTGAAAAGATCCAGCAACAACATACATCCAATACAGTTAAATTGGATCAGCTTGATTGGCCAGATTCTATCCAATTGGGAGCAAGATATAAGGTGTCTAATAACATTCAAGTGATGTTTGATATTCAATGGACCCGATGGTCTTGTCAGGATTCATATCGACTTGTTTTGAATGATATAGATAATCCATTGATTATTTTACTGGATTCCCTGGGTCAATCATCCGATCAGATCATTACTTATTCAAATAATATGAAAGATACATATTCATATCATCTCGGTCTTGAATGGCAATTGAAAGAAAGTTTTAAGTTTCGCAATGGAATTTCGTATCACCCGCAATCAGTTGCTAATTCTCATATGAGCTTGATGCATCTGCCAGATATAACCTATATTGGCACTGGATTTGAGTGGCGGTGGCCAAACCGATGGGTACTTGAGCAATCATTCGGCTATTTCGTATCAAAGAATCAGCAAATTAAAAACAGTAAGCAGCTAAATTATTGGGATCCTGACAGCAGTTTTTTCGCTCCATATAGTGGGCAGTTTGTATCGTCAAAAGTATCAGGCTATTCATTTTCGTTGAGTATTCAGATTCCTTTCGTTAATAGGGTCGGACCAAGATAACAATCTAAAATAATTAATAAAACATCTATTATTATGTCAAAGGGCGTATCCAGCAGTAGGGGGAAGAAAAAGTTATCCAAACACATCATCATAATTTTCATTCACCCATGCAAGCCTCAAATAAAGTAAATGATTAAAACCTTCAACGCTCCATCTCATCCCTACCCCTTTAAATCTTTGCTGAATTAACCATTTACATGCACTCTCTACAATCCCACTTTCTATTGGTAAACCTGATTTCTTGTAACAATTATAGCCATATGATCCACATGCTACTCTAAATAATTAGAGACTTTTTCCATTTCCTCTAATGTCTCATCTGATAATTTCTTATTTGCTTTCACTTCATCCCTTAATTCTCTTTTTATTTCTGTTACCTTTCCTTTTTTAAAGTTGAAGACATTAATTAAAAAGATACAAGATTTTATATCTCAAATGCAATATCGTTTTATTTATAAAGCTGGAAAGGTGTTTGATTTGATATATCATCATAACGCACAGATCCTAAATAGTGGGTGCCATCAATTTGAAATTTTTCAAAATGATACGTGTCAGGATGACTCAAATTCTGTATTTGATTGACTGTTGCGTTGGATACATTGAACATGAAAACAATTGCGTTATATTGAATTTGCTTTTCGATAATTAGGCATTTAATCACACACGAAATCACACATCAGGAAAAAAAGACAGGCAAAAAACATCGGAAAGCGAAGTGGGCCGTATAGGAATCGAACCTATAACCTTCTGATTAAGAGTCAGCTGCTCTGCCTAGTTGAGCTAACGGCCCTCAAAAAATTTTTTCTATATAGCATTTTTTTTTCAAACTTGTCAATTAAAAAACATTTTTTTTAAACTAATTCTTGACATGAACTATCAAATATTATAATATTTTCTGAAATTTTTTTTTGAATCGGGGCGTAGCGCAGTCTGGTAGCGCACTTGAATGGGGTTCAAGGGGTCGGAGGTTCAAATCCTCTCGCCCCGATATTAAAATAAGCGAGTTGACTGAAATGTCAGCTCGCTTTTTTTGTTTGAGTTACAGTCATTTAATTTTTTAGATTTAGTAATATCATATCATTATATAATCGTTGCAGTCTTTTCGTTATTGGGCCAGGTTGACAATTATTTATCGGTTGATTATTCAGTTTTATGACAGGTGTTATCTCAACTGTAGTTCCAACAACGATTAATTCATCAGCAGAAAATAGTTCATGTTCAGCAACAGAACGTTCCTCTGCACTTATATTATGGATTCGGCATAAAGAAAGAATAACTTTGCGGGTAATACCTGCTAAAATAAAGTTAGTTGCAGGAGGGGTTATGATCGTGTTATTTTTTACAAGTAAAACATTCGTATGAGCGCCTTCTGTTAAATATCCATCGCGTATAAATATTGCTTCCTGTGCACCAGAATCAATGGCATATTGGTGTGCCATTGAATTGACAATTAGACTTACTGATTTAATATTACATCTCGACCATCGAACATCTGGATATAGCGCCCCTGATATTCCTACTTCCATATCTATTGACTTTGGTGTAAATAATTGAGCTGTTGCATAGATTGTCAGTGGGGTATCTAAAGGTGGAAACTGATGAGATCGCTTTGCAACACCACGTGTTACTTGTATATAGATTGTCGCATCTCGTTGTGATAAGTCATTTCTTAAAATGAGCTGGTGTACTATATTCTCTATTTCATTAAATTTCGATATATTAAATTGTAAAGCTGAGGCGCCATTTTTGAGACGTTCAATATGGGCATCTCGTTCAAACAGATGCCCATTATAACTTCGAATAACTTCATAAACACCATCTCCCATCAAAAAACCACGATCATCTGGGGAAATAGCGATATTCTTGTGTTGTAAAAATTGACCATTATAGTATGAAATCACAGTGACTCCTTTTATTGTTTACAACCATACATTTAAAAAAAACTTTGACATGAAAACATTTCAATGTTATAGACTTAAAAATTTTTTTTTGCAATAATTCTTATTTTAATAAACAGGAGGGTGATATAATGGTAAGTGTTGATGGTTCTGTGTTTATCCAAATCATTAACTTTTTGTTGCTTATTTGGCTCCTGAATATGATTTTGTATAAGCCGATCAGAAAGATGTTAAAGGAACGTAAGGATAAAATACAAAATCTTGAATCAACTGTTCAAAAGTGCAACGCTGATGCCGAGGCAAGTGAAACATCCTACAATAAAGGATTGGATGAAGCACGTCAAAAAGGCCTGGAGCAAAAAAATGCCTTGATTAAAGAGGCTGAAGCGCACGAAAGAACGTTGATTTCCGAGCTAAATCAAAAAGCGATGAAAGAGATGGAGCAGATCAAACAACGCATTCAAAATGATGTCGGCAAAGCCAAAATGAAGCTTGCGGAAGAAATTGAATCTTTTGCGCAGGCCATTGGTCAAAAAATATTGGGGAGGGCACTTGCATGATAAAATGGCGCTTCACTAAAAAACGATCTCTGGTTATTGCGACAATTTTTATGGCTGCGTTCTGTGGCATGGTAATGGCATCCTCAGGTGGACATGATTCCCACGATTCCCATGATGCGCATGCGGAAAAAACCTGGGTGTCTACAGATACTTATCGTGTCATGAATTTTTTGGTGCTTGTGGTGGCCTTGTTTTTGCTTCTAAAAAAACCTGCATCTCAAGCGCTTAATTCCCGCATCTCAGAAATTAAAAATGAGCTTGAAACACTCGAATCTGAGAAATCCGAAGCCGAAAAAAAACTGGCTGAGTTTAAACAAAAGTTTTCCGATATGGAAAATGAAGCCAAACAATTGGTTGATGATTATATCAAGCAGGGTGAATCTGCCAAACAGCGGATTATTGACGAAGCCAAACAAACGGCTGAAAAAATGCAGGCGCAGGCAAAAAAGAATATTGAGCAAGAATTTAGTCTTGCAAATAAGGCATTGAAAGAAGAAATTATGGATAAAGCCATTGCGCTGGCAGAAAACATTATTAAGAACAATATCACTAATGAGGACCAGGATCGTCTGATTGGTGAATTTACAGAAAAGGTGGTGGCATAATGAAAAATATGTCAGTTTCCAGGCGTTATGCCAGAGCACTGCTAATTCTTGGAAAAGAAAATGATCAGGTGGATCTCTATGGCAATGAACTGAATAGTTTTTCTCAATTAATTGCCAGAGAAAAAGAGTTTTGCCAGGTAATTGCCAATCCACTTTACGGTGCCCAACGCCGAAAATTGATACTCACACAGGTTTTGGAAAAAATGAACCTGTCAATAGTGATAAATTCTTTCTTACAATTATTATTCGATAAACGCCGTTTGAGCTTTATCGAAAGCATCAATGAGTTTTACCAAAGACTTGCTGACGAGTACAAAGGAATTGCTCGTGCAGGTCTTGTCTCGGCAACAGATCTATCTTCAGATGCAGTTGATCAGATACGATCGGCCCTGTCAAAAATGACTGGTAAACAAATCATTATTGATTTTGAGCAAGATCCCGGGCTCATTGGTGGTGTGGTTGCCAAAATTGGTGACCTTGTTTTAGATGGGAGTATAAAAACACAGTTACTTTCTATGAAAGAATCAATAAAAAGGGGTGAAAGTATCTAACATGGAAATCAGAGCTGAAGAAATTAGTCAAATTATCAAAGAGCAAATCAAAGACTACGACAAAAAGGTTGAATTAAGTGAAACAGGAACAATTTTGTCTGTAGGTGATGGAATTGCTCGTGTCTATGGCCTGGAAAAGGCTATGGCTCTTGAATTGGTTGAGTTTCCAGGCGGTATATTAGGCCTGGCCCTGAACCTTGAAGAGGATAATGTTGGTGTTGCAATTATGGGGGATGACACCGTGCTTAAGGAAGGCGATCAGGTAAAACGAACCGGGCGTATTGCTGAAGTTCCGGTTGGTGAAGCTGTTCTTGGGCGTGTTATCTCTGCTGTGGGCGAACCTTTGGATGGCAAAGGGCCCATTGATACTAATGAAAACAGACGTGTCGAAATGGTTGCACCTGGTGTTATTGCTCGTAAAAGTGTACATGAGCCCATGTATACAGGTCTTAAAGCAATTGATGCCATGACACCTGTTGGACGCGGACAACGTGAGTTGATTATTGGTGACCGACAAATTGGTAAAACAGCTGTTGCAGTTGATGCCATCCTCAATCAAAAAGGCAAGGATGTTTATTGTATTTATGTTGCCTGTGGTCAGAAAAAATCAACTGTTGCCCAGGTTGTTTCAATTCTTGAAAATCATGGGGCAATGGAATATACGACAGTCGTTTCCGCATGTGCCAGTGATCCAGCAACACTTCAATATGTTGCACCATATGCAGGTTGTGCTATTGGGGAATATTTTCGAGATAAAGGTCAACATTCTTTAATTATTTACGATGACCTTTCTAAGCAAGCTGCTGCATATCGTCAGGTATCGCTCCTGTTGAGACGTCCACCTGGACGTGAGGCATTCCCTGGAGACATTTTCTATAACCATTCAAGACTGCTTGAACGTGCTGCCAAACTCAATGATGAACTGGGTGCAGGCTCATTGACTGCATTACCGATTATTGAAACTCAGGCAGGTGACGTTTCAGCCTTTATTCCAACAAACGTTATTTCAATTACCGATGGCCAGATTTATCTGGAACCCGGACTTTTCTTCGCAGGGGTACGACCGGCAATTAATGTTGGTTTGTCAGTATCTCGCGTAGGGGGGTCTGCTCAGGTCAAAGCCATGAAACAGGTGGCTGGTACACTTCGTTTGGATCTGGCTCAGTACAGGGAACTTGAATCCTTTGCTGCTTTTGGTAGTGATTTGGATACCGCAACGCAAAAACAGTTGACTCGCGGTGCCCGAATGGTTGAAATCCTGAAACAGCCACAGTACCAACCGCTTTCAATGGAAAAACAAGTTTCTATTTTGTTTGCAGGTACACATGGCTATCTTGATGAACTGCCATTGGATGCATTAAATGATTATGAAAAAGGTCTGTATGAATTCATTGAAAATAAATACCCAAACGTTTTCAAGGGTCTTGATGAAAAACAAGCCATTGATGATGATCTGGATAAATTGATGAATACTGCTATTGGTGAATATACCAATGAATTCAAAAGTCAGATGCAGTAAAAGTTAGATAACGTTTATAACTCTTAGGGGTTATTGAAATAAAGGCGGAACAACGATGCCAAGCTTAAATGATGTTAAAAATAAAATTGCAGGGGTCAAAAAGACCAAGCAAATAACCAAAGCCATGAATATGGTTGCGGCATCGAGACTGCGTGGTACGCAAAATCGAATGGAGGCTTTTAGACCTTATGCAATTAAATTTTCTGAAGTTTTGGGGAGTCTTGCTGAACGTGCTGAAGAAGATGCCAGTCCGCTTTTAATCCCACGTGATTCTGTCAAATCGGTTAATGTCGTTTTATGCACATCTGATAGAGGCCTTTGCGGTGGTTTTAATGCTAATCTGATTGAAAAAGCAGAGGCGTTTGTCAATAAACTGACTGCAAAATATCCAGATGTAAAAATAACATTCACCAATTTTGGCAAAAAGGGGCGTGATTGGTGTCGTAAAGAAAAATGCGAGATTCAAAACGAATATCTCGGTGTTGTGGGCGGAAAGTTCGATTTTTCCATTGCATCATCAACCGGACAACAACTCATTCAGGAGTTTTTAGATGGTATATATGATGAGGTCTACATTATCTATTCCCAATTTAAGGGAATGGCAAAGCAGATCCCGGAAATTCAGCAAATTCTTCCGATTCCACCAATGGAAGTTTTGGAAACCAATGAAAATGAACAATCATCCTTTGTAGCAGAGCATATATGTGAACCATCACCTAAAGAGGTTTTGGGTGATATGCTTCCACGAAATATTTTTGTGCAGCTTTATAGCGCGCTTCTGGAAACATCAACCAGTGAGCATGCTGCACGTATGTTAGCGATGGATAATGCTACAAAAGCATGTAATGATATGATCGATAATTTGACACTTGCTTACAATAAAGCCCGTCAGGCGGCTGTCACAACTGAGTTGATGGATATCGTAGGCGGTGCCGAGGCCCTGAAAGGGTAATTTTGATTAGGAGGTTTTTGATGTCTGAAAACATTGGAAAGATTACTCAGGTCATGGGGCCTGTGGTTGATGTGGAGTTTGAACCAGGAAAGCTCCCGGCCATATTGACGGCACTTACCATAAGCAACCCGGCGATTAATGATGAGCCTGATAATCTGGTTATTGAAGTTGCTCAGCACTTGGGCGACAATGTTGTCCGTGCTGTGGCTATGGATGTTACTGATGGTCTGGTTCGCGGCATGCCTGTAAAAGATACTGGTGCGCCCATTCAGATGCCTGTTGGTGAAGCATGTTTGGGACGTGTTCTCAATGTGGTTGGCCGTCCGGTTGATGGTTTAGGTTCGGTTAGCCAGGAAAAAATGATGCCTATTCACCGCGAAGCACCAAAATTGACTGAACAGGATACCACTGTACGCGTACTGGAAACAGGTGTAAAGGTTATTGACCTGCTTGTACCATTTCCACGTGGTGGTAAAATGGGCATGTTTGGTGGTGCAGGTGTTGGAAAGACTGTAATCATGATGGAAATGGTTAACAATATTGCCATGCATCATGGGGGGATTTCTGTTTTTGCTGGTGTTGGTGAGCGGACACGTGAAGGGAATGACCTTTATCATGAAATGAAAGATTCTGGTGTTCTTCCCAAGGCAGCTCTCATTTATGGTCAGATGACTGAACCACCCGGAGCAAGAGCCCGTGTTGCTCTGTCTGCATTGACCTGTGCAGAGTATTATAGGGATGTTGAAGGTCAGGATGTTCTTATCTTCATTGATAATATTTTCCGATTTACACAAGCTGGCTCAGAGGTCTCGGCTTTGTTGGGACGTATGCCATCAGCCGTTGGCTATCAACCAACTCTAGCTGTTGATCTTGGCGCCCTTCAAGAAAGAATTACATCCACAAACAAAGGTTCAATTACTGCTGTTCAATGTGTTTACGTACCTGCTGACGACCTTACAGACCCTGCACCTGCAACAACTTTTGCACATTTGGATGGGACCGTTGTTTTGTCTCGTCAAATTGCTGAATTGGGTATCTACCCGGCAGTGGATCCTTTGGATTCAACATCTCGAATACTGGATCCCGGTTTTGTCGGTGAAGAGCATTACAAGGTTGCACGAACTGTTCAACAGACTCTACAGAAATATAAAGAGCTTCAAGATATTATTGCAATCCTGGGTGTTGAGGAATTATCAGAAGAAGACAAGATGACTGTATCTCGCGCAAGAAAAATTCAGAGATTTTTGTCTCAACCATTTCATGTTGCAGAAAACTTTACTGGTAAACCAGGCAAATATGTCAAACTTACGGATACGATCAAGGCATTCAAAGAAATTGTTGACGGTGTTCATGATGATATTCCAGAGCAAGCTTTTTATATGGCTGGTGGTATTGAAGAGGTACTTGAACGCGTTAAAAATTCGGAATAATTACACATGCATTAAATGTGATGAATATTATTATCGTCACATTTATTGCTGAATAAATAATTGAGGGCAATATGGCTGATAATATTTTACTTGAAGTGGTCACCCCCGAAAAAAATGTGGTGAGTGAACGCGCTCAAATCGTGATGGCGCCGGGTTCTCTGGGTGAGTTCGGCGTTCTGCCCGGTCATACATCCTTTATTACAACCCTAAAAGATGGTACCTTGAAATACCGAGATGAAAGCGGTACAGAGCATAGAATTGATGTTTTCGGTGGTTTTGCTGAGGCTTTACCGGACAAAGTGACCATTTTAGCTGAAAATGCAAAAGAGTCTACTAAGCTGGAATGAACTGGAAACATAAAAAGGATGATTGATAATTGAGTGTATTTTAATGATATAAAATTGTAAAATTAATCTTTTTAAATAGATAGAAGGGCAGGCCAATTCGGCCTGCCCTTCTTTTTTATTTCAACTAGTTAGATGAGATTGATTTAAGACAATGATATCATCAATATATACTATGATTTTATGTGAAAAAGGATTTAATATATGAAAAATATATGCATTATCATCCTGGCCGCCGGCAAAGGCAAGCGAATGAATTCTTCAAAAGCAAAAGTTCTCCATCAAATTTGTGGAAAACCTATGATTCTATTTGTGATAGATGCTGCCAAAAAGGTAACCACCAATACGGTTGTAGTGATTGGACATCAGGCACAGGAAGTAAAAAAAACAATTGAAAGAAAATATGTGGATGTCTCTTTCGCATTACAAGAAGAACAACGTGGCACCGGCCACGCACTTCAGTGTGCATTGCCTATGATTTCACCTGAAATTGAATCAGTTGTCGTACTTTGCGGTGATGTCCCCATGATCTCGCCAGACAAGATTAATGATTTGATATATGTGCATCGAAAAGAGGATAACGATGTTACGGTCATGGCAGTTGAACAGGATGAACCTTATGGTTATGGTCGTATTGTTCTTGATAAAAGTGGATTTATTGAAAAAATTGTTGAAGAAGTGGACGCCAATGATGAACAAAAAAATATAAAAATGGTAAATTCTGGAATTTATTGTATTTCAATTGATATTATTGATGATGTTCTGAATGAAATTTCAGACAATAACAATCAAAGTGAGTTTTACCTGACAGATATTGTTCCCATTGGTATACAGAAAAAATATCGCGTGGGGGTGATGCTTAATGAAGATGCAGATGATGTCTTGGGAATTAATACCTATGAACAACTTCAAAAAATTGAAGCACTTATTCAAGAAAAACATTGACATTTTTTTTAATTACAATATAATAACACACAATAAATTAACAAATGAAACTGCTATTGAAGTAAGTTTTGATATAAAAAGAAATTTATAAAAAAATAAGTTGATTAACGATTCTATCACAGTTAGCCCCTGTACTGTTGGTGATTGATAAGGTTCTTTGTTCCAACAAGATATTTTTGGGGGCCGTCACTAATATCAAGAGTGTATTCCATTACAATAGTTTCATGGAATCCCGGAGGTATCAGATGGCGCCCACCTTTAAAAAAAAGGTTCAAAAGGTTTGTCAACACGGCATGCTTGCGGGGGCTTTTCATAATAGAATATCATTTCGAAGAAAAATTAGAAAAATTATAAAGAAATGATTATCTATTTAAAAAATTTTAAGCGTTGAACATATTAATATTAAGTGTATGAGAATGATAGTAAGATATATGGAGTTTTTAATGCTCCTTTTAATATATAGCTTGATCCCTGGAAATGAAGCGTATTTGTTATTTATAAAACAAATCTTCATAACCTTTACTACCATGTCTATTTTATATATCATCCAATCAGATTTAAAAGTAAACTGTCATTCAGATTTATGAAAGACGATGAGTTTTATCTAGTATTGTCTCAATGAATGACAGTGCATACCAAAATATTAATATCCAGTATTGGTCAACGCGCTTCACAGAAATAATTAACAGCACTTTTTGAGAATCTGAAAATTATTTCTTTTGATAACAAATGCATATAGCATTTTAACGTAATAGACAATTGATGTGTTATAATGAATGAATATACCATATCTATGAGTCTGATTGGTTTTGTCATTGGTTTTGGTGTGGCATACTGGGCAAAGGGACGATTGTATGCACAAAAAATTCGAATGGCAGAGGATGAATCAGCGAATATTATCAACGATGCCTACCGTCGTTCAGAAACAATTATTAAGGAAGCAAAGGTTGAAGCGAAGGATCGTCTATATAAAATGAAAGGGCAGTTTGATGCCGATACAATTGAAACCAGAACAGAGTTAAAGCGAATTGAAAAGCGCTTGGTACAAAAAGAGGAAAATCTTGAAAAAAAACATGAAAAAATTGAGCAACGGAGTCAGGAAATCTTTCAAAAAGAAAAATTATACAACAAAAAACTGGGTGAGCATGAGAAAAATGAACGAAAACTAATTGAAATGATGGAAGAACAAAAAAAGTTGCTTGAACGAATATCAGGGATGACAGTTGATCAGGCGAAAGAACATTTAATTAAAGCGATGGAAAATGAAGCACGTTATGAGGGAGCAAAATTAATTAAACGTATTGAAACTGAAACTCAAGAAGAAGCAGATAAAAAGGCAAAAAAAATTATCGCCACAGCAATTCAGCGATATGCTGGAGAATATGTTGCAGAACATACCGTATCTGTGGTACAGTTACCAAACGATGACATGAAAGGCCGAATTATAGGTCGTGAAGGTCGTAATATCAGGGCACTTGAAGCAGCGACTGGAATTGATTTGATAATTGATGATACTCCAGAAGCTGTAATTTTATCAGGCTATAATCCTATAAGACGTGAAGTTGCAAGAATATCATTAAATCAGCTTATATCGGATGGTCGAATTCATCCAGCTCGAATCGAAGATATTGTCAAAAAGGTTGAAAACGAAGTTGACGATACCATAAGAGATGCGGGTGAACAAGCAGCATTCGATTTAGGCGTTCATGGTATTCATCCCGAGCTTATCAAATATCTGGGACGGCTGAAATTCAGAACGAGTTACGCTCAAAATGTTTTGAAGCATTCCATTGAAGTAGGCTTTTTATGTGGGATTATGGCTGCAGAGCTTGGTCTGAATGTTAAGCAGGCCAAAAGAGTTGGTCTTTTGCATGATTTGGGAAAAGCCATTGACCATGAAGTAGAGGGCCCGCATGCACTCACAGGATCAAAATTAGCGAAACGATATGGTGAATCATACAAAACTGTTCATGCAATAGCCGCACATCATGAAGATATCCCTCCAGCGTCGGTACTAGCATTGCTAGTTCAAGCAGCTGATGGGCTTTCCGGTGCGAGACCTGGAGCAAGGCGTGAAATGCTTGAAAGCTATATCAAGCGTCTTGAGGATCTTGAAAAAATATGTAACAGTTTTAAAGGCGTGGCCAGTTCTTTCGCAATTCAAGCCGGCAGGGAAGTCCGAATTATGGTTGAAAGTGCAATAATCTCAGACGAAGAAGCAGTACTCCTAAATCGGGATATTGCCAAAAAAATTGAAGAATCACTGACATTTCCAGGACAGATCAAGGTTACCGTCATACGCGAAACACGGTCTGTAGGATATGCCAGTAAGTAAAACAGTTCGAGAAAAATAATGGAAAATGTATTCCAGGAACTGACGTCTCGTGGTTTTATCGAGCAAACCACCCATGATCAAGAATTGAAACAATTGTTGTCAGATAAAAAAATTTCTTGTTATATTGGTTTTGATCCGACAGCTGATAGTTTACATATTGGTAGTTTAGTTCCAATCATGGCAATGGCGCACTTACAACGACATGGTCACAAAACAGTGGCTCTTGTAGGTGGCGGAACTGCAATGATCGGAGACCCTAGTGGAAAAACTGAACTTCGCAAAATGCTCTCTGAAACTGAAATTGAATATAATGTTAATGCTATTGGACAACAGCTATCCCGTTTTATTTCATTTGAAAGCGATAAGGCGGAGCTTGTTAATAATGCTGATTGGTTAAAATCAATACAATACATCTTTTTTTTAAGAAATATTGGCCGCTGTTTTAGTGTTAATCGTATGTTGAAGGCTGAAAGCTATCGCATGCGGCTTGAATCAGAAGAAGGTTTAAATTTTATTGAATTTAATTACATGCTATTGCAATCTTATGATTTTTTACATTTATTCAATACTCATCATTGTATATTGCAGTTGGGGGGAAGTGATCAGTGGGGAAATATTGTAGCTGGTATTGATTTGATTCGACGAAAAAAAAATGAACAAGCCTATGGCATAACATTTCCTTTAATAACAACCAGTTCTGGTGAAAAAATGGGGAAAACAGCCAGGGGTGCAATTTGGCTTGATAAAGAAAAAACAAGTCCCTATGACTATTTTCAATATTGGGTTAATACAGATGATAAAGACGTGGTCCGTTTTCTATTGTTATTTACTTTTTTATCTGTTGATGAAATCAATACAATCAATGAATTAACAGCAGAATCGCTTAATCCAGTAAAATTAATTCTAGCCTATGAAACTACTAAAATTGCGCATGGAGAAAAAGAAGCAAATAAAGCATATATAGCAGCCCAGGAAATGTTTGGGCGGCGTAATATCTCTAAAAAGTTGTTACCATCAAGTACTATTCATTATCAATCATTTGTAGCCCAAAGTAATATTCCAAAAACAAATATTACTTTGGAAAAACTAAAACAAGGGATTCAAGCTTCCGATATTTTCTCAGAAGTTGGACTTTGTGAATCTAGAGGCGCAGCAAAAAGATTAATTAAACAGGGCGGCGCTTACTTGAATAATGAAAGAATAACAGATATACACATGATGATTATACAGGAAAACTTTATCAACAATGAATTGAAACTGCGCGCGGGAAAGAAAAAGTATCATATTATTGTTTTACAAACAAAAAAATAAAAAAAGTTTGACAATCTTATAAAAAAGATATATATTACTTTTTATCAATGATTGCAAAAAAATTAATTCAAATTAATTTAATTGAAAAAAAACATTGACAAACAAATTATAAAGAAGTATATTACTTCAAATCAAATGACATTAACTTCTGTAAAATTTTTATAGATAGCTAATGTCAATTTTTTTATGAAAAGAATTTGATCTTTGAATACTAAATAGTGAATGCAGGTAGGCTCCTAAAAAAACTTTGAGAATTTTTAATTCAAATATTTATTTGAGAGTTTGATCCTGGCTCAGAATGAACGCTGGCGGCGTGCTTAACACATGCAAGTCGTACGAGAACTCTCCTGCTTGCAGGAGATAGTAAAGTGGCGAACGGGTGAGTAACGCGTGGATAATCTATCCTTAAATCTGGGATAACATTGCGAAAGCGATGCTAATACCGGATAATATTTATACTTTCTTTTAGTATAAATTAAAGGTGGTCTCTACATGTAAGCTACTGTTTGAGGGTGAGTCCGCGTACCATTAGCTAGTTGGTGAGATAAAAGCTCACCAAGGCGACGATGGTTAGCTGGTCTGAGAGGATGATCAGCCACACTGGAACTGAAACACGGTCCAGACTCCTACGGGAGG
>Ga0272440_1001575_pt1 | contig 18548 bp, 18 predicted proteins | sample SSMMMBAug17_FD_192440 | JGI IMG/M metagenome (GOLD analysis project Ga0272440, IMG submission 192440) | Marine sediment archaeal communities from Little Sippewissett salt marsh, Falmouth, MA, United States - SSM-MMB-Aug17 | ecosystem: Environmental > Aquatic > Marine > Wetlands > Sediment ...
TTCAGGGCTAAAAACAAGCCTACCATTTACCCAGGGCGTTGCCCTGGGCTGGTATGTTGCCGCCCTTTCAGGGCTAAGAAAAATAAAGTCTTTTTGGGAACTGGCAATTTTGGTTACACTCAAATGAAAAAGTTATCTGTACCAAATGGATCAAAATAAAGAATGTATTAAGGCGGCTGGTCCATATTATAGTAAATTATGAAACCATTGATTATAAACTCATTTGATCAAATGGAACTGAATATGGTCAATTGCAGATTTATTAAGGTCCCCATTTATCTTGAACGTATAATAGTTTGGCACGTAGAGACGTAGCATGCTACGTCTCTACAGAACAAAAACCCCGATGAACATTTTTTAAAAAGGGGAACTTATTTTTAGAGAATTCCTAAGACACATAACAATTATTCAAAGGGAAGGACTCTTTTATGTCAAAAACGAAAATTCTCAATATTGATATCGGCACACCAATGCAGCTCGCATTTGAGACAGTGAGATATCGTCTTAAAAGTGAATTTGTCGGCATGATGCATCAATCATTTTTAGTGGTTTCAATGCCGCCATCAAAATCAGTTCCCAATGCAACAACGATCTATTCCAAAGGGACAGAAACAATTATTCGATTTGTATATCAGGGAATTGCGTATGGTTTTTCAACCACGATTCTGCGTACCCTGTATAAACCTGCTAAATTACTATTCCTTAATTATCCCAAAAATATTGAAATCTATCAGCTACGTAATTATGAACGCGTATTGTGCCTGTTACCTGTTGGTTTGGAATTGACAAAAGATGAAACTGTTTCAGGCCATGTTACAGATATCAGTAAGGAAGGATGCCAATTTTCTGCTGAAAATGATGTATTTTATAACAAGCATGAGTTGCCCACAAAAGAAAATAATTACGCCATTTCACTCAGGTTGCCTGGATTTGAAAATACAATTAAGATTTCATGCCAGGTTATGAATATCAATCAGGCAAAGGATCAGGTAAAAATTGGGCTAAAATATGTATCCATGAGTGATGATGCGCGTGATCGATTATACGACTTTTTAGAAAGTGTTGGTGTTGCCTAGCCGGTAAAGCTCTGAAAATATGTTCCTCATTTTGAATGATGGTCAAGTCGAACGACTGGCGTCCAAATTGGGGCGTCAAAACCACATATAGATGTAGACGTTAATTGTATAAAATGAGAAATGTATTCAAACATTCCTTAAAAATGGAATAAAGGAGTAACTCGCATGTTTACTGGAATAATTGAAGGATTGGGGACAGTTCAGCACCTCCACAGATCAGGCAATAGTTTTAAAATGTCTGTTGTTTCTGACTTTGATCTTGATAATTCCCGCGTTGGAGATAGTATCGCGGTTAATGGGGTCTGCTTGACTGCTGTACAGATATCATCTCGTCAATTTGATGTTGACATTGCCCCAGAAACAGTATCAAAAACAGTATTTCAATATATCAAACCCAATGAAAAAGTAAACCTTGAACGAGCAATGCGGCTATCAGATAGAATCGATGGACATCTGGTTTCCGGCCATGTGGATGGACTGGGAATCATTACCAATCGTAACACCCGAGATAATGCCATCATTATTGAAATAACAACGCATGCAATCTTAAGTAAATATATGGTTCAAAAAGGATCTGTAGCTGTTGATGGCGTTAGCCTGACAATTAATCGTCTGGAAGAAAATTGTTTTTATTTAAGTATCATTCCTCATACGGCCAAACTGTCTACCATTGGCTTTAAAACAGTTGGACAAAAAGTAAATATTGAAACAGATATGATTGGAAAATATGTGGAACGTTTTGTTTTAAACCCAAATCAAGCGGCATCTTCAGTACCTCTATCGAATAAATCTGGAATTGATTCAACATTTCTTGCCAGACATGGTTTTGTATAATGCGAGAATGATATCAGGTTGCAAACTCATCATTAATCTGATAATATACCTTTTTTGAATCAATTCAATATTAAGGAAAGCGAAAAAAAATTTTCGAGCTTTCCTGAGAAAAATTCTTAAAAATCCCTAAACAAGCTCTATAGGTAGGAAATCTATGGTCAATAAAAATTCCACCCGGGAAAATGTGTCAAACGAAGAAATGGATATTTTTCGCAAAGCCATTGATATGCTTATCCCTGATGTTTTAAAAAAAGCACTTGTGCTGGGAGTATCTGGTGAATTTTTTTCTGAAGAAACCATTCGAAAAATGCTCAGTGAAATTCAAATGCCTTCAGACCTTGTACAATATATTATTCAGCAAACATCCAAATCTAAAAATGAGTTGATCCGAATTATTGCAGAAGAAATTCGCAACGTCATTGTTCAGGCGCAGATTGGTGAGCAAATCAAAAAATTTATTAAAGGTTTTAAAATTAATATCAAACTCGAAGTGAGTTTTGATCCGCGCGAGGATGAACAATTTTTGAAGGTATCGAGTCATGCTGAAAAAAAAGATCGCGCTGGCGCAAAAAAAAAATGATATTCAAATTTGTGCAAAATCTTGACTTTTTATTAGGATCTGTTGTATAAAAATGGATTTTCAAAAATTTAGCATCATGTGTATTGATCTTTCAGGTCAATCAACGATGATGATCAGAAAGGAGCAAATCAATGGCTTTACCCAAGCGAAAAGTGTCTAAATCGAGACGCGATAAAAGACGAACGCATCAAAAGTTGGTTGCACCCAATGTTCAAAGGTGCCCACAATGTGGAGAGGCGAAATTACCCCACCACATGTGTCCGGATTGTGGTACATACAAAAATAGAACAGTGATGGAAATTGAAGAATAAACCCATTCTGTTATGAATAATAATCCCCCCAAAATAGCCGTTGTTACAGGCGGATCCAGAGGGATAGGACAGGCAATTGTTCAATCCCTTGCTAATCGTGGTATGCACGTTTATTTTAATTATGCATCCCAAGATGACACTGACGCCAGAAAAACATGTGCAAGTGTTGAAAATAATGATGGTAAATGTGAGGGAATTCGTGCAGATATTTCAGATCAGAATGATTGCAACAATTTTATTAAAACTGTTTTAAACAAAACATCAGCTATTCACGTGCTTGTCAATAATGCGGGGATTCGGAAAGATGGGCTGCTTGTCATGATGCCTCCATCAAACTGGGATGAGGTTTTTGCAGTGAACCTTCGGGGCGCGTACCTATGTACAAAGGCTGTGCTAAAACCGATGATTCGACAGCGCTGGGGGCGTATTATTAATATTTCTTCAGTGGTTGGCATTACAGGCAATGCCGGTCAAAGCAATTATTCGGCTTCAAAAGCCGGTTTAATCGGATTTACCAAATCCATCGCACAGGAGGTGGCTTCGCGTCAGATTACCGCAAATGTCGTGGCCCCTGGCTTTGTTCAAACTCAGATGACCGAACAAATGGATGACAAGCAACAACAAGAAATCCTTGGTCGCATTCCCATGAAACGTATGGGAAGCCCCGATGATGTTTCTGCGCTGGTTCGTTTCTTGGTTTCAGATGATGCGGGATATATTACCGGGCAGGTGATACAGGTGTGTGGCGGGTTGGTAATGTAACATTAAATATTTTTGAGGTGTATTATGTCATTAAAAGAAAAAGTTTATCGTGTGATTGCAGAAAAGCTTGAGATTGATTCTGATGAAATCGTTCCTGAAGCATCATTTGTTGATGATCTTGGAGCGGATTCTTTAGATCTGGTTGAATTAATCATGTCTATGGAAGAAGAATTTGAGCTTGATATCGACGATAAAGATGCAGAAAAATTAAAAACAGTTCAAGATGTACTGGATTATCTGGAAAAACATGCCTGATTGAAAAATGTCAATATCAACATCACCTGTGCGGCGTGTCGTTATTACAGGTATTGGTGTGATTTCGCCCTTGGCAATTGGAACAAAAGAAACCTGGAGGGCGCTCTGCCAGGGAAAATCAGGAATTGGGCCAATTACGCGATTTGACGCTTCGCAAATGGAAACACAGATTGCTGGTGAAGTCAAAAACTTTGACAGGTACGATTTTTTTTCAAAAAAAGACGCACGTCATGTGGAGGACTTTGTTGCTTATGGCGTCGCAGCTTCACGAATGGCTTTATCAGACGCAGATTTATCTATTACTGAAAAAAATGCGCATCGGGTGGGCGTGTTTTCTGGCTGTGGGTTTGGTGGTCTTCATCAAATTGAACAAACCCATTTAAAATTGATTTCAGGATCATCCCGGCGCACCAATCCATTTTTTATTCCATCGGTGATTAACTCAATGTCAGCGGGCATGATTGGCATTCATTTAAATGTGAAAGGACCAAATGCGACTTTATCTACAGCCTGTGCATCAGGCGCGCATGCTATTGGTGAAGCATTTCATGTGATTCGAAGAAATGATGCGGATGTCATGATTACTGGCGGTGTTGAATCTGTTATAAGTCCTTTGTGTATTGCAGGTTTTAATGGAATGAAGGCACTGTCCAAAAGAAATCATGAACCGAAAAAGGCATCAAGGCCATTTGATAAAGATCGGGATGGGTTTGTTGTGGGAGAAGGTGCTGGCATGCTTATACTTGAAGAATACAACCATGCTATTACCCGAAACGCAACAATTTACGCAGAGATTGTCGGTTTTGCCATGAATTGTGATGCGTTTCATATCAGCAAACCTCAGACAGATGGAACAGTTGCATGTATGAAACAGGCAATCCAAAAAGCTGGCATACCTTTTGAAAAGATAACTTATATAAATGCACATGGCACATCAACCCGGCTGAATGACAGCTCAGAAACAATGGCAATACATCAGGTGTTTGGACAGCATGCACAAAACCTGGCAATCAGTTCAACAAAATCCATGACTGGTCATTTACTGGGCGGGGCTGGCGGACTGGAAAGTGCAATATGCGCACTGTCTATTAAAAATGAAACGATTCCACCAACAATCAACAGGGAAACACCAGATCCGGAATGTGATTTAGATTATGTCCCTGATCATGCCCGGAACCAAAAAATTGATTATGCCATGAATAACTCATTTGGTTTTGGTGGGGCAAATGCATGTCTGATTTTTAAACGATGTGATAATCATTAAACAAAAGTGGAGGATATGATGCACAAAACTATCAAACGAATTATTCTCATTGTAGTGATAAGTATTGCCAGTTTTACTTATGGCAGTGCGCAGGACCACAATCAACTTCAAGCCCAACAACCATCAGGACCAACTCCCCCGCCCATGTATCAGGATGATTTCCCTTTATTCCCTGAAGAATATGAGCCGGTTGATGACTATCATTCATCACCTCAGCAGGAACAGGACAGCACACTATCTGCAATTTTCGATACACGTGTAGGGATACGCACGCAATCTGCCATCCAACAGGATGAATTCTCTATCGGTGAGGCCCGGTTACAGGTAAAATATAAATATCAGGTAGAAAATTTAACCTTCAATTGTCAGGCAGATTTGCAGTTGGATCCGGTTCTCGATCAATATGCGATAAAAATTAAGGAAGGGACAGGAATTGTTGATCTTCGTGATTTGAATCTCACATTTATTCCCTCAGACTACATGGATTTCATTATTGGCCGCCAGACAATGTCATGGGGAACCGGAGACTTATTGTATATCAATAATTTATTTCCAAAAGACTGGAACTCCTTATACATTGGTAGAGATGAAAGCTATCATAATGCACCCACTGATGCAATCAAACTGGGGTTTTACAGCCTGTATGTCAATATGGATCTTGTTTATGCTCCAATGTTCGATTCAGATCGTGTACCAACTGGTGAGCGACTGAGTTACTACAATCCAATACTTGGAAAACGCGTGGGACAGGATTATGTTATGGACATTCACAAACGTGATGACCTGTTCAAAGAAGATGAATGGGCGTCACGAATATATAACACGATCAATGATTTTGAATTCGCTTTGTACATTTACAATGGCTACTGGAAATCTCCGGGAGGGCTGGAACCAGGTTCGATGAAAAGTACATATCCGAGATTGAAAGTCTATGGATTTAGTGTGCAAGGGCCCTTAGTCAATGGTATTGCCTGTTTTGAAATGGGGCTCTATGAATCCAAAGATGACAAAGCGGGAAACAATCCCCTGGTAAATAACAGTCAACTTCGTATGTTATTTGGTTATCGCTTTGATTTACCCAATCAAATTCAACTGAGTACGCAGTACTATATGGAAATCATGCGAGATCATCAGACCTATCAGGAAGCTCTGGCCATCGCACTTCCCAATGAACCACCGGCAGATGAAGGACGACACGTAATTACAGTACGTTTAACGCAACAATTAGAAGAACCTAATGTCAATATGTCTTTACTGACGTATTATTGCCCAACAGATACAGATATGTACGTTCGTCCATCGATTCAGTATCTTTTGAATGATTTTGTGACAATTCTCGGCGGTGCCAATTTATTTGTTGGCAATGAAGATCATACTCATTGGGGGCAATCCGAAAGGGATTCCAATATCTATGTGGGAATGCAATATCGTTTTTAATGGAGAGGACCTATGAAAAAACTCACTGAATTAAATGAATGGCAAAACCTTCAAGCGCATTATACACAAATGAAATCCATTCACCTGAAGCATTTATTTGAAACACATCCGGATCGTTTTAACCAGTTTTCCTATGTCTTTGAAAACGATATCCTGTTTGATTTTTCAAAAAATCTGATATCTTCGAAAACACAATCATTGCTTTTAGATCTGGCTAAAAAAAGACAGGTCGAACAAAAGATTCAAATGATGTTTTCTGGAGAAAAAATTAATTGGACAGAGGGACGACAGGTCCTGCATGTCGCGCTTCGCAATCGATCAAACACGCCTGTATTCGTAAATGGAAATGATGTCATGCCTGAAATCAATCGTGTGTTGTCTCAAATGAAAACGTTTTCTGATGATATTCGTACTGGCACTTGGAAAGGCTTTACAGGAAAAAAAATTCGTACAGTCATAAATATTGGTATTGGCGGCTCTTACCTAGGCCCCAAAATGATTTGTGAGGCCATGCAGCCTTATGCCAGCAATCAACTGGCTGTTCGGTTTATCTCCAATGTAGATGGTGCAGATTTTGTCAATCAGATAAATGATTTGAATCCTGAAGAAACACTGTTCATTGTTTCTTCAAAAACATTCACCACCCAGGAAACAATGACCAATGCGTATACCGCCCGACAATGGATTATTGATCATCTGAAGGATCAACGTGCAACAGCCAATCATTTTGTGGCAGTATCAACCAATCAGGCGGGTGTTGAGGCATTTGGAATTGCAAAAGACAATATGTTTGTTTTTTGGGATTGGGTTGGGGGGCGTTATTCATGGGCATCTTCCATAGGGTTATCTGTGGCCTGCTATATTGGTTTTGATCGATTTATTGAATTACTTGCCGGTGCGCATGATATGGACAATCATTTCAAAGAAACGCCATTGGAAAAAAATATTCCTGTACTGGCTGCATTAATTGGTGTGTGGTATAACAATTTTTATGGTGCCGAAACACTTGCAATCTTACCCTACGATCAATCCTTGCGGTCGCTTCCACTTTATTTGCAGCAGGCAGATATGGAAAGCAATGGCAAATATATTGATTCACAGGGAAATCCTGTTCAATACCAGACAGGCCCGGTTGTTTGGGGAGAAACAGGTACAAATGGACAACACGCCTTTTATCAACTGATTCATCAGGGAACCAGAATAATTCCCGCTGATTTTATTGGATGTGTAAATTCGCATCATCAAGTAGGGGATCATCACCTGAAATTAATGGCCAACTATTTTGCTCAAACCGAGGCTTTAATGTGTGGCAGACCACGCGAAACTGTTCTTCAGCAGTTAAAAGACAGCGAAGGCAGTGAAAAAATTTTACCACATCGGGTATTTGAAGGGAATCGTCCCACAACATCCATACTCATGAACCAATTGACCCCCCGCAATCTTGGCCGACTCATTTCGTTTTATGAAATGAAAATTTTTGTTCAGGGAATCCTTTGGGACATTAACAGTTTTGATCAGTGGGGCGTTGAATTGGGAAAAGTTTTGGCAAAAAACATACTTGATGAAGAAAAATCCATGATAGAAAATGGTCACGTGGATTTGTCAAACCATGATCGCTCTAGCGTGGGGCTTTTGACCTTTTTCCAGAGGAATTATGTCAAATAACTCCTTTGAAAAGCATCTGTCGAATGTCTCAATTTCCGATATTGAACAATACCTGTTAACTATGACAGAGCCTTGCTATGAAAGTACGCTCTTACAAATCGCATTTCCTGAAATAAATATTATCAGATGCAGCACGCTGGAATTATATCAACACCATTTTGTTTTATTTCATATCCTGTATCATCTTCAAGAATTGTATTCTCAGAAGAATCTGTATTTGCGAGTTCATTTCATGCGCATACACCTTTTGAAGTATCCAGAAACAGGCTGTTGTCGATATTTTGATGATGTCTATCAAAAGTTTTGCAGTGCGACATGTGAAAATGAATCTTTATACTGTGGATTTCATCAACGTATGGTCGGAGAAACCGAGTTGGATAGACTGTCTATTCGGTATTTTTATCTGGATACCAGTAATTACTATAAGCTGGATGAAAAAACAGCTGAGTTATTCATCAAGGGAACATGGGAAATCTTATCCAATTACAACCTGTATAAAGAAAGTTTTACGATACTCGGCCTTTCAGAAACCAATGATATTGATCGCATCAAAAAACAATATCGCAAACTTGTCAAACAGTATCATCCAGATAAGAGTGGAGAATCTGCTGAAAAATTTTATCCAATTAACAATGCGTATCAGCTTTTGATGCGAATAATTCCTTTGATGAAAACGCAGGATTGAATAAGAACATCAATTGCCAAAAGATTTTTTTCGTAATATTTTTTTTACAAGGAAAGGAGAAAATTATGAAATTTTGTAAAACATACATTATACTAATGCTGGTTGTGAGTTTTGTATTATGTTCTTTCACGCCGGCATTCGCAAGCACTGCAACTGATAAACCCAGTGCTGAAGAAATGCTGTTTGATGTACTATTAGTCCGCCCATTGGGACTGATGACCACTATTATGGGAATCGGGTTCTTTACAGTCTCTCTGCCATTCAGCGTGACGGGTGGAAACACTGGTGATGTTTTTGGTGAACTGGTTGCCGGTCCGGCAGCTTTTACATTCAGCAGACCTGTTGGTGAGCTTGATTACTGATCGAATTGCACGATATTGAAGGGTCTCAATAAGAATCCAAAATGAAAATTTACGATTTCAAAGCAATCTGAGGCGCTCATTATGAATATAAAGATTTTTATCAAGCGTTTTTATCAAGCCAATCAAAGAGAAATTAATTTTGTCATTTTTTTTATCCTGTTTTTTGTGTGTGGTCAGGGCATTTATTACTTGAGTAAAAATTATATGGCACCGCTTATTGTCCATAAACTAAATGCTGATGTCAGTTCAAGGTTGATCAATTGGATTCATCCTGCGGAACGAACCACTGTGCATGAAAATGAAATCAGATCTGTTGGATTGCGCATGGTGATAGAAGAGGGTTGTGAAGGTACTGAAGGCATTATCCTGGTTATTGCTGCACTGATGGCATTTGAAATGCCTTTGATGATTAAAATTACAGGCATTGCTTTTGGAACCTTGCTTTTGTATATGTCTAACCTTGTCAGAATTGTTGCATTATATTATTCATTAAGATATCGACCCGAATTTTTTGATTTTTTGCACATGTATATCGGGCAATCATTTTATATATTTGTTGGTGCTGTATTTTTTATCTTTTGGATCCAGATCGCTGTGTCACGACGGGCGACTCAGCCTAGATCGTAATAAACTAAATGTATTCAATATAACGACTGAAAATGGAAAATGATGGCAAAAATCGATAGACTTAAAGAATAGGTTGCCTGGCTATAATGATTATTTCATTGCTTGTTGCAATTAAAAAAAGGAACTTTATGAAATTGTTTCAACATGTAATTAAAGGCTTACTCTGTATTTGTTGTTTTTTTGTTGTCGTATGTCTCACAAATTCGGCTGATGCATCATTTACTGAAAATGAATACCGAACAGTTGCAAATAATTATCTGGCATATTTGAACTGTTCCAAAACAATCCAGTCTGTTGCACATATAAATACCAATCAGAAAAATATCGGAAGAATTTTTCATCTTGATGGTGGCGGGTATTTGATTATACCGGAAACAACAATCTTGCCTCCAATCAAAGGATACTCATTGAAAAACGACTACCACTCGCTACCGCAGGCATATAAAGATTTTATTATAAATGAGCTGGAAATCTATCAACGCGTTAAGCCAGGTCGTTCTTCCTCAATAAATAGTAAAAGTTGGGAGTTTTTGTTAAATGATACATTTATTTCAGACAATAAAACAAATTATCCACCTGATACGATTTTATTGCAAACCACCTGGAATCAGGATTATCCCTATAATAAAATGCTTCCACAAATTGACGGCCAAAATGTTTTAGCAGGTTGTACACAGGCTGCCCAGGCACAAATCATGAAATATCATCAGCACCCGAAACGCGGTAAAGGGATTGCTTCACACACCTGGAAAAGTAAGAACCTTCAAACAATACTTTTCAGGGAATATCATTGGGAAAATATGCCCAATAATCTTGATAACAGTACCCCCGAACATATTCAAGATGAAGTGGCCTTGCTATATAAAGATCTTGCCATTGTCAACGAGGCTGAATTTGGTATCGATGGCACATGTTCTTACGTTCATGTGGATTCGTTATATGAATATTTTGGCTATGCAACAGAAATCAAAGAAATGACCAATGAAAATGAAAGTGCGTTTTTTTCGGTGATCCGAAATGAAATCGACAATCTTCGACCGATTTTATTATCCTTGCCAAATCATGCAACTGTTGCTGATGGGTATAGCGCTGACCGCACGGGTAAAAAAATACATATCAACATGGGATGGAGCGGTCATGATGATGACTATTACTATTTGAATCAAACCATAAATACTGAATCCTATACTTTTCCTGTCACATCTTTGAGGATAAAATACAATATCAAACCATGTCATTCGGAAGATAATAATTGTTATGAAAATTTAACTGCGCTTGAAGCGGATGATATTAAAAATGGATTTCACATATCCGGAAAATTTGATTTTGAAAATGATTTTGATGCTTACAGGGAATTTTTAAAAGGGCCATCAGAGATTACAGGCGATAGAGGTTATCAAAATCAGGCGTTTTATATGATGGTTTACAACTCAAAAAATGTGCAGGTTATTTCCAGCAGGGATGCAATCAATTACGACTTTCCAGTGGATTATTATACCATTAAAATTTCTCTCAATGGCTATCCTTTCGATGATTACGATACATATGAAGTCAATATTTCTACACAATCTGTGACAGATATCGAAATGGATATAATCCAGAATCAGGATACCCCACCGGTGATCAATACTGAATTTCAAGATCTAATTATATCCACAGGTCATCAATATCGTATCAGAGTCGATGCTGTAGATGAAAATGGCGACATTGTTTTATTAAACGCTGTTTCATCAACAGATATTGTGGAGACAACGATTGAAGACGATGTTTTGACACTATCATCAACAGGTGATGTTGGTCATGCGCACATGATTATAATTGCTCGCGCAAATGGCAAATTTACGCAAAAATCCTTTGATGTTTTGGTAAGTCATATCCAGATTGGCTGGGGAAAAGAATTTCAAATTCAAGGCATTTTTGAAAATCAAGACGATTATAATTCACATCAACTTTTGCTGGAAGGTCAATGTCAGATATCCGGTGATAATGGTTATATCACTCAAGGATTTTATACATCAGTATTGGATCATAATCAAAATATCATTATTGATATGAATGACCAAACGATCAATCAATCATTTAACAAATCAATGTATTGGATTGATACGTCATTAAAGAACAATGGCAGTACAATTGTTTATGAACCCACACATAGCGAATATCTGCTTGTTGTTAATTGCCCAGATGCAAGCTGGACATTTCAGGATGTCGCAGATATTATGGGAATAGACATGACAAATACGAACATAATAACGTTGAAGCAGTCAATATTATATTTACAAATTCTCGCCGGAAATTCTGTGCCCGATATAGCGGATATCATGTATATTCAAAATATTTCAAGAATAGAAATGAACGATGTTTTGTATAACCTCCAGTATATTTCAGAGAATTAATGTGACAATTCAATGATGAAACAGGCAATTAAAACCTTAGTACCTGATGAGATCTACACAGACAGGCAGGAATAAATGATGCATGATCATCCAATTAAAATCGCACTGATTGCTCCGCCCTATCCACTATCAGAATTTCCGTCCCCGCCCCTTGGCATTTGTTACGTTGCTGCGGCATGTGAAAAAGCCGGCGCTCAGGTTCATTTGTACGATTATATTATTGGTGAGTATCGCCCCGACAAACTCAAACATGCACTGGACACATTTCAACCTGATTGTGTTGGAATAACTTCGGTTACAATGAATTTTAACAAAGCGGCTCAAATATTAAAAACAGTCAAAGAATATCATCCGCATGTAATCACCATAATGGGAGGGCCGCATGTCTCGTTTGACTATGAAAATATATTGCGAAACCTGCGAGAAATAGATCTTGTTGTTATTGGTGAATCCGAAAAAACATTGATTGATCTTGTTCCCAAAATTAAGAATCCGGATATATGGCAAACAATCCCCGGCATTGCATTTTACAGGGATAACTGCGTTGTTGTTACGCAAACTCAAGCATTTATTGACAATCTTGATGAACTGCCATTACCTGCACGCCATCTTTTAAATATTCCGAAATATCATACTTTGGGATTTCCAATCAGTATCATAACGAGCAGGGGGTGTCCCAACCAATGTATATTTTGTCAGGGACGACGCATGGTGGGGCAAAAAGTTCGCTATCGTTCAATGGAAAAGGTTGTGGATGAAATTGAAATGCTTTTGAACTTGGGATTTGATTTAATCAATATTGCTGATGATCTTTTTACTGTGAATAAAGCACGTGTGATACAATTTTGTCAATTCATATCGGAACGTAAGCTTTCATTTGTATGGAGTGCATTTTCGCGTGTCAACACAGTTGATCCGGAAATATTAGCGGTAATGAAATCAGCAGGTTGCTATGCTATCAGCTTTGGGATTGAGTCGGGTAATGCTGACATGCTGAAACGCATTCGAAAAGGGATTACCTTAAAACAGGCAAGATATGCTGTCAAATGCTGCAAATCAGCCGGCATTAGAACACATGCATCATTCATGGTCGGATTGCCAGGAGAAACCAGACAGACGTTGAATGATAGCCTGACATTTGCGGAATCACTGGATATTGAATATGGGTTTCATTTTTTAGCGCCCTTTCCGGGTACAACATTGCGTGAAAAAATTGATGCATATGATCTTGAAATCTTGACCCATGATTGGAACAAATATGATGCCAATAGTGCCATTGTTCGAACATCGGCATTGTCGCCTGAAGATATTGAGGCTTTTGTTACGAGCTGGTCTAAAGAACAGGATGATCTATGGCGTAATCTTTTACAAACATATAAGCAGGGTGGTGGTTTACAAGCAAAAGATAAGGCTGTCGTTGAAGAACATTATAAACGACAATTCATATTCTGGTTGCTTTCTGAAGATTTAATTGAAAAAATGGGGGACATTGGGGAACAGACAGATAACGTGCTGGACATACTGAGTGATCGTATTTCTTTACATGTCGCCAGACAGGAACCATTAATGACACCTGCATTTGTAAAAAAACATTTGACAGAATTGATTCATAATCAATTCATTATTTATGTGTCCCAAGCACATATCTGGAAATGGAAATAAGAAATGTACGAAACAATCATGCCATTAATTTTGGGCATTGTTCAGGGTCTGACAGAATTTTTGCCAGTCAGCAGCTCAGGCCACCTTGTTTTACTTCAAAAAATGACAGGAATAGATTCTCCTGCATTGCTGTTTGATATTTGCGTTCACGTTGGCACATTATTGGCGGTGCTATTATTTTTTTATAAGGATATTTTTTTAATGATCGTATCAGTCTGTCAGGCACCAGGAAAAATATTCAATTCATCCTGGCAAACAGTTAAAGCAGATCCCCAACTGAGAATGGTTTTATTCATTATTGTAGGAACCATTCCAACGGGTGTGATGGGGCTTTTCTTTAGAAAGCAGGCAGATCTATTGTTTGGAAATATATCTCTCGTGGGTATCATGTTAATTATTACCGGATGTTTTCTTCTGATCACGCGTTTTGCTCAATCTGGTAATAAATCAATTAACGATATGACGCTTTGGGAGGCCCTTTTTCTGGGGTTTATTCAGGGGCTTGCGATTATTCCAGGCATATCTCGATCTGGCGCAACAATTACTGCGGCATTATTGATAAAAATGGATCGGCCTGTTGCAGGTCGGTTTTCATTTTTACTGTCCATTCCATCAATTTTGGGCGCGTTGGTGCTGGAGTTAAAAGAACCCGTTGGAAATCCTGTTTTTTCATATTCCATGATTTTTATTGCATCAATTGTGTCCTTTTTTGTGGGATATTTCGCATTGCGGGTACTATTAAATGTTGTAGATAAGGGGCGCTTGTATTATTTTTCTCCATATTGTATGTTTATTGGGGGACTGGCTATATTGTCAGGTATATTTGGGTATCCTTCATTTATTCGTTAAACTTGTGCCAAATTGACAGATTTGGGACGCCAGCCAAAAATTGGGAACTTATTTTTTGATCATTTTACATCTTGTTACATCTTGTTATATTCATTAAAATACGTATCAATTTGCTCCATAATTTGTTTTTTCAATGCATTGCGGTTAATTTTTTCCGCTCGATATTTATTTTTTTCCGCTTCAGTTGCAATTTTACGTTGGACCAGCAATTCGCTTAATGATTTTGATATTTGAGGTTGCTCATCAATGAGTGGCGCAATATGTTCTCGCGTAATTTCAAATAAAATAGTATCACTAATGGCAACAATATTGGCTGTACGTGCCTCACCTGTTAAAAGCGCCATTTCTCCAAAAAAACTGCCAGCGCCAAGACGAGCGACTTCTATACACTTACCTGGCGTTATCTCAACCTGAACCCCAACAACCCCTTCTTCGATAATAAACAAAGAATTACCTTCATCACCTTGATTAAAAACAAATGAACCCGGTGCAACCTGAAATCGGTTCATATTTTTGCTCATATATGATTTGGCATAATCAGTAAATGGTTTGAAAATATCGATTTCATCAAGAATTGACTCAGGGGAATCGTCATCCTCAGATTGTTCAGGAATATAGGGTAATATGCCGGCACGTTTAAATAGTTTCCAAATCCGATCCCAAATTTCTTCCACTATCTTCAATTTTTGATCATAATCATCAAGATAGAAATATAAGGAATAATCACTTAAACCATTTCCACTGAGTCCATTCAAGCTTGTATAGGGATTAAGGTTGCTTGACACACCCTTTACCGGTAAAGCAGCATCCAACAATATTTTTCGAACACGTTCCGGCGAATTCTGAATATCGACCTGAACATTACATGATAATGAAAATGATTCTGGATGAATAGAGTAATTGACAATTCTATTATGAATCAATGTATAGTTAGGAATCGAAACAATTGCAGATGAATCAGTTCTCAGTTTCGTCATAACAAAATTACTTTGGATCACATACCCTTGAATCTGATTTTCAACGCTAATTAACTCCCCCTTTTGAAAAAGGGGATCGAGTTTTAGCCAGATGCTGGCAAAAATATTTTTTAATTCCGGCCATATAAATGCACAAAAACAGCATGATATGATCACAACAGCATAAATATGCAAATAATGAAAATAAAAAGCAATCCCTCCTGATGCCATAATTCCCAATATGGCTAATAAAATCAATAATCGTGGTGAAGACTGTTTTGATTCCTTTGAATCAACACCAAGGTCATTATCCTGAGAGGGTGGGACTTGTGCCTCATGATTAATTAAATCTGGATTTGACTCACCGGGTTTTGACTCAGGGCTTGATGCATTTTCTTTTCCGGTTTGAGGATATACTGTGATGACCTCTTTGCATTTGGAACATCGCACTTTTGTGCCATCTTTTTTGACAAGCTCGTCATCCAGTTTAAACCGTGTATTACATGCCTGGCATTCTATTCTCATATGCACTCCTGTTATACTTCGGTAAAATCAGTGGGGGGTTTTTTAAGAAATGGCCGAAAACGGCTTTTATCATTACATTTTGCATAGGCTTCATCCGGACTGACCCATCCTTTTTTATACAGATCCATAATCGAATCATCCAAAAGCTGCATGCCATATTGCCGGCCAGTCTGCATCATGGAACCAATTTGAAACGTTTTGGCTTCACGAATAAGATTTCTGACAGCAGGCGTTGCAATTAATATCTCCTGAGCCGCGCAGCGCCCTTTTTTATCAATTCGCTTAAACAGGACCTGCGCGACAACTGCACGAACACTATCTGAAAGTGTTGATCGAATTTGAGCCTGCTGGTTGCTCGGAAAAACCTCAATCACCCTGTCTATGGTTTTTGGAGCACTGGTGGTATGCAATGTTCCAAAAACAAGGTGTCCGGTTGACGCCGCCTCAATTGCCAGAGATATTGTTTCCAGATCACGCATTTCACCCACCAGTATAATGTCTGGATCTTCACGCAAAGCGCCTCGCAGGGCGGCATTAAAACTTTTTGTATGGAGACCGACTTCACGATGATTGATAATACAGCTTTGACTTTTATGTACAAATTCAACCGGATCTTCCACTGTAATAATATGATCTTTTCGCGTTTTATTGGCTTCATCGATAATTGCTGCAAGGGTCGTTGACTTTCCACTGCCTGTTGGTCCGGTTACTAACACCAGGCCACGTGGTAATGATGCCAGTTTGGGGATGACTTGCGGCAATCCAAGGTCTTTACAGGTAAGAATTTTTGTGGGAATTGATCGAAAAACTGCTGCAACACCATTTTTTTGTTGAAAAAAATTTGCGCGATATCTTGATAATCCTGGTATTTCATAGCCAAAATCAATATCGCCTGTTTCTTCAAATAGTTTTACCTTGTCTTCAGGCGCAATTTCATACAGCATGCTTTTCAGTGAATCATTCTCCAATACTTTATACTTGATTCGCTCCATGTCTCCACGGATCCGCATGGCTGGTTGTTGTCCTGCTACAAGATGCAAATCTGAAGCGCCCTGTTCATTCATTAATTTGAAAAATGCATCAATCTTTGCCATAGTACTCCTTTTTCCCTGACATGTTGATGAAATAACCATTTGAAAATAAAACTATATTAAAGCAAAATTTATGCCATTGGAATATGCTTTTTTGTTTTGACAATGATCATATGAATATGTATTTTGATCATGATATTTTCAATGACAATGACAAAAGGATTTTGAAATAATGTCGGAACAAACAGTTCAAATATATTCAGATGGTGCATGTCAATCAAACCCGGGGCCTGGCGGTTGGGGGGCAATTATTCTTTATCCAGACAAGTCACCTTTGAAAATAAATGGTGGCGAAAAAAATACGACCAACAATCAGATGGAGCTTACTGCTGTTATCAAAGCACTTGAATCATTAGAGAAATCGCAAGATCATATTATCCTTTACACAGATTCTAAATATGTGAAAGAAGGTGTTACAAAATGGCTTGATAAATGGAAACAAAAAAACTGGAAAACGAGTCTGAACACACCTGTAAAAAATCAATCCCTCTGGCAAAGCTTGGATTCCTGTGCAAAAAATTTAGATATTCAATGGAAATGGGTAAAAGGTCATGCAGGCAATCAATGGAATGAGATAGCAGACCAATTGGCCAGAGAGGCAGTCCCCAATGTCAAGATCCAGGCAGAACTAAAAGGTGGTGATAAACTACCTATTGATGATCCTGATGCCATTCACATTTTTGTTGCGATCTCCTTTTCATCAAAAAAGAAGGAAGGTGCCTGGGCTGCTTATCTTCGCTATAAAACGCATACAAAAAGCGTTTCAGGAAACGTTGAAAATGCGAGTAGTAATCAAATTCATATTTGTTCGGCAATTGGTGGGTTGAAATTAATAAAAAAACAACTGCCCATCCATGTGTACACACTTTCCGATTATCTCAAGGATGGGGCATCCATTTGGATTCGGAACTGGCGTAGAAATAACTGGAAAACCAAAGAAGGTGAACCGGTAAAAAATAAAGCACTGTGGATTTCTCTTCAGCAATTGACACAGGGCTATCAGATAATCTGGCATCGTGTTTCAAAAAATAAATTGCCTAGAGAATTAAAAATGATTAAAGATATGGCGCAAAAATGCTTGAATTGATTTGAGTGTAACCAAAATTGCCAGTTCCCAAAAAGACTTTATTTTTCTTAGCCCTGAAAGGGCGGCAACATACCAGCCCAGGGCAACGCCCTGGGTAAATGGTAGGCTTGTTTTTAGCCCTGAA
>Ga0272440_1001576_pt1 | contig 18542 bp, 17 predicted proteins | sample SSMMMBAug17_FD_192440 | JGI IMG/M metagenome (GOLD analysis project Ga0272440, IMG submission 192440) | Marine sediment archaeal communities from Little Sippewissett salt marsh, Falmouth, MA, United States - SSM-MMB-Aug17 | ecosystem: Environmental > Aquatic > Marine > Wetlands > Sediment ...
ATTCTTTTATATCGCCAATCCCAGGATCTTCTTCAGAAATATAAGGATACCTTTGTAACAAATCACGAACATTCCATTTTAGATATTCGTCAGCTAAAATGACTTGAACAACATTTGCTTTTTCTTCTGGAGTTAATTGCTTAAATGAAGTTACTAGTTCTTTTACCTGTATATCTTCTATAAAGTAAGCGCCTAAACTCAAAAGATCTAAGACTTTTTCTGTATTTGATTTAGGACGAGAAGCAGAAATAAACCTTAGGGCCGTTATTGAGTCTCCTAACTCTATTTTACCATCTTTATTTAGATCGTGCCTTGGCAAATAGATCTCAGGTTTATTTTCCATGTCTGAGACTACTTGTAAAGGAATTAACGCATCTGATAAAGTTGTCTCTAATTCTAAAGAATCTACGGTTAAAACGATATCTGTCAAAGCGTTAAGACTTATTTGGGTTTCTTGGTCTCCCTCGCCAAAACAGGGATCGATAATAGTATTTAACCCTTTCAATGCTGCATACAGCTTATCAACAGATATTTTAAATTTATCTTCCCCATCAATAGAAGTTAGTAAATCAGGAGTAATTGCACTTTCTATAGAATAAAGAGACAGTAGCCATTTGTTGCGAACAGAAAGACTATCGTGTATTGCCTTAGATAGAGTATTACAAGCTTTTTCCTTATTCTCTATCATTGCTGACATTGGTGAAAGATCATTTTTTACCATCAAGCTATTAGGATCATTACTTACAGTCCGCATATTCACAGTCATTATTTTGTTTTCTCCTTTAATACAAAGTTAAAGCTTAAAAATCAAAGCCACTACATTCTCGATCAGTTAAGAATTAAAATTTCACTTTTCAACAAAATCCTTTTTCAAAACAATAACTATACTTGGCCCAAAATTCAGAAAAGATAAAAGATTTCTCAAGTATTTTTCTAGTAGAAGCAAAACTTTTAAAGGAAAGACTTTTTTAAATATCTGATGTCTAAAATTAGAAATACTATATTTTCTACAGACGATGAACCCCTCTTCTGAAGCTTTTTGTAAAATATAGTCTGGATGAAAATTATAATATACTTTATCTTCATATTGATAAGGGGCCAAAGAAAAAGGCTCTTTGTCTGACTTGCCCAAAAAGGACCTTGCTATTTCTAGAAAATTTTTCTTGTTGGCAAATTCTAAAATTAAAATGCCCCCTGGTTTTAAGATGCGATAAACCTCTCTTAAAAAATCTGGAACATGCTCTATATGATGCATTAAACGAAAAGATAGCGCTATATTGAAAGTATTATCAGCAATAGGCATTTGATAACAATTTGCTTTGATATATTCAATATTAGTATCTTTCTCGAATTTCTTTTTGGCCTTATCAAGTAATAATGAAGAGTAGTCCAACAAAGAGATTTTTTTGAACAAATCTTTATAAGTTGGAGTCAAGCGACCAAAACCAGCACCAATATCTATTAAACTCACACCTTTATAATATTTAAAAAGCTCTTTTAATAAATTGTGCTCCGTAGAATTTTCATAAGAGCGGTCTACTTCATTTTGCCAAAAATCTTCTTGGTAATCTAAGTTTGCGTAATCGCAAATATTATGTTTTGAGGAATTATTTTTCATAAAAATTTAGATATATTGTAACATCTCCTTTAAAGACTTTTGAGCTTTAATTACTACCTCTGCAGATAAATTCACAGAAAATTGTCCTTTTGTTAAAGCATTATAAACATCTACTAAGGTCGTTTTCTTCATATCCGTACAGATTTTTGCGATTCCTGCAGAATAAAAATTCTTATTGGGATTCTCTTTTTTTAAACGATAAAGGATCCCTTCTTCTGTAGCAATAAGAAAGGTATCTTCGGGGGCGACCTTAACAAAATTTAATATGCCACTTGTGGACAGTACTTCATCTGAAATATCGATAACTTCTGGCGGACATTCAGGATGAGCTAATAAAATTGCCCTAGGGAAATCTTGTTTATATTTTAAAATTTCTTTTCTTGAAAAATCGTTGTGAACATAGCAATAGCCATCCCAAGGGATTATCTTTTTGTTCGTAAACCTGGCACAATACGCAGCAAGGTTTTTATCTGGAGCAAAAATAATTTCATCAGTTTTTATATTTTGAGTTATCTTAACGGCATTAGCAGATGTACAACAAACATCAGATTCTGCTTTTACTTCTGCCGTAGAGTTAACATAAGTTACCACGGTTGCTTTTGGATGTTTTGTTTTCAATTCTCGTAGTTGGGTAGCATTTATCATATTGGCCATCGGACATAAAGCTTCTTTTTGAGGCAGTAAAACAGTCTTATCTGGAGACAGTATCTTGGCTGTTTCTGCCATAAATAAAACTCCACAAAACAAAATTGTCTCTTGCGCAAATGCAGTAGCAGCCTTTGCCAGCTCTAAAGAGTCCCCTATTATATCAGCAATATTTTGAATCTCAGGAGGCTGGTAGTTATGAGCTAAGATTAAAACATCCTGCTCTTTTTTTAACTGATTTATTTTATCTTCTATATTAGCAGTCATTGAAAGATCATATTAGCAGATCTCCTGCCAATTCGCATTAGAGAGATGGGATTATTGCAAAATTGTCAAAAGTCATCGAGGGTAATATTTTTTCAAAAAACACTTTGCTATATTTGGCATCCATATATAGACAAATGTTTCTTTTGTTGTTCTTCTGAATATTTCTATAAATTATTTTGGGCAAGGGTGTTTTCTCTGGCACATAATTATTATAAATATAACAACTTTTTTTATCGCCTTCTGTTAATTCCGATATAATATGCTTTAAATATTTTTTCGGAATAATAATCGTTAATCTTTTGTTATGAATAAATTCTAATGAAGATTGCAAAACCTTTTTATCCTTTAGCAGAGATAATAATATCTTGTCCGAAAAGACAATTCCTGTTGCAAAGGGAATTATTTGCAAATATTTAGATAGTTCTAATTTGAATTTTTCTGCATCCTTTAGCACACTTTTATAATAAATATTATCTGGAATCTCAATAACAACATCCTTACCTGTATACCAAATATCTTCTGCTAACTCATGTGCATGAAAAAAATTGGGGTTGAGAGCAAAAGTCAGCGGGATATCAGCCTGTAATAAGGAGGAAACAGTTTCTATCTGTTTTATTTTACCTAGGATCATATAAATCCTAAAGTCATCTTCTAAAGATATATCTTCATCTTTGTTAATATTGATTTGGGCAAGCCATAGACCAGCAATAACTGCTAGCAGGATCATTAATATTACTAACCATAGGTATTTTTTTATCATTTATTTCTCTTAAATAGCATCTGCAATTGACTAAGACAGGCAATTGCCGCTGTCTCCGATCTTAGGATACTAGGGCCAAGAGAGACAACAGTGCCTCCTCTATTAAGGATAGAGTTTTCTTCGTCTAAAGTAAAACCACCTTCTGGTCCAATAATACAAAGAATTTTACTATATTTAATATTAGAAGCTAAACAATTTATTAGTAAGGGCCGTTCTTTTCTAGCCAAACACATAATAGTAAGGTCATAGTTTTCTATAGGTAGTTTATCAATGGAAGTAGGTGCACTTAATTCTGGGAGAAACATCCTTTCTGACTGTTGTGCAGCTGTTTTTATTATGCTATTCCAGCGTTGTGTCCTTTTAAAGGTGTTTTGGTCAAAATTTACAACCGTACGGGAAGTCTGCAGGGGGATAATTTCTGCAACATTTAGCTCTGTTGCTTTTTGGAGAACCCATTCTATTTTATCTTTTTTAATTAAAGACTGAGCTAATGTTACCTGCGGAATAATCTTACAAACTTTTTTTCTTTGGGAAATTTTACAAACAAGTTGATCTTTTTTTATCTCTTCAATAACTGATTGATAACAATACCCTTTATTATCTGTAGCTGATATATGATCACCTAAAGAAGAGCGTAATACTCTGATCAAATGATGATAATCTGTCCCCGAAATAAAAATCCTATCACCATGTTTTTGATCTTTATTAATAAAAAGTTGAGTCATTTAAGCTGAAGACTATTTAATACTATTATAATATCTATCATAGATATCGCTAACCGTAACAGCTAAAATTGGTTGATCATCTATGGCTATTTCAAATTGCCCTTTCTTCTTCGTAACAAAGCCTATATTTTCATAGGGAACACCATGTTTTTCTGCTAGCTTTTCTAAATTAGGCAAATTATTAGGAGATACGGTTACCACAATACGTGACTGACTCTCGCTAAATAAAACTGTATCCATCCGTAACCCTAAGCTCTGCGCTTTGAGATTAATGGTTGCACCTATATTGCCTGCAATGCAACATTCCGCTAAGGCAATAGCTAATCCACCTTCAGATGTATCATGGGCTGATTTTAATATATTTTGTTTATTAGCTTCATAGCAGAGTTTATGCACTGATTTTTCTGATTTCATATCCAGAGATGGTGGAAGTCCTATTTCAAAACCATGTTTTAATTTTAAAAACTCTGTACCACCTAAGGCATTTCTCGTCTTTCCTAAGGATATTATTAAATCTCCTTCTTGTTTAAAAAGCATATCCAAAACAGAAATATCTTCGTGTAAAACACCTACCATCCCTATCACGGGAGTTGGATAAATAGCCGTTCCCGAGGATGATTCATTATACAAACTAACATTTCCACTAATAACTGGAGTCTCAAAGTATTCACAGGCTTCTTTTAGGCCTCTAATACTTTCTGTAAACTGCCAAAACATTTCTGGTTTTTGTGGATTCCCAAAATTCAAACAATTGGTAACAGCCAAGGGCTCCGCTCCTACACAAACAAGATTTCTGGCAGCTTCAGCGACTGCGATCTTCGTCCCTAGGTAAGGATCTAGATAACAATAACGACTATTACAATCAGTAGTCATTGCTATTCTTTTTTTAGAACCTTTTAAACGGAGTACAGCAGCATCTGTGGCTCCAGGTTGTAATATAGTATTTGTTTGAACCATATAATCATATTGTTCATAAACATATCTTTTACTAGCAATGTTTAAACTAGACAGCAATTTGTAAAAAACATCAGGAACTTCATCTTTTTTTAAATCAGGAATACTTTCGATATTGGCCTTTTGAACTTGATCAATGTAATAAGGTTTTTTACTTGGCAAATCATAAACAGGAGCATCATCTGCTAAAGAAATGGCCGGAACCTCTGCGACAATCTCCCCTTTTTCCTTAACTCGTAACAGTTTATCAGTAGTAACCATTCCGATATTAACCGCATGTAAACCCCACTTCTCAAATATTTTGTAAGCAGTATCTTCTGTCCCTTTTTTTACGATAACAATCATTCTTTCTTGGGATTCAGATAACATAATCTCATAAGGAGTCATATTTTCTTCTCGCCTCGGAACCTTATCAAGATCTAATTCTATACCTGTCCCCGACCTGCTAGCCATTTCCGACGTAGAGCTAGTTAGGCCTGCAGCCCCCATATCCTGCATCCCTATAACAATTCCTTCTTTTATAAGCTCCAAGCAGGCTTCCATTAGAAGTTTCTCCATAAAAGGATCACCAACCTGAACAGAAGATTTCTTTTCTTCAGATTCTTCACTAAGTTCCACAGAAGCAAAAGTTGCACCATGAATGCCATCTCTTCCCGTTGCTGCACCAACATATAAAACAGAATTTCCTTCCCCTGCTGCTTTGCCTTTGACAATAGGCCCATATAAGTCATGAACAAATACTTCTCCAGATTGAACTACACCCACACACATAGCATTAACTAGTATATTTTCTTGATAACAATCAGAGAAATAAACCTCTCCAGCAACAGTAGGAATCCCCATACAATTTCCATATCCAGCAATGCCAGAGACTACTCCTTTAAATAAATAGCTCATATGATCTGATTTGTTTAATTCACCAAAACGAAGTGAATCCAAGCAGGCAACAGGACGTGCACCCATAGTAAAAACATCCCTGATAATCCCGCCAACACCAGTTGCAGCACCATGGTATGGTTCAATTGCACTAGGGTGATTGTGAGATTCTATTTTGAAAGAAATAGCGAGGCCACCACCAATATCAACAATCCCTGCATTTTCCCCTGGGCCTTGTAAGACATATTTATTTTTCGTAGGTAATTTTTTTAAATACTTCTTGGAGCTTTTATAACTACAATGTTCTGACCAAAGAACTGAATACATGCCTAGCTCTACAATGTTAGGATTTCTTCCTAGTATGTCTACTATTTTTAAATATTCCTCTGGGGATAACCCATGTTCTTCTATAAGTTTTAAAAGGGAGGCATTCATTCTTTATTTTATTTATATAATGGTTTTTAAAGTTTCTGCATTAAAAATATGCAACTTTTGTAAGTTCATTTTAATAGTAATTTTATCTCTAATATTTATTCCTAAAAAAGGACTATATCTAGTAACAAGCCTCTGTTTGTCTAACAAACAATGAGCATAATTTTCTGATCCTAGGTGCTCAATAAAATCAACAACAACTTCAAATCCCGATGATTTATCACCTTGTTCTACAACAATAATATCTTCAGGTCTAATCCCAAAAACAACAGGTTTGTCTACATATGAAATTAATTCCGTGTTTAAACTATCAGGCAGATTAATATTCATCCCATCATAAGATTCAAAGGAAATAACATCACCTTTTTTTACTAAATTCCCCTTAACAAAATTCATAGCTGGAGAACCTATAAATCCTGCAACAAACCTGTTCTCTGGTTTCTCATAACAATTTATAGGAAGGTCTGCCTGTTGGATTTCTCCTTTATTCATAACTACAATCCTATCCCCTAAAGTCATCGCCTCTACTTGATCATGAGTAACATAGATAATAGTAGTTCGTAACCTCTCATGTAGTTTTTTCAATTGTCCTCTAGTTTGGACCCTAAGCTTTGCATCTAAATTGGATAAAGGCTCATCCATCAAAAACACTTTAGGGTCTCTAACAATAGAACGGCCTAAAGCAACTCTCTGTCTTTGCCCTCCAGATAATTGTTTGGGTTTTCTTTTTAATAATTTATCCAGTCCTAAAATTGAGGAGGCTCTTTCTACCCGTTCATTTATTTCTGCTTTGGCATGTTTACGTAGCTTGAGACCAAAAGCCATATTTTCATAAACAGTCATATGAGGATAAAGTGCATAATTCTGAAAAACCATAGCTATATCTCTGTCTTTAGGGTGAACATCATTAACATTGGAATCACCTATATATATTTCTCCCTCTGATATAGAATCTAGACCAGCAATCATTCTCAATGTAGTAGTTTTACCACAACCTGAAGGACCGACAAGAACAACGAATTCTTTGTCTTTTATTTCTAAGTTAGCATTTATAACTGCTTCAAAATCATCAAATCTTTTATAAACATTTTTTAATGTTACCTTAGCCACAAATTAACTCCTCTCGGCTTTAATATTTTTTATGCTCTTTCCAAAATGAATTTCGGTCGTAACATTTTGGTTTGAGCATGATTTAAATTTCTTTATATAAATTTGCCATTTCAATAGCAGCAAGAGCTGCTGTCCAGCCCTTATTTCCTGCTTTTGTGCCTGCTCTTTCTATCGCTTGCTCTACTGTATCTGCAGTAATAATACCAAAGATGATAGGAGCCCCGCTTTCTATAGCTGTTTGTGCAATGCCTTTAGATACTTCGGCTGCTATGTAATCAAAATGAGGGGTTTCTCCTCGAATCACAGCACCTAAACATATAATAGCATCATATTGTTCTTTTTTCATAATTTTATTTGCAACCATTGGAACCTCAAAAGCACCAGGAACCCAAAACGTATCTATAGATTCGTCTTTAACATTGTGGCGTACAAGACAATCAAGAGCCCCATCTAAAAGTTTTGTAGAAATAAATTCATTGAAACGACTAACAACTGCTGCTACGCGAAGCGTTGTGCCTACAAGCTGTCCCTTATATACCTTCATATCAATAATACCTCCTTAATTAAAATAAGTGCCCTAATTTATTCATTTTTGTTTTTAAATAATTACAATTATGTTTTGTGGGTTCTACGATAACAGGAATACGTTCTGTTACTTGTAAACCATATCCTTCCAGTCCTATTATCTTTGCAGGGTTATTGGTCATTAATTTAATAGTGCTGACCCCTAAATCCAACAAAATTTGTGCGCCAATTCCATAGTTGCGCAAATCAGGCGCAAACCCTAGCATTTCATTAGCTTCTACTGTGTCTTTGCCTTGATCTTGTAGATTATATGCTTTAATCTTATTTATCAAGCCTATACCACGACCCTCCTGTCTCATATATAAAATAATCCCTGTTCCTTCAGAATCAATTTGGGACATAGCAACTGATAGCTGCTCCCCACAGTCACACCTACTAGAATATAAAGCGTCTCCTGTAAGACATTCTGAGTGAACTCTCACTAGAACATTTTTTTTATCTTTAATATTTCCTTTTACCAGCGCAATATGCTGTTCATTATTTAAGATATTTTCATAACCAATTATATCAAATTCTCCATATTTTGTAGGCAACTTTGCCTGCGTAACCTTTCTTATAAGTTGGCCTTTATTTTTCAAGCAGAAATGAATCAAATCTTTGATTGAAATTATTTTTAATTGGTGTTTTTTAGCAAATTTTAACAATTCTGGCAATCTAGCCATTTCACCATCTTCTTTTATAATCTCACAAATCACTCCTGCAGGCTTTAATCCTGCTAACACTGATAAATCAACAGCAGCCTCTGTATGGCCAGCACGCTCCAGCACACCACCTTTTTTAGACCTTAATGGGAAAATATGTCCTGGAGATACAAAGTCTTTTGCACTTGCACTATCAGAAGCAAGAAGTTTTATTGTTATAGCTCTATCCTTGGCAGAGATTCCCGTAGTGATTTTATCCTTAGCATCTACAGAAACAGTAAAAGCAGTTTGCATAGATTCTGTATTCCTGGAAACCATCCCCTTTAGACCAAAATGATCCAAAATATCTCCTGACAAAGGAACACATAATAAACCCTTGCCATAGGTAATCATAAAGTTTACAGCATCAGGAGTAATCTTCTCTGCCGCCATAACTAAATCACCTTCATTTTCCCGGTTCTCATCATCAACAATGATAACCATTTGTCCTTTTTTTATGGCACTTATTGCTTCATTAACTGTGTTTAACACTTCAACAGGCCCTTTATTTTATTTTCTTCACATAATATTTTAACTAATTTTTCTTTATTTTTTAATCCTTTAACTATTTCAATCTTACTTTTAGCAACTTTTAATTTTTTGGCTAATAAAACGATTAAATCTTTATTAGCTGCATTATTAACAGGAACAGTAGTAACTTTAACTTTTAATTTACCATCAGGTTGCAACCCTACAATTTCATTTGAAGAAGCTTTTGGTTGAAGAAGTATATTTAATAACATAAAACTTTTAATAGATTTTTGGGCATTTATTTTGCTCCTAGTATAGCAGATAACTCTTTTTTATTATCTGGAGCAACAGTCCCTAATACTACCAGAGATCTCTTTTCTGGGATAAACAACTCACAAGCCAAGTCTTTAATTTGCGCCATCGTCACAGCTTCAATGTTTTTAAAAGTTTCCTCCAAAGAAATGAGTCTATCATGAAATAGTATGGATTTGCTATTCCAATTCATGCGAGAAGCTGCACTTTCTAATCCTAAAACCATATTGCCTTTTAAATTTTCTTTTGCTTTTCTCAGTTCATCAGAAGATATTCCCTCTTCTATAACCCGTTGTATCTCCTTTAAGATAATATTAACAACATCCAGTGAATATTTTGCCTCTGTACCAGCATATATATTAAATAAGCCCCCTCTTTTAAAAAGTAAAGTATAAGAGTATATAGAATAAACTAACCCTCTTTTTTCTCTAACCTCTTGGAAAAGGCGTGAACTCATAGTGCTACCAAAAAGATTGCTAAAAACAGAAAGACAATATCGTCTTTCGTCTTTATAAGAAAGACCTTGATAGCTTAAACACAGATGGTTTTGATTGGTTTGTTTAGAAAAACACTTGAATTTCTCGTTGAAAACAGGAGCAGCTTTTTGGTTTTTTTTTGTAATACCAGATTTATCCTCCATAACAGAAAACTTTTTCTTTATCATTTTACGGACTTTAGGAAGTGAGAAATTACCTGCAATAGATATAATAGTGTTTTCAGGGGTATAAAATCGATTTTTAAAATTTATAATGCTTTTCCTATTAGCAGATAGGACCTGTTCTTTTTCCCCTAAGACAGGGTATCCCAATGATGTATTGGGCCAAACGGTTTCTATTAACAAATCATGAATACGTTCATCAGGAGTGTCTTCATATAAATCTATTTCACTAAGGATAACTTCTTTTTCTTTTTTAATATCATCTGGAAGATAAAGAGAATTTAAAAAAATATCAGAAAGTAAATCTATCGCAATATTTATATGTTCATCTAGAACTAATACATAGTAATTAGTATACTCTTTACTAGTGCCTGCATTTATTTTGCCACCAATTGATTCTATTGCTTCTGATATTTCAACCGCTTTACGATCTTTCGTTCCTTTAAAAGCTAGGTGTTCTAAAAAATGAGCAAACCCATTTTCTTCTTTGCTTTCAAGTTCTGATCCACACTTTATAGTAATCCCCACTGATACAGAGCGTAGCTTAGGAATTTTTTCCATAACGAGAGTTATCCCATTGGCTAAAGTTTCTTTTAATAGCATGATTATTGATTATTATAAATTACAACTTAACACCTTTCATGGTTAATGATATCCGACCTTGAGCATCAATATTTTTAACTCTAACTGAAAGGTTTTGATTAGCAGAAAGGACATCTTCTACCCTCGCAATCCTTTTTTCAGAGATCTCTGAAATATGTAATAAACCAGATTTTCCTCCCGGCAAAGAAATAAAGGCACCAAATTCCGTGATTTTCTCTACTACGCCTTTGTAATAAAGGCCTATCTCTATTTCCATTACTAGATCATTTACCCTACTATAGGCTTTTTCTATTTGATCCATATTCATTGAAGAAATGGAAACAGTACCATCTTCTTTGATTTCTATTTTGACATCACATTCTTCTTGGATAGCTTTTATAGTCTTACCCCCTGGACCAATAACTATGCCTATCTTTTCTGGATTTATTTTAATAGTTTTTATCTTAGGAGCAGTTTCGGCTAAAACATTACGTGGACTATTTATGGTGTTTTTTATGTCTTCTAAAATCTTTAGTCTAGCTTTCCTTGCTTGAGCTAAAGCTTCTGACATTATTTTCTCAGTAATCCCTGCTATTTTGATATCCATTTGTAAGGCAGTAATACCTTTTTCAGTACCAGTGACCTTGAAATCCATATCACCTAAATGATCTTCTAATCCTTGAATATCTGTTAAAATCACATAGTCATTATCTTCTTTTATCAAACCCATCGCTATCCCTGCTACTGGCGCCTTGATAGGAACTCCAGCATCCATCAAAGATAAAGTTCCACTACATACAGATGCCATTGAAGAAGAACCATTGGACTCTAGAATTTCTGACACCAAACGGATTGTATAGGGAAAATCATCTTGACTAGGGATTACTGGCAATAAGGCCCTTTCTGCTAATGAACCATGACCAAGTTCTCTACGCCCTGGGCCCCGTAAAAAACCAGCTTCACCAACACTAAAAGGAGGAAAATTATAATGAAGATAAAAACTTTTTTTACCTTCATATAGACCATCTATTATCTGTTCATCCATTGCTGTTCCAAGAGTAGTAACTGCCAGAGATTGAGTCTCCCCTCTAGTAAACACCCCTGAACCATGAGCACAAGGCAAAAGAGCAACTTTACAGCTAATTGGTCTTATTTCATCTAGGGCTCTATTATCAACACGCAAATGATCTTTAAGAATAGCTTTTCTAACTAGTTGCTTTTCTATAGAGTATAATTCTTTTGAAATTTCTTTCTCAATACTCGCAAATTCTGTATTCAGAACCAAATCCAAAGTCTTTCCTTTTAAATCAAAATCACTAGAAAGTAGATTTTTATAAAATGTTTGTAATTCTGTAATAGTATCTTTTTTTACTTTCTTAAGGGCTACCTCTTGATCCTTCTTTCCAGAAATTTTAAAAGCATCTTTTATCTTGTTTTCAGCAAAGTCTTTGGTTTTATTTCTTATCTTTTCATTTATAGACTCTTTCTCAATTGTTAATTTAGAGGGATTTACTTTACCATATAAGTCTTGTTGTATTTTTAATATTTTCTGTATTTCTTTGTGCGCAAAAGATATCCCTTCTAACATGTTTTCTTCTGATAATTCTTCTGCACCAGCCTCTACCATATTGATAGCCTCTGCTGTTCCTGCAACGGATAAAGATAATTTGCTCTCCGTCATTTGGCCAACAGTAGGATTAATAATTAGTTTATCTTCGATAAGACCAACATTAACCGCACCTACTGGAGATTGAAAAGGGATATCAGAAATCATTAAAGCAGCAGAAGCAGCAATAGTGCCTAAAGTATCAGGAGCATTTTCTCCATCAAAAGACAAAACAGTGACAACAATATGGACATCATTGTAAAAATTATCTGGAAAAAGAGGCCTTAGCGGACGATCTATCATTCTCGCCGTTAAAGTTGCATCAGTACTGGGCTTGGCTTCTCTCTTAAAAAAACCACCAGGGACCTTCCCTGCAGCATACATTTTTTCAACATAATCTACAGTTAAAGGGAAAAAATCTATGCCAACTTTGGGTTCTTTAGACATCACAGCAGTAGCTAAAACTACGGTCTTTCCGTAAGTTGCCAAAACAGCACCATTAGCTTGCTTTGCTAGCTCTCCTGTTTCTAACTTTAAAGTTCTTCCTTGGAATTCAATTTCGACTTTATGATGCATGTTAATAAGCTCCTTCTGATATATTAATTATCATTACAGTAATGATAAAAAGAAAAATATGCAAACAAAATAAATTTGGCAAATTAAAAGGAGCAAGGATAGCAATTTCTCACCTTTTTAAGACATCAAAAACTCAACTTGAAAATCCTTTTTAATTACCTATCAAGAACTCTACGTCTTATTAGGGTTAACCAGGGGAATATTTGCTTATCCTTTTATCTTAAGTTTTTTGATCAGAGTTTCATACCTAGCAATATCTTTTTTCTTTAAGTATCGCTGCAATCTTTTTCTTTGCCCAACAAGCATCAATAGGCCTCTTCTACTGTGGTGATCTTTTTTATGTTGCTTAAGGTGCTCTACTAGATTATTTATCCTGGTAGTCAATATAGATATCTGCACATCTGGAGAGCCGGTATCTGTCTCATGAATCTTATACTCATTGATAATATCTTGCTTATTTTCCACGAATGTTCACTCCATCTGATTTGTTAGCTACTAAAACGTTATTATTATATCAGGTTGTTTAAAAATGGCCAACTAATTTGTCTTCGTTACTTTTTTTATGATAGAGTTGCCTAATGGGACTATTGCAAAATGAGCCTTTGACTGAAAAAAGGATAGAAAATTGACAAGTATACTACATTTCTTTCAGGGAATACCCAATTGGTTAACAACAATTACTATTTCTGCTATTCCCGTAATCGAGCTTCGAGGAGCTATTCCTCTGGCTGTCACCGTTTTTAAAATGGACCCCAAGCTCGCAATGGCCTTAGGAGTACTAGGGAGCCTTCTTCCTGTCTTGCCTATTTTTATAATATTGTCATTAATAACAAAATATATTTATCATTTTCCTCAAATTGCAAAATTTTTAAACTGGGTATTTGATAGGACTCGCCGTAAAGGCAAAAACATAGAGAAATACAAGCTTTTAGGTCTTATCCTCTTTGTAGGAATTCCTCTCCCGGGCACAGGAGTATGGACCGGAAGCATAGCTGCTTACTTATTTGGATTATCAATGTGGAGTACTTTTGTCGGCTGTTTTTTAGGCACTTTAATTGCGGGCATCATAATGACTGCAGGAAGCCTAGGTATCAAAAGTTTGGTTTCATAAAATTATGGATAAAAAACTTTTCTTCAAAGAATATGTTAACTGGATTTATTACGAAGACGTAGGCAATGGAGATATTACTTCTAATTTATTAATACCAGCATCTAAACAATCTAAAGCTTCTATTTACTTAAAACAAGATGGAGTAATTTCCGGGCTTGAATTTATTCCTAAATTCCTTGACGCATGCAATATAGATATCGAATTCCTTCCAAATTATAAAGATGGGCACATTTTGAAAAAAGGGACTATCGTTGCTCAATTAAAAGGTCAAACCAGAAAAATTTTATCAATAGAAAGAGTTATCTTAAATTTTTTAAAAAAGCTATCCGGCATAGCAACTTTGACCAGAAAATATATAGATAAGGTAAAAAAATATGATGCAAAAATTTTTGATACCAGAAAAACAACTCCAGGATTACGCTTTCTAGAGAAAAAAGCGGTTAAAGACGGTGGGGGCAATAACCACCGAATGGGCTTATATGATATGGTCCTAATAAAAGAAAACCATCTTACCGCTAATAAAGAAAAAAAGATTAAAGATATTATTATTGATATCAGAAATAAAATTCCTAAAAACATTAAGATAGAACTAGAAGTTCATACTATCGATTTATTAAAAGAAGCTTTAAAAACACCTGTTGATGTAATTATGCTTGATAATTTTACTCCTGAAGAGTTGAAAATAGTTGTTGCCCTTGCGCGGAACTACAATAAAGATATCTTATTAGAAGCATCTGGAAATATATCTCTAAGTAACGTTGTCAAATATGCTAAAACAGGAGTAGATATAATTTCTATTGGAGAGATAACACATTCGGCCTCTGCGGTAGACTTTAGTCTATTAATAGACTGACTTTTCGTTAAGCTGACTGGATTTTTTCAAAATAGCCCAGAGCATTTTTTATAGCTTTAAAATCTTGCCAAGTATGCCATTTGGGGCTGCCAACTGCTCTTGATTGATTCCTTAACAAATAAGAAGGATGGAAAACCACAATAGTATCTATATCTTTCCATTTTTGCCATAAGCCTCTCTGCTTGGTAATTCCTTCTTTTCTATCCGGGAAAGCCATCTTCATCGCTACTGATCCTGATAAAACTATAATCTTAGGATTAACTAATTTTATCTGTATATCCAACCAATCTTTGCAGGCATAAATTTCTTCCGGCAGTGGATTCCTATTGTTAGGAGGTCTACATTTAATGGTATTGGCAATATAAACATTTCTTTTTCTATCCAGATCTACTGAAGCTAATATCTGATCAAGCAGTTTTCCTGCTTTGCCAACAAAAGGCTCGCCTTTTAAGTCTTCTTGTTCCCCAGGCGCCTCACCAATAAGCATCAAATCACAGGGACAAGGGCCTATCCCTATGACAATATTGTTACGAGTTGTATGAAGCTTGCACTTTTGACACTGAGAACATTGTGTTTTAAAAGATTCGTTATTAATATTATCCAAATTATTATTCATATTTTTTAATTATAGTGATGATTTATTTATACTAGATACCAAGTGGATTTTGGTCTATTTTCCAGAAAAAACATTATACAACGAATCCAAAGTTAAGATAAAAGTAGATAAACTAAATAAATCTTTGATATAAAAAAAGTTGCCAGGAACATTAATAACATCACCACCTACTATTTCAACATCGTATTGAGTCTCTCCTAGTCGTAAAATACGATAACCATCAACTTTTAACATCTTTGTTTTTTGATTAATCTGACGTGCTATATTGATATTACTAACATTGGCATTGTTTAAAACTCCACCTGCAAGATTCAAATAGTCTGATAACTTTTTGCCCGGAATATAATCAAAACGACCGGGAGAGGCAACTTCCCCTTGAACATAAACATGAAACTTGATTTCAGGGATAGTAATAATATCTCCCGCTTTTAAGGAAACATTATTAGTATTATTTTCAGAATTATTTAATAAATTGTGGAAATTTAATTTATAAGTATCAAAATCATCCGTTCCCTTTTTTCTTTTTAAGTAAATAATATTCGATAAGGAAGAACTATTTTTTAAATAGCCTGCTAACATTAAAATATCAAATAGTTTTTCGTCAGGTTTTATTTCATAAACACCGGGATGGTTTATTTCTCCCAAGATAGTTATAGTTTTTTTGGCAATAGGAACATGTAAAATATCGCCAGCTTCTAACATTATGTCCTTGGCAATTTCTCCTTTTTTGAAGATATTTTCTAAATCTATAAAAAGTTCCTGATCATCACGTCTAAAAATAATATTGCGTTTAGAGCCCCCTGGCAAAATCCCCCCAGCATATTTAATAGCTTCTGATATCCTTGATGTAGCAACAACCGAATGTATCCCTGGGTCTTCAACTTGGCCTGTTATGTATACTTTGACTAACCTAGGTTTTTTCAAGAGGAATGAAAGCGTAAAATGCTTAGAATATTTTTGAGTAATTATATTCTTCAGTTTTTGTTCTGCCTCCAGTATCGTTAAACCGTCTAACATTATGCTATTTAAATGGGGTAAAAAAATGGTTCCATCAGAATTAACAGTGAAATCATGATCTACATTTAGAGAATTATTTCCTACAATAATATGTATGGATACCTGATCCCCTGGCCCTAATTTGTAAGTATCTTTGTTAACTGGATTTAAAAAAGCAATTTCATTTGTAGAATTATGCTGATTAAAATTTGTTGCTGATTTTTTTGAAAAAGGACTAGTTGTATTTCTTTCTGCGATACAGAAAGTATCAAGTTGCAAAAGTAGAACAACAAATATAACAAAAATATATCTTTTGGAAAGTTTCATGATACCTCTAAAGTATATAAAGCTTATCGAATTGTCGCAACAGGCTCCAATTTCAAGTTTGCCAAAAAATGTGAGACTTCTCTGACCTCCGCTCCAGAAGGATAGGTTTTTTCTTCACGAGTATTTTTAACAAGCTGTATTCTTTTCGCCGATTTATCCTCATTTAACAAAACACCAAAACTTTTACTAAGATTAGTATCAGAAAGTTTAACTTCAATAAAATGAGTAACAACTTTGTTAATACTAACCGCAAAATCAATTTCATATCCCTGCTTATTGCGTACATAGTGCAAAGAAGCTTTACAACCTGTTGTATCTTCTAGAAAATGAATTTCTTTTAATAGTGCTGTTGCAACAACATTTTCTAAACGGATGCTCTCATCTGCCAGAATCTGTCCTGTATCATAAAAGTAATATTTAGGTTCTTTTAAGATAGCTCTCGCAATGTTCTTATGCCATGGCCTAACAGGAAAAATTACATAAAGGTTTTCAAGCAAAGCAAGCCATTTCTTTACCGTATTGTGATTCTTCTGCAAATCCCTTGCTAGACTAGAATAAGAAACGGGAGTCCCCACTCTAGACTTTAACAATTCAATTAAAAGCTCAATCCCCTGAATATCTCTAACCGATTCCAAATCTATTAAATCTTGTCTCAAGATAATATCTAAGTGTGTATTTTTCCAACGATTATAGAAAGCTTTGCTATTTTTCAAGAAAGGCTCAGGAAATCCTCCTATAGATAACAAGCGGTTTAAAATTTCTTTTGGGTCGAAATGATTTTTCAGTTCTTTGATATCAAAAGGGTGCAGCCTATACTGAAAATAGCGACCAGCAAGAGAATCTCCAACTTTTTTGATCGTGTCTAGACGAGCACTACCTGTAACCAAAATAGGAAGAGATAGCCCTTCTACATCATAAATGCCTTTGATAAATTGTTTCCAAGAAGGCATTTTATGAACTTCATCTAAAATAAGCAGCTTTTTTGTTCTATCCCAGCTTTGTTCTCTTATTTTTAGACGCTGAGGAGCATAGTCATAGTTTAAATATTCATAATCTGTGACCAGCATCTTTGATAATGTAGTTTTTCCTGCTTGCCTGGGGCCAGAAACTAAGACAATTTTTTCTTTTAAATCGTCGATTATATTACTATGTAAATATCTTTTCATTGCATACTATTATTAGATAGCAATAACAAAAAGTCAAGATTTCTGTAAATGAGATAACAAAAAGTCATGAGAGAATAGCGCAAAAAGACTGGGGAAAACAAAGGATTACTTGGCAACAGGCCCTTTATACTCTCTTGAATGTAATTTTACCAGTCTTAGGCTTAGGCGAGGGATGAAAATATACAACAGGTGATACTGGCCTTGATTGGGGTTCAAATTTGCTTACAAAAAATGGTCGCTCAAAATACTTTGGATTTGCTCTCTCGATTTTATCTTTCAATACAGAGAAGCTTTCTGCTGTTAGAAGAAAAAGAAGGATATCTTTCATGCTCCTTTTGCCAATAACATAGCCAGCGACTAAATCTTTACCAAAACAAACCAGCGATTTTGCAATATTCTCTGAATCGCTTTTATTTTGACCTAGTCTTAAAACCGCTTGAAAATCAGGGGTAACTTCTTTTCTTGAAAAATATTTATCATTTATAAATCTTTGATAGGAAATATCAATTGTAGGAGCTACCGCATTAAGATTATTTTTTTGATTTTCTCCAATTATTGCTATTAATTCTGTAAGATAGCTCCTTTCTTCTTTAGTAGCAAATAAGTCTATAGCATG
>Ga0272440_1001577_pt1 | contig 18540 bp, 15 predicted proteins | sample SSMMMBAug17_FD_192440 | JGI IMG/M metagenome (GOLD analysis project Ga0272440, IMG submission 192440) | Marine sediment archaeal communities from Little Sippewissett salt marsh, Falmouth, MA, United States - SSM-MMB-Aug17 | ecosystem: Environmental > Aquatic > Marine > Wetlands > Sediment ...
TATGTGCCAAGAACGTGTAGGGGCGAACCTTATGTTCGCCCATCGTACATAGGAACGAAAGCGTTATTCGTTCGAGGGCGAACACAAGGTTCGCCCCTACATCGGGCTGGCACATAAGTATGGGGAACTTATTTTTCGAGTTTTCCTATGTACGATGGGCGAACATAAGGTTCGCCCCTACATCGGGCTGGCACATAAGTAAATGAGGAATTTATTTTCCGAGCATTCCTTAGTAATGCTCGGAAAATAACATGCTCATTTTTCATGATCGTACAAGGCATAGCACTTTTAATTGACATCTTATTGGTTTTATTATATTCAAAAAAAAGTGAAAAAATAATAACTGTCTTATTCTTAAAATACTCAGGAATGCTCGGAAAATAACATGCTCCTTTTTTTTTGATTGTCCAATAAAAAAAGGTCGTGTAGAGACGTAGCATGCTACGTCTCTACAGTACAATTACCTCAAAACGAACAATATCAATAATGGGGAAGTTATTTTCAGAGCATTCCTAACATTTCAGGTCTGTTTATGAAAACTATAATTCTAGGAACTTCGGGCCATATCGATCATGGAAAAACAGCTTTGGTAAAAGCGTTGACAGGCATTGATACTGACCGACTCAAGGAAGAAAAAGAGCGCGGTATAACCATTGAATTGGGCTTTGCATCATTACAGATTGATGACACCATTCAAGTGGGTATTGTAGATGTTCCCGGTCATGAACGCTTTGTTCGGCATATGGTTGCGGGTGCATCTGGGATGGATATCGTGTGTATGATTATTGCTGCCGATGAAGGTGTTATGCCCCAAACACGTGAACATCTGGATATTTGCCAGTTACTTGATGTCAAACAGGGGATGATTGTTGTCACAAAGATGGACCTGGTTGATGATGAATTCCTGGAGCTGGTTATTGATGACATTACTGATTGTATGAAAGGCACATTTCTTGAGAATACCCCAATCATTTCTTGTTCAAGTACAACAAAACAGGGAATTGATGACGTTCTTTCATGCATTTCTGATTTATGCCAAAAAATTCAGCCCAAAAATGTTGCAAATATTTTTAGACTTCCCATTGATCGTGTTTTTAGTATGAAAGGTTTTGGTGCTGTTGTTACCGGTACACAGCTTTCGGGTCAGGTCTCTGTTGGGGATGCGGTAATGGTTTATCCCTCTAAAAAAAATGCCAAAGTTAGGGGACTTCAAAATCATCAACGCAAAGTTCAAAACTCATATTCAGGAATGCGATGTGCAATTAATTTACAGGGAATTGACAGGGGGCAAATCAATCGCGGTGATGTCCTATCCCACCCCGGATGTTTGATACCTACCTTTATGATTGATGTCCATTTTCAATATCTTGAAATGAATGACCGGCCTTTGGGATTTCGTACACGAATCCGGTTTCATGCAGGTACAACTGAAATACCCGCTCATATTATTTTGTTAGATCGTGATCATCTGATGCCTGGAGAAGATGCCTTTGCTCAAATTCGATTTGATACCCCCTTATGTGTCATGCGGGGAGATCGATTTGTTTTGCGGCTGTATTCTCCTGTACAAACCATTGGCGGCGGTGTGATCATTCATCCACTGGCGCCCAAACGAAAACGTTTTAAAAAAGATGTGACTGAAGATATGAAACGTCTTGGTATGGCCGATGATATCAACTGTTTGAACATTCATATTCAAAAGTCTGGTGTTTCAGGCATTACCCTTAAACGCCTCAAACAATGTTCTGCATTGGAAGATACAACAATAGATACGCATTTGAATCATCTCATTGAAAAACAACAGATTTTTGTTCTTGATCTCTCTCCCGCCCGCTATGTTCATTGTGAAACGCACAAAAATTGGAAACATATTATTGTAGATATTATTCAGAATTATCATAAAAAAATGCCCCATCGGACCGGAATGCCGCGTCAAGAATTAAAAAGTCGTCTACCTGATGCCATGTCTCAGGTTCTATTTTTGTACATACTTGATGATTTGATTGAATCAAAAATCCTTGAAACACACCAGGAAATCGTTTACATGAAGAATTATCGTCCGGCATTAACTTCTGAAATGGAACAAATGAAAAAAAAAGTTTATGAAATGATTCAAAAAAATCAACTGTCACCGCCACTTTTAAAAGAATTGTCTCAAAATTTCCAAACAACAACCAGTAACATGGAAACGCTTCTTGCTTTTTTAGAACATGAAGGTGCCATTGTTCGCGTGACTCAAGATATGCCTGTCTGTACGCAAGTGATGAAAGCTTTTACAAATCGACTGATCGACTATCTAAAAGACAATGACACAATTACAACAAAAGATTTTAAAAATATGATTGATGTATCACGAAAATATGCAATCCCACTCATAGAATACTGTGATCGAAAAAAAATTACCCTTCGGGTTGGAGATGTACGCAAATTAAGATAATATCATGTGTTTAATTTTATTTTCCTATAAAAATCATTCGCACTATGATTTGATCTTGGCATCCAATCGAGACGAATTTCGGGATCGTCCCACTGCACCACTTGAATTTTGGGAAGATGATCCTGATGTGCTGGCTGGACGTGATTTGATGAATGGTGGTACATGGATGGGTATTACACGAACCGGTCGCTTTGCTGCCCTTACCAATTTCAGAAGCATTCCCATGATTAAACAAGATTCTCCGAGCAGGGGATATCTGGTAAAAAATTTTTTAGTGGGAAAGATGTCAGCATCAGATTATATTGATGAACTTCAAACAACTGCCGAAATCTATAGTGGTTTCAATCTGATTATAGGTACAATTAAAGAACTGATTTACTTTTCCAATTGTAAAAAAGAAGCGCAGCCAATTGCTTCGGGCATGTTTGGATTGAGCAATAATTTTTTGGATGTATCCTGGCCTAAGGTCAAAAGAGGAAAGCATCTATTATCCGAATGCCTGGATTGTACTGAAGACTTAGATATTAAACAAATATTTACATTGTTATCCGATACATCCATCCCAAAGGATCATCATTTGCCGCGCACAGGCATATCTATGGAATGGGAGCAGATGTTATCACCGATTTTTATCGACAATTCTTTTTATGGCACCCGGTCACAATCGATTTTAACAATCAACAAAAGCGGTTATGTTTCTTTTTATGAACGAACCATTCATCGGGATAACATCAGAAAAGGTGCCATCCGCAAGAGATCATTTCAAATACAATGATAAAACTTCAATTACCCCAATTAACATTTACCCTTGATGAAACAGCCGGTCGGTCAGATTTACACATTTTTAACGAATTGACTGAAGCACTCAAAAAAATGGGTAAAGGCCAGCCGCCGCAGTCCCGATGGTTTCAACAACGCCGACAAGAAATTATGGATGCTGTTATCGCAGGAAAAAATTTCAAATATATTCTGTCAGCACCATCAGATATTCGGGTTTTGATCTTTCTTTGGAACACCAATACATTATTCAGTTCCAAATGTCCCATTTCAAAAAAAAATTTAAAACGCGTATTACGAATCAAACCGCTCCTTTCGCCATCACAAATATATGGACTCATCCGCCTGTATTTTTTTCAATATGATCAAATTGCTGACTTGCCTTTCTTTTGTAAGTATATCAGAGATCAATTGGGAATAATTTGTCCCAAAAAGCGACTTTCACAGGATATGCAGGTATACTGTGATCAAAAAGACATTCTATTTGATCCATCCCTTAAAAGCTTTTGGGCACGATATGAAAACGCAGGAATACATCTGAAAGACATCTGCAAAAAGAATCATATTCCCTGGGATCATACCGCACGATTTATTATCGCAGCCAAATATCATTTGTATGTTGCCCCTGTTGAAAAACTACATCCAGGCGGTATGGATCCCATTTTTGATCGTTTTGATGAACCTGAAATTAAAAACATGCCTTATAAGAATCAATTATCGCTTGCCCAAACCATATCCATGTGCATGATGGATAAGACCTCAAATAAAAATATGCCTGATAATTGGCGCAAGATTATTATTTCTTTATTGGGTGACCCGCGCATGCCCAAATCAAGTGAATTGTACCAGGAAGGTTGGGCAGGATTACCCCTGGATTATGAAAAACAGATGCAAAAATGGTTATCTCAAATGGATATGCTTGTTTTTTTGGAACTTCTAAAAGAAATTGGCAATCAAAGTGGCAATGAAGTCATTCAACGCATGTTTCCTGCACGTAAATCTTTTTTGGAAAGCCTTTATCAAACTGGAATGATTACCCGAACACGCCTGTTCTTAAGTAATGATGCAATCGAATATATCGAAAAGCAATATGATCCGGAAGATCGTCCCGCCTTCGCGCATGTCAGCCACAAAAAGAAGTCAATCATTTACATGCAGGTGGGAAGGGTTCATCTGATTGAAGGCACACATAACTATTCTGCAAGACTGTTGGATCGATTACCAAAAGCCTCTGGTATAACCGATCAACAAAAGAAAAAGTTTGTTTTAACAGAACTGGCAACCGGTTTGGACCAAAACTATGTCTCTGAATTTCAGGAACATACCCACCTCTACGTTGTCCCCCACGATATCCATAATGCATGGCAGCGTAAGTTGACAGAAATATTCCAGACCTTTGATGTTCATTTGCGTATCCAATGATCAAAGGATGGGAATATTGTGTTTTTTAAGGGTTCCTGATTAAATCAAAAATCAAGGTGTTATCTTCCCCTTGAAATTCAACCTCATATCCCATTTGCTTTGTTAAGGCCATCAATGCACAAATGGCTGGTGGATCAATATTTTGAACTCCGGTCAGTTGAAAACAAAAATGTGTCATCCCTTTGGCAACACTGTTTTTGATCTCTTTTTGAAACATGATGGATTCATCCTTGACAATATCTTGATCCAATTCAAACAATGCGGTTAAATCTTTAGTAGATATTTTCATAAATGCCTCAATGTATTAAAATGATTGATTTCTTAACTGATAATTAATGTCAACCAGTCGTCGCGCAAGAACGAGTGCTATATTTCGCATCATGATATATCCCATATGTTGGTTGATTTCAAAGATTTCGTGAAGTTTCAAGCCATCCATTTTTAATACCTGTCCGGGTTCAATGGCCGAAATGCTTGCTGATCTGCGTTTGCCCTCTAGAAATCCAATTTCACCAAAAATATCACCTGATTTCAATTCTGCAATTTTTTGCAATCGTTTTTCTTTCAATGATGAATATCCCATACTAACACTCAAACGACCTTGAACAACAATAAATAAATCCATCGATAGATCTGATTGATTTAATATATTCTCACCACCAATATACGACATCAAAATACTCACTTCATGAATAATTTGCATTTCACGCGTCATTAATCCTTGAAAAACTTCAAACTTTTTTAATTTTTCTAAATCTATAGTCTTGTGACCATTCATAATTATACTCCTAATAATGTTGCTTATTTATTGGCATATGAAATGCATAAAGCAAGATATGATCCATATTATTAATATCAGGAAATTGGACCATGAAAGTTGACGAAGAAATCATAAATGATTTTATTGATGAATCCCGAGATTATTTATCAATTATTGAAGAAAGTCTATTAGTTATAGAATCACAAAAAGATGCGTCAGATGATGATCTTATTGATAAAGTTTTTCGAAGCATTCATACAATCAAAGGCAGCTCCGCATTTTTAAATTTCAATTCAATTACACAATTGTCGCACACAATGGAATCTTTGCTAGACAAAATGCGTGAAAAAGAAATTCAACCTGATAGTTATATTATCGATGCGTTGCTGAAAAGTACCGATTTGCTTAAGCAAATGATTGACGATGTTCACAAAAGCGATTCTTTTGATATCCAGGATCTTCTTAAAAAACTGGCCGATTTGACGTTAGATCATGCTGAAAATCTGAACGACCATCCGCAAAAATTACCCGATAAGACCAATCAACCTTCTGATCCAGATATACGCTGTGATAATGCGCAACATTTTCAAAACCATCACTCTCAAGAAGCATGTGAAGATCTGTACCATTTTTATATCCATTTTGATTTAAAAACGCTGTATGAAACTGAAAATATTTCACCTGTTGAATTACTACGCGATTTACAAAGCATGGGTAAAATTGATACGCCGCAACTTAAAACATCTGCAAATGATGTAGACCATGATTTTAGTGCCGCAGATTTAACACTCATCCTTACATATGAAACCCCAATGGATAAAAAGATGGTTATGACCATGTTTATGATTCCCGAACATGACATTACCGATTCGAAAAGCAAAAGGCCGACACAACAGGTTGTGAACATCATCTCTCAAAAAATGAAACACACCGATGAAAAAAAGAAGCCCGAACCAAAAACGCAGTCTATTGAGGAAAATAAACACGAACCTAAGCTTGAAACGATAGATAAAATTCCCAAAAAAAACAAAATTCACGTACCTAAAAAAACAGTAAACAATCAATCATTGGAGCAGGTTCAAGAAAATATCCCGGCCCAGGTTTCTGAAAAGAAAAACAAAAATTCAAAGGGCCAACAATCCTCTCAGGAATCATCAAGTATTCGAATACCGGTAAACATATTAGACAAGCTTATGTCCCTTGCCAGTGAACTCGTACTGGTGAGAAATCGCCTGTTGATGCAATCGGCGAACACTGATCCAGTTATTTCGGACATTGCCCAGGAGCTTGATGTTGTCACATCAGACATGCAGGAAACAGTAATGCTGACACGTATGCAGCCATTGGGTAATGTTTTTAACAAAATGCCGAGAATTGTCAGGGATCTGGCGCGAAGATTCCATAAAATGATTGATATTCAAATTGTTGGAAATGATGTTGAACTGGATAAGAATATTCTTGAAACATTGTCATCACCATTGGTTCACATCATTAGAAATGCATGCGATCATGGTATCGAAATGCCTGAAAAACGTTATGCAGCAGGCAAGTCAAAAACTGGACTGATTCAGGTCAAAGCCTATCATCAGGCAGGATTGATTCATATAGACATTTCCGATGATGGCAAAGGTTTGGACCCATCCATGATCCGATCAAAAGCTCTTGAAAAGAGAATTATTTCCAGGGCTGATCTGGATCAATTAAATGACAAAGATGTCTTTTCACTGATAATGACTCCGGGATTTTCTACTGTTGCTGAAATGAGTGATATTTCAGGCCGCGGTGTTGGAATGGATGTTGTTAAAACTGCCATATCACAGATTGGTGGTGTGATAGAAATTGATTCCGAGCCTGGCAATGGCATTCAGTTGAATATGAGCCTTCCCCTGACTCTGGCAATTATTCCATGTTTGATCATTCTCAGCAGTAATGAACGTTTTGCTATTCCACAGGTCAATATGGATGAAATGGTGCGTTTGTATCAAGGGACAGATTCTTTCATTGAAAGTTCGGGAGATCAGGAAGTCTATCGCCTGAGGAATCATTTACTGCCCATTGTTCGATTAAATGAATTGCTTAAACGACCTATCCGATACACAAATGAAGACAGAGCAGAAATTACTGAAAGCTATGCTCCCATTAGAGCATCATCGCAATCTGTTATATTTGCAGTTGTAAAAACAGGTTCTCGAAAATTTGGCTTGATTATCGACAAAATGACAGGAACAGAAGAAATTGTCGTGAATCCGCTACCCAATACATTAAAAAATCTTCATATTTATCAAGGCACTACCATTATGGGTGATGGAGAAGTCGCGATGGTTCTTGATGTTGATGGTATTGCACGTCATGTGGGAGTCGAATTCAATCGTAGTATCAAAGAAAAGCATTTGAGCGAAAGCCGGAAAATGGCGGGATCAAATACCGAACGTATTCTGACATTTCAGTATGGACCCAAAGAACAATACGCAATTCCATTAATTTTGGTTCGTCGACTGACACAGATTACTGAGGATCAAATCGAAAAAGTCGGGCGTAATGATGATCGTGAATTTGTGGTTATTGATGGAGAACCTGTTTTTATTGTGCGCCTGGATCGGATTATGGAAGTTTCATCTTGTACACCTCAACAGCAATATTATTTGTGCCTTTTCAAAAAATCAGGCGCGCCCTTTGGGATCCTTTTTACAAATCTTCTGGGTGTTACTGAAATGCCTGACACAATACAGGAAGAAAACTATAACCTGGACTGTGTGTTTGGATGCACCATTGTTTATGACCGCCTGACCTTACTTTTGGATATCAATGAATTGTTTGGAGCCGGAGAAAATAAATGGTTATCAAACGATTCACAGTTGCTGCCAACAACAAAAGAAAGAATATTGCTGGTTGAAGACACATTATTTTTCAGCCGGCTGATACGTAGTTTTCTAGAAAACAGTGGATATGAAGTTTTTACTGCTGAAAATGGGATGGAAGCGTTGTCTGTTTTGGAATCTGAACCCGTGGATTTAATCGTTTCGGATATTGAAATGCCAGTTATGGATGGATGGCGATTCATTCAAACAATCCGGAGCCATCCAAAATATAAACACATACCGGCAATGGCATTGTCGGCATTGAACTCAATGGAATCAATGGAAAAAAGTAAAAAAATGGGATTTGATACACATGAAGTAAAAATTGACAAAGACCGCATGATTACATGCGTAAAAGAATTATTAAATAACAAAAGCAAAACAATATGAAAGAAAAAAGAATCCAATTTTGTACATTTACGATTGGCGGCCATTTATTTGGTGTAGATATTCACGATGTGCGTGAAATAAAGGACGATTTTTCAATTACACCTGTGCACCATGCACCTAAAGAAATAAAAGGACTGACAAATATTCGGGGTCAGGTTTATCTGGCATTAAATTTGCGGGTGATATTGCAAATCAGAGATATCAAGGAAAAAGGTGAAAATCGGCTGATCCTGTTTAAGCCCAAAATCGGTCAGGACTTATTTGGTATTCTTGTAGATACGCATAAAGGGGTGGTTCATGTTCCAGAAACACACATTGAATATCATCAATTTGATCAATCCATCCCTTCAGAAATGAGTATGAAACGTGCAATTACTGTCGGGGTCTGCAAACTTCAATTTGAACTTTTGACCATACTGAATGCAAAAAACCTGCTGGTGTCGATTCAGCAGGGATAAAAAAGGAAAAAACAATGAAAAAATCGATTGTGATTATTGCGATATGTTTACTTTTTGGGAACCTGGCTGAATCGTCAACATTGACAGTTACAGAAAAAGAGGTTGTCGATTTTGTCAATAAAGGGGTTCAATTATTAAAGTCAGAAGGTCTTTCTGCAATCAACAAAATTGCGGATCCTTCAGGAGATTTCTATATTCCATCAAAATCATTGTATGTTTTTGTTTATGATCAAAACTGTATCATTCGTGCTCATCCATTTAAACCGACATTAGTAGGACGTTCTTATAAGGGGAAACCGGATGTTCGCGGAAAAAAATTTCGTGATGAAATTGTTGAAAAGGCAATTGCTAAAGGCAGTGGATGGACTGTCTATAGTTATGTCAAACCAAATACGCCCGGTATTTTTAAAAAGAAAGTTTATGGCAAACATGTTGCTGTTGGCAATAATCACTTTATTGTTTGCTGCGGCATGTATGTTCAATAATAAATCATTTTAATAATAATTTCAAAAACTTGACAATCAAGAGGTTTTTATGAAAATTAGCTATAAAATACTTTTTCCATTATTTTTAGTTATTTTAATTACTTTTACCATACTGTCCTATTTACTCAGAGAATTCAACGCACAAAAAGATCTATTACAGGGATTCTATGCGCATAATCTTAAAAACCAGGAAAAGATTGTCCATATTGATACGAATTTTAGTGCCTCCTGTGCGAGTATTCCTGAGCTCATTATTGCGAACATGATGGGCGAAAAATCTGCCGAGATTCGGAAACAAGCAGAACATCATCTGCTCCAAATTGAACGATGTCTGCTGGATTTAAAAACAATCAATCAAAAAAAGTATAGCCAAAAAGAAAAAAAAATAATTCAATTAATTACAAACAATTTAAGAGAATATATCCCCTTATTCAAACAGATCGCAACAATTTGTACAACTGGAGATTCTTATTCAGCCAGCGAAAAATATCCCGATCTTGAAAAAAAAGGATCAACCATTAAAGAACTTTTAAAAAAATTCATTTCAATGGAGTCACACCTGACCAATCAGGCCATTCAAGACACGATCAAAAAGGCGACACAGAATTCAGATACAGTTGAAATTATTATTAAAATTGGCGGCTTTTTTGCATTGTTTTTTATGTGTTTGATTGTTGTGCTAAGTTCGCGTTACACCATTCTTCCAATCAGAAATCTTGTCACATATGTACAAACGATTTCCAGCGGCGATTTTACCTCAACATTGGACATCAGGCAAAAGGATGAAATTGGACAACTGGCCAATGAAGTGATCCAAATGGCCAGCCAATTGAACAGTATTGTTGCCAGGGTGAAGCATGCTGGCCTTCAGGTGGCTGAATCGGCAAATGATCTTTCTGCCATGTCCAGGCAACAGGATGTCAGTGTGTCGAGTCAGGTTAAAGCGACCGATCATATGGTTGATTCTATGGAAGAAATGAGTGCAAATATTAACATGATGGCTTCTGCTGCTGAAGAAATGAGCGTAAATATTCGTCAATTATCACAGAGTGCAGATCAAATGTCACATAATATTGATTCTGTTGCGGGCTCTATTGAAGAATTATCTGCTTCCATGAATGATGTCGGAAACAGTGCGAGACATGGGGCAGATATTGCCAGAAAATCAGTGGAAATGGCCACAACCGCTTGTAATACGATGAAATCTCTTGGCGAGGCTGCAGATGAAATCGGGGAGGTCACTGCTGTAATCAAGCGGATTGCCGAAAAAACTGATCTTCTCGCAGTGAATGCGGCCATAGAAGCGGCATCAGCCGGAGAGGCCGGAAAAGGGTTTTCTGTTGTTGCCGGTGAAATTACAAAATTTGCCGAACAAAGCGCACGCGCGGCTGAAGATATTTCCGAACGTATTTCAAAGGTTCAGGAAAAAACCAATGCCGCAGTGACTGTTATTTCTGATGTGTCATCTGTAATTTCGGAAATTAATAATTCATCAGAAACCATTACCTCGGCTGTTGATGAACAAACTGAAGCTGCCAGTGATATTGCAAAGCATATATCTCAGGCAAATATTCGGGCAGATGAAATTGCGGCATCCACAGCAGAGCTTGCCATTGGAGCAGAGGATGTTTCTAAAAACGCAGCTGAAGCCGCTCATGTCACTGATAAGCTTAAAAAAAATATTGTTCAGGTGAATAAAAATACCAATGAAACATGCGAAAGCACTGGATTATTGAATCGTTCTGCCAATGATTTGTCACGATTATCAAAAGTATTGATTGATCTTGTGGCGCGATTCAAGGTTGTTTCCAGAGATGAGGAAGAACAAATAAACAGGCCATCATGAGTGAACTTGAATTATCACATGCCGACATTTCATTGACTGATCACACCATCAAAGTGCTATTGGTCGATGATCAAAAATTAATTGGCAAATCTGTTAGAAAAATGTTGGCGCACGAAAGCGATATTGAATTTTTTCATTGTATGGATTCACGTCGGGCCATTCATATGGTAAACAAAATTCAACCTACAGTTATTCTACAGGATTTAATCATGCCCCATTTTGATGGCCTGACCCTGGTCCGCCTGTACCGGATGAATTCTTTAGCGCGCCATATTCCATTGATTGTTCTTTCTGCTAAAGAGGAGGCAAAGATCAAGGCGCAGGCCTTTTCTGTGGGTGCCAATGATTATATGGTCAAACTGCCTGACCAACTGGAGATCATTGCGCGCATTCGGTATCATTCTCAATCTTATATCAATCGTTTACAGCGTGATGAAGCGTTCCGCAAGGCTCGGATAGAAACACAGCAACGTGAACGTGAAGCTGCCGCAAAGAATGCAGAAAAAATTAAGTCAGAAATGTTGGCGCGTGAAATGCGTTCACAAAAGACGTTTATTGATGCGTTTATTAAAAGCATTGTTACTGCCATTGATGAAAAATCACCTTATACTGGCGGCCATGTCAAACGTGTGGTTGACATTTCAATGATGCTGGCCAATACAATCAATAAATGTAAGGATGCGCCATTTGAAGATATTCAGTTTTCATCAGATCAGATTGAAGAAATCCGACTGGCTGCATGGATGCATGATGTTGGAAAAATTACAACTCCGGAACATATCATCAATAAGGCAACACGACTAGAAACCATTTGTGATCGCATTCATTTGATTGAAACACGTTTTCAATTAATAGAAAAAATTATCGCCCTTGAACATTTCAAAAATGCCAATGATGATCAGCCTCCTGACATTGAAAAATTGAAGCATGACATTTCTGATCTGCAAGAAGATATGAGATTCCTCAAATCATGTAATAGAGCGGATCACTTTGTTTCAGAACAGGATGTCATTCGCATTCAAAAAATTTCTGAGAAAACATTCAATCTTGATGGCATCACGCAACCTTATCTTCTTAAAGATGAAGTTCATTTTTTATGTATTCAAAAAGGGACCTTAAGTATGTCAGAACGTAAAACCATTGAAAATCATGCTGAATTGACACTCAAACTGCTTGAACAATTGCCTTTTCCAGAACCCTTGTCTCACGTTGCTGAATTTGCCGGGGGTCATCATGAAACACTCAATGGGACTGGATATCCCCAGGGGTTAAGTGCGGATCAAATCCCCATTCAAACCCGAATTATCAGCATTGCAGATATCTTTGAAGCGCTCACTGCAAGGGATCGACCCTATAAAAAACCCATGACAATTTCAAAAGCAATTGAAATATTAGAAGATATGAAAGAAAAAAAATTACTTGATCCTCAACTGGTTGATTTGTTTATTGATAATCAATTGGCAATGGAATATGGATTAAAATTCTTATTGCCAGATCAATTAAGCTAGGAATGCTTGAAAATTTCAAACGATCAATTTACAAAGGAATTTTAACCAATGTATAGAAAAGTATTTATAATTGTTTGTATTGTTTGTACCTCCTTAACAGGTATATGCCTGGCAAAAATGACCAAAAACACAATTGTCAATCTTGATCAAAATACCGAACGACTCAATTTGTCGCCATATATCTTATGGCTGAAAGATGCACAAAATCAATTGACCTTTCAGGATATTACAGGCAATGACGTCTCTTTTAATAGCCCTTTGGAACAAACCCTTAACTTTGGATTTTCAAAAGCGACATATTGGCTAAAAATCGAATTAAAAGCCTCGGATATTGACAAAACAGCATTCTGGTATATTCATCTAAAATATCCATTGTTAAATTACATTGATTTCTATTTACTGAACAATCATACAATGGAACATATAAAAACAGGTACAAAGCGCCCCTTTTCCAATAGACCTTTGCATCACCCGGACTTTATTTTTCCCATTCAAATGTCAAAAAATGAAGCGTTAACTGTATATCTCAAGGTAAAGTCATCATCTTCAATCCAATGCCCCATAACATTATGGAAACCATCAGCGTTCTATGCTTATGAACTTCTTTTATTTATGGGGACATCCTGTTTGTATGTATTTTTTATTTTTATTTCATTACTGAATATCATTCTGTTTTGGCTGTTCAGGTTTAGAACATGCTTAATTTATGCTTTTTTTATAATAACTTACGTTTTATTGCATATGTCCTACAGGGGTACTGCAGCGGCATGGCTGTGGCCGCAATGGAATACATGGACATCCATATCAGTCCCATTTTTTATCGTACTGACAGCCATGGCAGCCATTCTTTTTACAAAACGCTTTTTAAAAATAAGTGAGCAGCTTTCCAAATACAACACGATATTTCAATCCGCAATTGTGGTTTCTGCAGCAAGTATTGTCGTCCCATTTATTGCATCCTATGAAGTGTCAATAAAACTCAGTATGATTCTTCTTGTTTTAACAAGCCTGTTGATATTAATTACAATCATTGCATCACTTAAACGTGGGATCTCCCAATCCAATTTTTTTCTTATTGCATGGATCGTTGTTTTTGTTGGTGTTATTACATATATATTCAAAACAATCGGATTGTTGCCATCAAGCTTTATCGTAGAAAAATCTGTAGAAATTGGTTATTTCCTATGCGTTTTAATGCTGGGTTTCAGTTTACTGGAGCAATTTCAAAAAGAACGTCATACCCAAAAAGAACTCCAGAAACAGGCGCTTATCGAACGAAAACAACATATGGATGTTCAATATCAAACCATGAATGTGCTGGACCAGAAAGCCAAAGATCTGCATGAAATTTCTTTAAATTTATCCAGCCAGATTGATCAACTCAATTTAGAATCTGACACTGTGGCCGGTGCATCAGAAGAAATGTCTGCAAATATAGAAACCATTGCATCATCAATGGAAGAACTGAGTGTTAATATAAAATCGATTTCAACTGTCTCTAAGAAAATGTCCCAACATAATAATTCTGTAGCGCGTGCAATTCAAGAATTGTCCACAGCCATGAATCAAATTTCCGGCCATGCACAAAATGGGTCTGATATTGCAGCACAAGTTGTTTCAATGGCTCGCATAACAGCGCAAACGATGAAAAGTTTGGGGGTGGCAGCAGATCAAATAGGATCTGTTACTGAAGTAATTAAAAAAATTGCCGAAAAAACAGATATTCTTGCAGTCAATGCCGCCATTGAGGCGGCATCAGCAGGAGAAGCTGGAAAAGGCTTTGCTGTCGTTGCCAACGAAATCACTAAATTTTCAGAACAAAGCGCAAGGGCTGCTGAAGATATCGCCACACGTATTTCCGGTGTACAAGACCAAACACAAAAAGCCATAACAGGGATTTCTGAAATGCAGAAAGTAATTGCGTCCATGAATCAGTCCTCTGAATCCATTTCTCAAGCGGTTGAACAGCAAACCATGGCATTGCATCATATTTCTGATAATGCGTCACAGGCCAATGATAAATCTGATGAAATCGCACATATGATGTCTGAAATGTCGCTGGTTTCTGATGATGTTTCCAAAAATGCCATTGAAGCATCCAAAGGTGTTAACGATGTTGCCAGTAGTATTCGTACATTGAACAAGTCTGGACAAGAACTTCTAAATATCTGTCAACGTATTGAGCAAGAAGCGCAACATATGATTGAAACGAAAGTGGATACACCGAATCATTCAATTTCATCAATACAGCAATTATAAGACTTTCAGTTGTTTTAATAATGCTTCAATATCAGCATAATCATGGCACACTGGAAAATTTGGATATTCTTGAATCACATTTTCAGGCGGACGAAATAAAAAACCGGCATCAGCCTGTTCCAGCATGGAAATATCATTATAAGAGTCCCCCATTGCGTAAACATTGAAATTCAAGCTTTTCAAGGCAATTGCAACATGTTTTTTGCCATCGGGTTGACGCAGTTTATAATCAACGATCCGGTCATCTGTATCAATGATAAGTGTATTACAAAACAATGTTGGACGTCCAAGTTTTTCCATTAATGGACCGGCAAATTGATCAAAAGTATCCGATACAATAATGACTTGAGTTTTTGATCTTAACTGATTTAAAAAATCCAATGCACCGGTTAGTGGAGCCATTTGGGCAATCACTGCCTGAATATCACTAAGCTTCAGTTGATTTTCATCCAGAATGGCCAGACGTTTTTTCATTAAAACATCATAATCTGATATATCCCTTGTGGTTAATCTGAGTGCATCAATTCCAGTTTTTTCTGCAACATTGATCCAGATTTCCGGAACAAATACACCTTCAAGGTCACAACAAACAATATTCATAAATAAACTCCTGATTTAATGGGCATCTTCAATCCGAATTAACATGGGGGTTTCCCAGACAACATCCAGTGTCTGAATTTCAGATAACGCCTTGTGAACATCGGATTCTTTTGCATGATGGGTTAACATAACTATTGGTACGGCCTGTTTCGTTTTACGACCTTTTTGATGGACACAATCAATACTGATATTGTGTTTTCCCAATACACCAGCAATTTTGGACAGGACGCCCGGACTGTCCATTGCAGTAAATCGAAAATAAAACCGGCAATGTATTTCATCCATAGGCAGTACTGAAATTTTTCGAATGTGACGCGATTCATATGCAAGTGTTGGTATGCGATCTTTGGCAGATACTTTTAAATTTCGAGCAATATCAACGATATCACTCACTACAGCGCTTGCAGTGGGCATCATACCAGCGCCATAACCATATAATACCATTTCTCCAACTGCATCTCCAACAATTGATAGGGCATTATATGAATCATTCACATTTGAAAGCATGTTGCTATATGGAATCATTGTAGGATGAACACGAGCTTCCACTGCATTAATGGACGAAACCATTTTTGTAATGGCCAATAATTTGATGCAATATCCAAACTGATTGGCAAATTGAATATCCATCGGCGTAATTTGTGTTATGCCTTCAGTATAAATGTCATCCAGTTGAATATGCATGCCATATGCCAATGCAGTAATAATGGAGAGTTTATGGGCAGTATCATCACCATTGACATCCAGAGCGGGATCAGCCTCCGCATATCCTTTTTCCTGCGCTTCAGAAAGCGCATCATCATATGAAATGCCTTCATTGGAAATTTTGGATAGAATATAATTACATGTGCCATTCAAAATTCCATTAATCCCTAATATTTTATTTCCAGCAAGGCTTTCCCGAAGTGTTTTAATAACTGGCATACAGCCGCCAACACTGGCTTCAAAGGCAATCTCAACGCGCTTATCTCTTGCTTTTTCAATAATCACATTTCCATGCTTTGCCAGTAATGCTTTATTGGCAGTAACCACATGCTTACCTTGATCCATCGCCGAAAGAATCAACGTTTTTGCGATCTGCTCCCCCCCAATGGTTTCAACTAGAATATCAATTTCCGGATCATTAATCAATTCGTAAGCATCTGTTGTTAAGAGATTTTTTTGTAATTTAATTCCGCGATCTGTTTGAATATCAAGATCTGCAATTTTTTTTATTTGAATTTGTATGCCCAGTCTTTCAGACAAAAGCGCCTGGTTATTTTTGATCAGTCGTACAACGCCTGATCCAACTGTGCCAAAACCAGCTATACCAATATTTATTTTTTTCATAACGTTATGATTCCTGTAATGCTTTTTTTATACCGCGAGTTGCCTGGTTAATTCGCATTTGATTTTCAATCAATGCAAATCGAACGAATTCATCACCATATTCACCAAATCCCAATCCAGGTGAAACTGCAACCTGTGCTTTATGAATCAACATTTTCGAAAATTCAACAGAACCCATTTTTCGAAAGGCTTCGGGAATATGCGCCCAAACAAACATTGTACCTTTGGGGCTGGGAACATCCCATCCAGCGCGCACAAGTCCATTGATAAGAGAATCCCTGCGCACCCTATAAGTATCGCAAATTTCTTGAACACAGTTCTGAGGACCAGTCAATGCGATAATTGATGCAATTTGTACCGGTTGAAATATCCCATAATCAAGATAACTCTTGATGCGTCTGAGTGCTGCGATGACTTCAGGATTTCCAACACAAAAGCCTACGCGCCATCCGGCCATGTTATAACTTTTGGACATGGAATAGAATTCTACCCCAACATCCTTCGCACCTTTTGCCTGAAGAAAACTTGGCGCTTTGTAACCATCAAAAACAATGTCCGCATATGCAAGATCATGAATAACGAGAATATCGTGTTCTCTGGCATAATCCACAATCTTTTCAAAAAATTCCAGATTCACAACCTCAGTGGTCGGATTATGTGGATAACAAATAATCAACAATTTAGGTTTTGGCCATGTCTGTCTGGTGGCGGCGATCAGATTTTCAAAAAAATCCTCCTCCGGACCAAGAGGAATCCCACGAACATCCCCTCCAGCGATAATTGCAGAAAAGGGATGAATGGGATAAGTTGGATTGGGCGTGAAAATGACATCTCCAGGCCGAATGGTAACCAAAACCAAATGAGACATCCCCTCTTTTACACCAATGGTAACAATGGCTTCATTTTCAGGATCAATATCAACATCGTAGCGATTTTTATACCAATCAGAGATTGCCATCCGAAGTTTTCGAATACCGCGCGATGCTGAATAACGATGATTATGTGTTTTTTGGGATGCCTCAACAAGTTTATCAACAATATGTTTGGGCGTTCCCTGATCCGGATTTCCCATACCCAGATCAATGATATCTTCTCCTCTTCTTCTGGCCGCCATTTTGAGTTGGTCCACTGTGGCAAACACATATGGTGGAAGTCGATCCAGGCGTGCAAATGTTTTCATGATTTCCTCATTAAATATTTTGTTTTTCAAATTGAACCGGTCCAAGATACCTGACTTGTCCGCTTTAGTAAATGATTATAATCAATGTTCAACTTTTTTCGCTAAATAGCATTATTGCGCGTTACAAGGCTACGTCTGGGAACGCGCATGCGCTTATCGAGATGTGTATTACGATTAGGGCAGAGCCCGAGAAAAAACTTGAACATTGCGTATTATGATCGTCCAACTTTG
>Ga0272440_1001578_pt1 | contig 18536 bp, 5 predicted proteins | sample SSMMMBAug17_FD_192440 | JGI IMG/M metagenome (GOLD analysis project Ga0272440, IMG submission 192440) | Marine sediment archaeal communities from Little Sippewissett salt marsh, Falmouth, MA, United States - SSM-MMB-Aug17 | ecosystem: Environmental > Aquatic > Marine > Wetlands > Sediment ...
CTTCCAACATTATCATTCGTGGGCGTCCCAGAAAAATTTCTGTTTGAAGCAGTGAATGTTAACCACGATGGCAATGGCCTACCATCACTTAATGTTGCAGAGAATGTTAGCGAGTCTCCTACATCAACATCATCAAATGAGTTTAAATCAAATGTGAAATCAAAATCGGCATCTTCATCTGTTGTTTGATCTGGAATTACACTGGCAACGGTCGGCGTATCGTTTGTATTGTTTACAGTTAGGTCAAAATTATCAGAGATGCTGGCTGAGGATGAATCTTGCGCAGTCACTTTGATTGTAATTGTTCCAACATGATCATTCGTAGGCGTCCCAGAAAAGTTTCTGCTTGTGGCATTGAATGTTAACCACGTTGGCAATGCACTATCATCACTTAATGATGCGGCGTATGTCAATGTATCACCGACATCAACATCATCAAATGTGTTTGAATCAAATGTGAAGTCAAATGCGGCATCTTCATCTGTTGTTTGATCAGGAATGACGCTGGCAACTGTCGGCGTATCGTTTGTATTGTTAACAGTCAGGTCAAAATTATCAGAGATGCTGGCTGATGATGAATCTTGTGCAGTCACTTTAATTGTAATTGTTCCAACATGATCATTCGTAGGCGTCCCAAAAAAGTTCCTGCTTGAGGCATTGAATGTCAACCACGTTGGCAATGGGCTATCATCACTTAATGATGCGGCGTATGTGAATGTATCACCGACATCAACATCATCAAATGTATTGGAATCAAATGTGAAGTCATAAGCGTCATCTTCATCTGTTGTTTGATCTGGAATGACGCTGGCAACTGTCGGCGTATCGTTTGTATTGTTAACAGTCAGGTCAAAATTATCAGAGATGCTGGCTGATGATGAATCTTGCGCAGTCACTTTGATTGTAATTGTTCCAACATGATCATTCGCAGGCGTCCCAGAAAAGTTTCTGCTTGAGGCATTGAATGTCAACCACGTTGGCAATGCACTATCATCACTTAATGATGCGGCGTATGTCAATGTATCACCGACATCGACATCATCAAATGTGTTTGAAGCAAATGTGAAGTCAAATGCGGCATCTTCATCTGCTGTTTGATCTGGAATGACACTGGCAACTGTCGGCGTATCGTTTGTATTGTTAACAGTCAGGTCAAAATTATCAGAGATGCTGGCTGATGATGAATCTTGTGCAGTCACTTTGATTGAAATTGTTCCAACATGATCATTCGCAGGCGTCCCAGAAAAATTTCTGGTTGAGGCATTGAATGTCAACCACGTTGGCAATGCACTATCATCACTTAATGATGCGGCGTATGTGAATGTATCACCGACATCAATATCATCAAATGTATTTGAATCAAATGTGAAGTCAAAAGTTGCATCTTCATCTGTTGTTTGATCTGGAATTACACTGGCAACTGTTGGTGTATCGTTTGTATTGTTTACAGTCAGGTCAAAATTATCAGAGATGCTGGCTGATGATGAATCTTGCGCAGTCACTTTGATTGTAATTGTTCCAACATGATCATTCGTAGGCGTTCCAGAAAAGTTTCTGCTTGAGGCATTGAATGTCAACCACGATGGCAATGCACTATCATCACTTAATGATGCGGCGTATGTCAATGTATCACCGACATCAACATCATCAAATGTGTTTAAATCAAATGTGAAGTCAAAAGCGGCATCTTCATCTGCTGTTTGATCTGGAATTACGTTGGCAACTGTCGGCGTATCGTTTGTATTGTTAACAGTCAGGTCAAAATTATCAGAGATGCTGGCTGATGATGAATCTTGCGCAGTCACTTTGATTGTAATTGTTCCAACATGATCATTCGTTGGCATCCCAGAAAAATTTCTGCTTGAGGCATTGAATGTCAACCACGTTGGTAATGCGCTATCATCACTTAATGATGCGGCGTATGTCAATGTATCACCGACATCAACATCATCAAATGTTTTGGAATCAAATGTGAAGTCAAAAGCGGCATCTTCATCTGTTGTTTGATCTGGAATTACGCTGGCAACTGTCGGCGTATCGTTTGTATTGTTGACAGTCAGGTCAAAACTATCAGAGATGCTGGCTGATGATGAATCTTGCGCAGTCACTTTGATTGTAATTGTTCCAACATGATCATTCGTAGGTGTCCCAGAAAAGTTTCTGCTTGAGGCATTGAATGTCAACCACGTTGGTAATGCGCTATCATCACTTAATGATGCGGCGTATGTTAATGTATCACCGACATCAACATCATCAAATGTGTTGGAATCAAATGTGAAGTCAAAAGCGGCATCTTCATCTGTTGTTTGATCTGGAATTACGCTGGCAACTGTCGGCGTATCGTTTGTATTGTTGACAGTCAGGTCAAAACTATCAGAGATGCTGGCTGATGATGAATCTTGCGCAGTCACTTTGATTGTAATTGTTCCAACATGATCATTCGTAGGTGTCCCAGAAAAGTTTCTACTTGAGGCATTGAATGTCAACCACGTTGGCAATGCGCTATCATCACTTAATGATGCGGCGTATGTTAATGTATCACCGACATCAACATCATCAAATGTGTTGGAGTCAAATGTGAAATCAAAAGTGGCATCTTCATCTGTTGTTTGATCTGGAATGACGCTGACAACTGTCGGCGTATCGTTTGTATTGTTTACAGTCAGGTCAAAATTATCAGAGATGCTTGCTGATGATGAATCTTGCGCAGTCACTTTGATTGTAATTGTTCCAACATGATCATTCGTGGGTGTTCCAGAAAAATTTCTGGTTGAGGCATTGAAAGTTAACCATGATGGCAATACGCTATCATCATTCAATGTTGCTGTATAAGTAAGAGAATCTTCAGCATCAACATCATCAAATGTGTTTGAATCAAAAGTGAAATCAAAAGCTGTATCTTCATCTGTTGTTTGATCATGAATTATATTAGCCACTATTGGATCATCATTAGTATTTTGAACTGTTATAGTAAAAGATTGAGAATCTGAAGTGTCCTGCTTATCAGTCACTGTAATAACAATCGCCTCACTCCCAACATGTTCATTCAACGGTACACCAGTTAATAAAGCCATTCGATCACCGATATTGGTAAAAGTTAGATATGAAGGATAAGTCGCTGTAATGCTAATCGTATCATCAGCATTTTCATCGGCGACAATAATGGTGTATGAATATAACTTATCTTCATTGGTCATTGTTATTGGTTTTGATTCAATTGTCGGTGCCTGATTTAAAAGTACAACGATTATGTTTAGTGTTTCACTATCTTTTTGGGCACCTCCAGAACCTGTATTCCCCTGATCATTAACATGAAAATTTATCATTGCAGTGCCTGTGTAATCTTGTGAGGGAGAAAAAGTCACATTCTGTAGATATGCATTGATGTTTTCTAAGCTACCAGTAATATTCAAGAAACTACCAGTGTATTGTCCATCGTTAGCAATCGCACCAGCCTCACCATTCTCTACTGTTATAGTCAATTGTATATCTTCATCACCAGCATCCTCATCAGATATTGTAACTGTTGTAATTGCCAATGCTGTATTTCGCTTTGTTGTCAGCGTTCCTGTTGACATATTAATTGATGGCGCTTCATTTATATTATTAATAGTAATATAAAGTGGTTGCATATCAGACGTGTATCAATCGAAAACAGATATCGCCAATGTATACCCACTAGCCTCTTCGTAGTTAGTTGGTTCTGTTAGCCATATTTGAGGATTTGAAGATGAGATTGTGAATGGTACAGGGTGAACTGTTGTAATACTGTAAGTCAATGCATCTCCATCCAGATCAATGGCTGTAATCGTATACACAATTGTTCCGGCAGGTAGATTTTCATCAAGTGTAAACACTGTACTGCTGGTAATTGTAGGGGCATCATTTACTTGAGTAACGATTAGTTCAAATGTTCTAGAATATGCATCATCTGGATCATTTGCAATGATCTGTATAATTTGATTCCCATATGCATGATCAATTTTAGTGATTGTAATTTGGCCAGTCTCCGAATCAATTTTCATATTAACCCATGTCAAAGACTCTGGATTTATGGAATATAATACCTCTTGATCTTGCTCGTTTTCAGGTACAGGATCTGGTGTAACTACAATAATTTCTGTTGTAACAAAATCTTCCTTTAAATTGATTTCGTTTCGATCTATGGTAAAAGATGGAGGGTCATTTTCTGATTGAATTGTCAGTGCAAAGTTATCCGAATAGGTATTATTTTCACTCTCTCCATCGTTGGCTGTTAATGTAAAAACATCACTGCCATGTTGATCTTTTATTTTCGTGATCGTTACTGTACCTGAACCTGAATCCAGCATAACATTTGCAAAATTGCAGGTATAAGGACTTAATGTATACGTTACATCACCGGATTCTCCAAAAGCCAGTGGGATAAGAGTGACAGTAATAACTTGTGGTTCTGAAAAATCTTCAACAACAGAAATATTTGTTTGACTGAGTTGAAAAACAGGGGGGTCATTTACTGAAATCACTGTTACTGAAATAACTTCCGAATCAGATTTCTCTGATGAAGGTGAATTGCCCAGATCATTAACTGTGATCGTTATCCCAGTATCTCCAAAAAAATTGGTTGTCGGGGAGAAAGAAAATGCACTTAAGGCCTTATTGATATTTGAAACTGTATCTGTAATTGTTAAGTTAGAAGCATTCTTAACTGTTTCACCCACAGTAATGCTAACTGAACCATCGGCAGCAAAAATAACTACACGAATTTCATTATCTCCTGCATCAATATCTGTAACTGATGCAGAGAGAGCCAGTGCGGTGTCTTCATTTGTTGAATCAGCAAGTGGTTCACATGAAATGACAGGCGGATCATTTTCGGCAATGATTGTCACTGTCAATTCTTTTGTATCAGTTTCACTTTGTGCATCAGAAGATGTCATTGTAATGATGTAATTACCTGAAATTTCTGAATCCGGTATATACCTTATCTCTGATAACGCTTTGTTCACATCATTTATATGGCCGGTAAATGAAAGCGAATTATTGTTTGTGTAATTACCTGCTAAGCCTGTCACTTGACTTAATTGTAATATGCCATTTGCAACACTTAGATTGACTTGAATTGTGATGTCATCAGGGTCAGAAACAGATGATGTAAATAATGCTGCTTCCCCTTCATTAATGGTTAATGATTTCGGCAAACTATTCAACGGAGCATCATTAACAGGCACAACTGTAATTGTAAACGAATCTGTGGCATACAAAATTTTATTATCTGTACCAGTGTTGCCTAAGTCACTTGTGGTAATCGTAAACATAGCCTCGCCAGAAAAGTTGCTTGTGAAAGTTAAGGTAAGTGAGCCAAGCGCATTATTGATATCGTTTATTGGCCCTGAGACCACGATTGATAGTGATGAGGCCTCATAATGGTCTAATGTTAATCCATTTGTTTCACTGAGTGTCATATAAGCTTTATTTGTAGTTAATGTGATTTGAATTGAATTCTCACCAGCATCAACATCACGCACAACAATTTGTGTAATGGTTAAGTCTTGATCTTCTTCCACTGTCAGTGATGTAGGAATATTATGAATTTCAGGTGCCATATTATTGCTTGTTACTGTAATCTGAAGCGTTTCTGAGACAGATCTTGGATTTTCGCCTGTATCTCCTCCTAAATCATTGACTGTGATTGTTATAAGTCGTATACCAGATGCATTTGATGCAGGCTGAAACTGAAGGTTATTTAAAAGTGTGTTGATTTCTTCAATTGTGTTGGTAATTGTCAAAGTCGATCCATGCTGTGCATTTAGAGTAATGGTATCATTTTGCCCTGCCACCAATGTGATTGTAATTGGATTATTCGCCGCATCAATATCTACTATGGTAACCCCTGGAATTGACTTGGCAACATTCCTTTTGGTCATTACATCTTTTGGAAGTGTGATGGATGGTGGATCATTGACAGCTGTTAACGTAATGGAAAAAGAGGTTGTGCTTGTTAGGGGACCACTATCTTCTGCAATTATAGTTATCTGAACAGGACCACCATATTCATTAGTTGTTGGGACAGCTGTTAAAGTATATTGGTCTCCATTACATGTAATTGAAATATTTTCGTCTGCAATAATTGTTTGATTTGAGGATTTTGTTTCAATTTGTAAACATGTCGTATCTTCCAAATCGGTTGCTGTAAATGCAATTGCAATGGAAGCATCTTCAGGAAAAGTCTGGTTGGTAATATTCGATATGACGGGTGGATCATTGACATTTATTATCGTTAAGTTAAAAGCTTCGCTGTTTGTTGTGATACCATCTGATACAGTAACCGTTATGGTGACAACCCCAGCTTGATCTATTTCCGGTAACAACTCCAAAGTTAAGCTATCCGGGTTTGAATTTGTAGTTAACGACAAGCTGTGGCAGTCTTCTGAATTACAGAGCGTCATATGGCCTGCATTTGCAGGAACCAGGTCTGTATTGCCAGAGTTGACATTTATTGTCAATGCGCTTGCATCAACATCTGAAACTGTGAATTTAATATCTGAAATTTTTGTTTCTTCTTCTGTAGAAACATTTTCAATATCACTAATAATGGGTGGATCATTTATTTCAGTGACAGTAATGGCAAATGATGTGCTTGTGGTAGCTTTTGCATCTGCCACAGTTATTGTGATAAAAGCGGTGCCTGATTTATTGGCTTCGGGCATCACCACTAAAGTCAAATCGCCTGGTAAAGTTACAAGAGAATATTCTGAACTGCTGACATTTTGAATACTTATATTTTCGGTTTTGGCTGGAAACAATATTTCATTACTGGATTGAACTGTAATGGTTAATTGCTCTTCATCCACATCTACAACCTTAAAATGAATAGCAACTGGATTTTCCGGGTCTTCGGTGGTCGATATATCTGAAATTTCAGATATAGAAGATAGATCATTTATTTCTGTTACTGTAACTGTAAATGACATGTGAGCAGATGATTCCGTATCTCGAACAGTTACTGTGATTGTAGTTGTTCCACTTTTATTGGGTTGAGGCATGAGAACTAATGTCAAACTACCTGGGTTTGTAACCAGTGAATATGAATTGCCACCACTTGCGTTACTCAATGTAATATGTAAAGCATCAGCAGGGATCAATACTGGATCACCGGATTGGACTTCAATGGTTAAAGCGTCACTTTCAGGATCTGTAACAGTTATGGAAATCGCATTACTTCGGCCATCTTCACTAATGGTTTGATCTTGTACAAAAGAAATGGTTGGAACATCGTTTACTGGAATTACAGTGAGCGTAAATGAGCGTGCTACATCATCTGTACCATTATTCACAGTCACAGTTACCATAACCGGGTTTGTATTGTTAAGCATCGGAAGCAATGTTAGTGTGAAAGCATTACTTTCCGAGCTTGTTGTTAAAGGATTATTTGTTTCTGTTTCGTTCTTTAAGGTGATTTGTTGTGCATCAGGGGCAGCTATGGCAATTGTAAGCAAGTCCCCATCAGGATTTGCAACCGAAAAGGTAATGGGGTTGCTTTTGGTATCTTCATTTGTTTCTATATCATTTATCGCTGAAATTTCAGGTTTATCGTAAACTGGCGTTACAGTCACTGAAAATGATTTGCTTTCTTCAGCTGCGCCATCTGAAACAACAATCGTAATATTCGCTGTTCCGCTCTGATTTGTTGTTGGCATCAATGCTAAGGTTAAATCATCGTTAGATGAAGTGGCCAGGGTATAGCTGGTACCGTCTGTGGCATTACTCAGTGTAATATTTTTAGCATCTGAAGGGAATAAGTTTGCATCGTCTGATTGTATTGTAATGGTCAAAGTACTTGATTCAATATCACTGACTTTAAATGTAATTCCTGTAAGTTCTTGATCTTCATTGGTTGTTTGTGAATATTGTATAAAATTTTCAATTGTTGGAAGATCATTGACTGGTGTAACTGATATGCTAAAAGAGTGTGTGGTAGTAATAGAACCATCATGTGCGTATACAGTCATCGTGACTGAGCCAAATTGATTTAATGCTGGCATCAATTCCAATGTTAATTGATCAGGTATAGAATTCGTTGTGAGTGTATATGAACTGCCACCATTCTCATTCATAAGTGTAATATTGGCTGCATTTGATGGAATTAATGAAGTGTTGCTTGAAACAACTGAGATGGTTAATGGTTTTTCTTCTACATCTGTAACAGTAAACGAAATTGTAGTGCTTGTGTCTTCAGCAAATTGTTGATCAAAAATATGTGATATTTCTGGAGGATCATTGATTGGATTTACTATCATCGAAAACGTTCGTATAGTCTTATTGGCGCCATCAGAGACCGTTACTGTTATTGTTGCATTTCCGGATTTATTGGTTGTTGGACGTAACCATAAAGTCATCGAATCAGACTCTGTAGCAGATATTAATGTATATGTAGTGCCACCTGAAGCGTTGCTGAGAGTTATATTATCTGGATTTGAAGGAAAAAGTGTTTTGTCTGAAGATGTAATTGTGATGCTCATGGCGTTCCCTTCAATGTCTGTAACAGAAAAGGGGATCGCTGTACTGGTCCCATCTTCATCCATAGTTTGATTTTCAATACTTGTAATGGTAGGCACATCATCAATTGAAACAACAGTTAATGAAAATGAGTTTTGTGCAGTTAATCCATCAGAATCTGTAACAGTTATTGTAATGGCCGCATTTCCTGATTGTTCTACGTTTGGCATGATGTTTAATGTAATTGTTGTTGGTGTTGAAATAGCGTATACAGTATAAGTGCTATTATTTAATGCAACTTGATCGCCAGTAAAAGAAAAACTAGTTTGAGTTAGCATTGTTGAAATGGAAAAGCTGTATGTGATTGTCAGGGATTGGCTGTTATTGTCGGTTACTGTGAAGGGTATTGCTTCGGTTGTATTTTCGGTTATTGTTCGACTGTTTATTATTCCTATTATAGGCTTAGATTTGTAGTTTAATGTGAAACGAAGTACTCGATTATTTCCATAATCCGCTACCCAGAGGTAATCGTTAGGAATGTCAACATTTAAAAAATATGGGTTATGTAGTGTGCTGGGATTTGGCTCTGTATTTCCATTATTTTCAGATTTTTTATCAAAACTATCTTGTCCCAGAACATGATCAGCAGCATCACCATTAGATTTATTAATGGCATCTTTGAATATCAGAACTCTGTTGTTATTTAAGTCCGCTACATATAAATTACCATAAGCATCTAATCCTAAACCTGAGGGGTTTTGCATGCCTGTTTGAGAGGTACTTGGGTTTTTCTCATCAAACTCAAACTGCCCTAAAACAATAGAAGCGTTTGCAAGATTTCTTTTTTGTACAACATTAGTGTAACATAGAACACGATTGTTCATCAAATCAGCTACAAATAAATGTCCTGTCGTTGAACCAATAATAGAAATTGGGCTGTTCATTTGTGACTGACTGTTCCCACTTGAATTAGTTGTAAAGTTTTCTTGCCCCAATACTTCATCTGCATCATCACCATCTTCTTTCGCTCCAGCTTTGTCAAAGCGTAAAATACGATGATTTATAAGATCAGCAACCCATAGGCGACCTGCTGAATCTACCCAAACGTCTGTTGGTGAATTCATAGTATTTGTATATGTCTGTGGCGCTGAAGTATTTGAAGTGTAATTTTCGCGACCTAAAACACCATCTGCTGCTGCACCTGTTACTTTTGTCGATGCATTATCATATCGTAAGACGCGATGATTATTTGTGTCCGCAACCCACAAACGACCGAAAGTATCAACACAAATCCCAGTTGGACCATTCATTGTTGTTGTGGTAACTCCAAAGATTGCTTCTGATGTTGCACCGCTCAATTCAGCAGCTTCTGCGGAGGCAAAACGAAGTATTCTATTATTGTCAGAATCACTTACAAATAGTTTTCCCGTGTTTGGGTCAACAGCAACACCACTAGGATTATTTAATTCTATTCCCGACTCCCCAATCACTACATCCGCTACCTGAAAATCAGTCCAATAAGACAACGAATCATCTGTATCTGTCACAGTCAACGCAAACGAAGTTGAAGTTACGTCCTTATTATCATTAACAGTTATCGAAATCACTGCTGTTCCAACTGCATTGAACGCTGGGGTTGCCACCATTGTATAATATTTGCCACTACTTTCACAAAGCAAATAGTCATTGGGAATCAGACTTTGATTTGATGACGAAAGGGTATAGGAAACATCTCCTGAAGCAGTTACTAAAAATGGAATACTGGTGGCAATATCTTCCCTGGTTTCCTGTGCAGATATTTGACTGATTTCAATAGCAAATGCATTATAGGAAGAAACTACTGAAATAAAAAAGCATAAAACTGAAATAGCGAATAAAACTTTCTTAATGTTATGTCTCATTATACATTCCTTTCTTAACAGATATTATTTTAGTATTTTTGTTATCCTTATAAGTCTCACTCAAAGCACAAATAGAAATACCATTTTGACTGAGAACCTTATCATGGGTATCATGGGCCACCATAATTGTGGTCACGCCATTTTTTTGGGCCTGTTCTTTTAGAATTTTAATAATTCTTCTTGCCCGCCTTTCTGGTACTGATGCAAAAGGTTCATCTGCAAAAATTACTTTTGGATGATGAATAATTGCTCTGATCAACGCCGCTCTTTGACGTTGACCGCCAGAATATGTTGCAGGGCTTCGATCCATAATATCTAACATATCATCAAATTGACATGATTCGATTAACTCTTTTGCTTTTTGTTTGGGAATTGATGGGGATTTCTTTGGATAGCGAATCAGGTAAGGCAAGATTACATTTTCCCAGCCTGTCCAGCCATCAATGAGATGATCATGCTGAAACATAAAACCAAAATAATTTTTTCGAATGGTTTCAAGTGCTTTTTCTCTTCTTAGAAAACCTGCTCCAAAAACATCCCGGTAGTGAAAAGGTTTATCTGGTTTTGGAAAAAATGTAATGTTATCTCCTTTATGAAAGGCGATTGTATCCATTAATCCCAACATATTTAATAAAGTGGTTTTACCAATACCTGTTTCGCCTTTTAAAACTGTGATTTTGCCCCGGTCAATGGAAAAACGATTAAACAAAATTGTTTTTATTTGGTTTCTATCTAAATATTGTTTCCGAACTGTTTGCGTTTTGAAAATGACGTCTGACATGTTCCCCCTTAAAAAATATCTTAAATATCTCATCGTAAAAAAAAATAACAGCATCTATTATGGCCTAATTGTTATCATGTTTGATATGAAATCAATTGATATGGCTGCCGCGTGACAATATGCCAGGCTGAGAAACCCGCTCCAGCCATTGTTAAAACCATTATGCTCACTATATATAAACCTATATAATAATTATATGAATAAAAATCTCCTGCCGGAATGCAAGTACTTAATATCAAAGCGAGGAGCAACGCAATAACAATCAAGATCAAAGCTTCGTAAATGTATAGTCGAATCAGTTTAAATGAGGAGGCACCCATTGATTTAAACATCCCGATCTGATGCCTTTTGGTTTGTAGTAATAATGTAAAAGTAACAACAATATAGGTCATTAGTAATAAAATGAATCCAATACAAAACCACCAAAATATGGTATCCATGCGTTTCATATCTTTTCTGTATTTGATTAAAGTCATTACCTGATTGTCATCAAGATAGCTTTGAAACCGCTTTTTTAAAAAATGGATTAATTTGGAAATATTATCCAGAATTCTTTGATCTTTATTGATATACAAATAAGCATAATAATAGCGCATTTTTTCGCCATCATATTTAGGCATATCTTTTTTGAAATCAAGAGCAATGTTTGGCATGTCTTTTGATAAATCCAGCAAGGCCATTCTTATAAAACACTTTGTATCGACAGTGTCAGAGTCAAAGTAAGCAGTAAATTGAAATTTAATCTCAGAATTGTTACATATAATGGGTGGTTCAATAGTGTTTGCTCCAAAATGATTTGATACCCATTCATTAATCGTTTTGATATCAGAGGATTGAAATTGGCCATCAGTGCGTTTTAGAAAAAAATGTTCTACTGACATACATGGATCAAGCTTATATGTTTTACACAGATGATAATAAAATCCTTCAGTCATAATGGCATCGCCACCAGAAAATTTTTTTAAAATATCAAACAATTGTGCATGATTGGAATATTTTATTTTTTCTGCTTCATTCAAAGGCCCCCAAAGATCAGGATGATTACCTTTTTTTCGATCATGAATTATGTCTTGCTTGATATCGAGGAAATTAATTATGGCTTTGGATTTTAATGATGAAACATTAAATCCCAATTTATTCGCCAATTCAGGGGATAAAATCATACTTATGTTGATCCCCTCTTCTTCTGAATCAAAAAAATTAGGACCTGACTGAAGATTCGCTGATAACCATTTCTGAATATATATATCTGCATCATTTTCTTGTGTATGTGTATATGCAGATGGCACTTTAACAGTTAAAACTTCATAGGTATCTTGAACAATTGAAAGATCTTCATGCAAAAAATTTAAATGAACAGTATTATACGGATAAACAGCCTGAATTGCAGGCAGATAATGTTCACAATTTTGAACAACAAAGGTTTCCTCTTTTGGGTTAAAAAAGAGCTTTTCTTTTAATGCGTTCAAGATTGAACGTTTGAAAGAACCTTTAATTAATATGGCTGACGCAAATGGATTTTCTTCAAGTGAGTTCAAGTGTAACCTTAAGCCATTATATGTCCCTAAAAAACGAAACCCACTAAAAAACAGAATGAGTAAAATTAATATACTGCCATAAATATACAGCTTGCATTGAATAAAATGTTCAAAAGTTTCTTGCTGACCTTTTATCGGCCAGAAATCGCGAAACAGAACTGTTCTTGTAAAATTTCCAAACAGACTCAACCTTAGATCCTCCTTTATGGTAGTTTTAAAGCATCAATCCAAATATAATTTTCTCCAAATATACTAAAATAGAGATCTTCATTAAAATATATCTGATTTAATTCTTCTTGAAATTCACACAAATCTTTAGCCAGTTTCTCTAAATTAAGATCTTCTTTGAAATTTCCTTTTTCAATATCAGCATATTCCATCTGTAGTAAAGGATGAGAACTTCGCAAAGATAATCCAAATTGTTTTTCGTACAATGTCTTGATACTCTGAGATTTATCAATTCTGCCTTCATGCGAATCTACATGCTCTCCAAGAATTGCAAGCATAAATTCCTGCCAGGTTTTCTTAAGATTTTCAGGATGAATCTGACAATGCCACTTCTCTTTAAATTCTTCAAGAGGACGCCTTAGCTTTTCAAACTCTTTTTTTTCAAAAAGGATGGTTTTAATTAGTTGATCCGGATCTTTTTCACATTGTTTTCCGGGACGTTTGACATATACATAAGCTTTGGTAAAAAAATTGACTTTACCTTTTAAATATGTTTCTAATTCTTTTCTGCCAATTTCCTGAATGATTTCTTTTTTTGCTTGTGGGTCATTAATTCTTTTCATGCGTGTGGCACCAATATATTCAAGAATCTTTGCCTGGGTTATGGAATTTTTTCTTTTACTGTACAGATCTTGTCCAATTTCCTCAATCAAGCTATTTACAATTCCTGGCATCAAGAAAGGTTTAGAAGACACATTTTTTTCTGACTGATAAATCTCATCAACTGCGTCACTTTGACTAGTAATATCTGTTTCAGTAATGGTTGATTCTACAGTTTTTCCTTGGCGAATGTCGTCTAAAATAGATTTGGCATCAAAGATATCAGATGCCAATTGATTTACCTGGTTTGATATGGTTTTTTTGTACACACCTTTTTCATTTGAACGAATACAGCGCAGTAACCATCTCCGATCACCAACTGATGAACATACCCCAGCTACCTGTGAACAGCCTATGTTATTTGAGGTTTGTATCAACGATTGTAATTGACGAATGTCACTTTCAGGAAAAATATTCATATCTTTATTCTGACGAACAGTATTAAGCATACTTTCTGCAGTTTTTTTGATGATAGTTTTAGTCTGCATACAGAACAAATATTGTGCATCTCGATGAGTATCTTCCAGGGCCTGCCCAATCAACTGGATTGCACAATAGGAGATATCTTTGTCTGCCAATTTTTTTGCAATGATTTCTTCAGTAATTTCGTCCTGCTCCCTGCTATGATTACCAACATCACCAATATGAATAATAAGCTTGCGAGAACCTTTTAGCCAGTTCATTTGCTCTACAGTTCTCATCAATCCTTGAAAAACAGCTTCAGGATAATATGCAGGATCCTTTCGTTCTTCACCGCTTCTCAAGGGTTTGATTCTTTCGAGATTTCGTTTTATTTTATTGGCATTGCCTGTTAAATCGTTATTTATTTCAAAGCGTTTATTCTTATTTAAATAATCTCGATACAAAGCAACACCAAAACGTAGTTCACCAACTTCATAGTTTTTTCGCTTTTTTAAATTAAATTGATTCATAATATCTTTTGCAATTTCACCAACGAGCCTAAAATATGGGCCCATACTCATTGTGCCATCAATTAGAAATACAACATCTCTATCTTCCAATTTTTTACGTTGTTTTTCAATTTTTTCAGTGATATTTTTTTTAAACACTCGTTTGTCCAAAGTTGCGCTGGTTACTCCGATTTCAAATGGTTTATTAATATCATTATTGCTTCTTAAAATCGCATATCGAAAAAGTGTTTTTGGCCATTTGTTTCGGTCAATTTGATTTTCATAATCCGGACGAATCACCAACAACTCTTTATCCGTGCGATTGCTGTTATTACATTTAGGAACATTCTTACACGTTGGAAAATCATTGTCATTAACATGTACATTGTAGTATGACTTCAAGTCTTCTTCTTCTTTAAAGTAATAGATTGGATACTTTCGTTGAGGATTGGGCTGTAAGGCTTCGCGCGTGTCCCAGGTTAAAACTCTGGATGCCGGGACCCATCCCAACATGATTTGTTTTATATTCTTATTGTACTTCGGGGCTGAATTCGGAGCAAAATAAGGCCCTTTGCCCAGCAAAATAAACCGTGCATTTTGCTCATTGGGATAATAATTATAGATATTGGCAAATTCTAGAATGCGAATTTCCTGATCTGTTGGTTTTGCGTTATGAAATGGAGATCTTAAGGGTTTTACTGTATTAATTTCCCCTTTTATCTTACCGATTTTATTAATTAACACCGCTTTATGAGTTATAGCGTTTTCTGTCTTATAGGCATGTGATAAAATAATAAATGACTCAACTCTGCCCCACCCTCTCGTCTTTTTATCCATTGTTTCAACATATAGGTGTCTCCTTTTCACATCAAGTACGCGAAATTTCTCTAGAAAATCAACAATTTTTACATCAGTAAGCTCTTGTTCAGACTGATACAATTTAAGATTATCTCTGTCAGAAAAGACAAACCAATTAGTGACCATTTTTTCATAGGATTTCTTCCCCCATATATCCGATGGTTTCTTGTAAACAAATGGATTGGGAGCTTTTAAGTATGCTTCGCTTGCTTCTGCGTTTAAAGAAAAACTCATGCAACAACAAATAAAGCATATACATGACAAGATACAAAGTTTAGACTTAACAAACATAGTTATAATTTACCTTTCTTATTGATGTTTTGAACATAAAATGAATTGTGGTTCACTTGTTAATGGCCCGACAATGTCATTGAGTTTTTTATATATTTCCTCTGATGTTTTACAGTATGAAAAGAAGCCACGAGTTGTTTTAGAGAGTTTTCTCATGCCATTGCCACCATACTCACCTACGACAATGGCATTAAAACTATTCTGATTTTGAATGAGTTTGTTTGTATTAAAATGATTAACCAGGTAGTCATCAACAACAACAGTGGCCCGACGAGATGAAATCAGATAAATCACTTGTTTTTTCCCTGGTATACTTGTATCAAACTGTACAAATGCTTTTTTGAGTTGATCAGTTAATGAACAATCTGCCTGAACCATCAGAATATTCTGATCAATATCTTCTGTATGAGAAAAATAATTTAGATGATCTTGATATGCTGAAGCTACTTTTATACGATGTTTGTTGTCGGTTGTTAAGTTATCCCATTCAATATTTTTTAAATAACGAACAACAGCCTTTAATGCTTTTAATAATGCCACTCCTCTCGGATCATCATCTGTGACATCCATAATAATCAATATTTGCACTTTGCCTTGAACTCTTTGAATCTTAGCCTTTGGAATGATTTTCATCTTATCATACGAATCAATCGCTATGTCATGGTATATATAATCCGGATGCTTAAATTTGTATACAGGATTCATTGCAAAAGGAAGTAGTATTAAATCTTCGGGAGGAAGGCTGGCAAATAAATGTCCATTTTCATATATTTCTAGTCGACCACCTGATTGATGGATTTTTAAACTTTCATTCATACAGGTATCATACTGCAATGCAATGGTTTCAAGGGTTTTTGAACCGCCTTCAAGACGAACCTGCAAAGGGAAACTTGCCGGAATATTCTCTTTCATTACAAAGCCAGGTTTGGAAATATCCGCACTCATGTGTTGTTCTGTATCGTTCAGATCAACAAATGCAGCAATGCCATCCATATTGGTCTTTCCAGAATATACTGTTATTTTTTCAGTAATGTAAGACACTTTCGGTTTTGAAAAAAAGCGACTAATATATGAAAAAACCGAATATGTTGATTTGGTTTTTAGTTGAACTGGGCGTTTACGATTTGCATAAATATGCACAACAGCCTGATCAATGGGTTGATTGAGATGGTTTTTAACACTAACTTTTTTTGTAACATGTTGTAATGGCAATATGTATTTTTGATAACCAATATATTTGGCTTGAATTTTTTTTTGTCGTGTACTTAATTGAACAGATGTTGGAACTTTGTCAACCGTAAAGATGTAGGAAATCTCTTTCTTATTGACTGGTGATGTCGCAACAATTACATCGTTGAGCATATATTCCAAATAAGCGATCTCTTTGATAGATGATAATATCAGCTCATAATCTTCAATAATTGTTGTAACAGTCACTTCATTTTTAATTCCATGTTTTACTGATCTATCTACATTTACTGGTTCATAATATAGATTTACAAGTGGATATCTTACCCCCTTACTGATAATTATATTGCCAACCTCCAGTTTTTCAGCAGTGCGATGATTAATAATAAAATTATTTTTCTTCAGTTCAAAAAAAGATGACTGACCTTTTAATACTTGGGAAAACTTTAGGGAAGGCGGATATTGAGAAAAACCATAAACTCGGACAATTAATGGAACTGTATTTGTCTGTTTCTGATGAAGATCAACAACAAAAGTATCAATTAATTTATTCGATGGTTTATAAGAAAAGCCATTTTTAGTAATTTTTTTTCCATTATTTTTTTCTTGGGATAGCGAAATTGTTAAACTAAATAGTCTTGCTTCAAAGTAATTGATATATTTTTTCCATTCTTTCGTTGAAATAGAACCTGCAATATGAGCATAGTCAAAAGCACTCCTAACCCCCAGATTATATGGAGGCTTTTCATGAGGTATAAGTGGCTGAGGTGTTGGTGGCGTTATATTTGTATTCTTGGAATCTGGTGTAATTACATCCTCAAAAATCTCTTTCTTATCCTTTGGCTGGGTAAAACCAATTTCTGGTTTCAATGTTTGCGGTTCTTTATCATAAAGTGAATATAGGTCAGGAGATCGCTTGGGAGTAAGAAATAAATGAATAACTGGACATTTAACTCCAGATGAGTCAATTATCTCATGTCCAATCTTCATTTTGTTCACGAATGCATTCGGCAAAGTGAAATGGTTCTTTGACAAGTGGACAAAACCTAAAGATCCTTTATGCGTTTGAGAGAATAATAATTGACCGGGGTTATTTATTGATCCATGCGCAAATATGATCAAACCCGACGGAAACGATCGTCTATTATCAGGATTAATTGGAAGTTCAAAATAGTCATATTCCGATGCAATTCCATCTTGATCATATTTAATAAAATTTGTTCTCTCAGACAAACTTGCCTCTATATGAAACAAATGTAGTTTACACATCCAAACATTATTTTCTTGCTGCTCCCAGTATTCAGGGTGAATTATTGATTGAACCCTATATTGGCCATTATGGTAATAGGATACACCTATTTCATAAGGTGCAAAAAAATTAGGAAAGAATGAAAAATTAGCGCAAGCTGTTATGCATAAAATGAATACCAAAGAAAAAAAACGAAAATAGTTATGCATTGATTTATCCTTATTAATGGGAAGATACAGTATATTCTTTATGAAACATTATTACAATTATTGAAGTTAATATTTTTGTATTTTTACATGATTGTTAAAATTTTGCAAGAAAAAAATAATTATCTGAATATTTAACACAGATGAACTCTAAAATAGTTAAAGGATTGATATCTGATATTGCGGCAATAGTGGTTCGTGAATCAATTGCAGACACTTCCTTTGCTTGAATTGATATATCACTCGTGCTTGCAGAAATATCACTGTTTTCAACAAATGCTTTCACGTGTCCGAGGAGAACATTGGA
>Ga0272440_1001579_pt1 | contig 18532 bp, 13 predicted proteins | sample SSMMMBAug17_FD_192440 | JGI IMG/M metagenome (GOLD analysis project Ga0272440, IMG submission 192440) | Marine sediment archaeal communities from Little Sippewissett salt marsh, Falmouth, MA, United States - SSM-MMB-Aug17 | ecosystem: Environmental > Aquatic > Marine > Wetlands > Sediment ...
GTGAATACAATTTGCTCATCATTTTTTTGAACCAGGATTACACAGAAGAAGATGAATAAGATGATTAAAAGACAGTGTTTATTTCATCTTATTCATCTTTTTCAGCGTAATCCTGGTTCAAAAAATAGTGAGTGATATTTAAATTCTGGCCATTTTGGTTACACTCATCTCATTTTATGCAATTATTGTTTTCTGGCTTGTTCGTTTCTCAAATTTCAAGCATTTCTCAATAAACGTAACGCAATATCAGCCGTTCGATCAGATGCCCCCGTACCACCCAGCCGCTGTCGGATAAATTTTAATTTACGACGAATTTTATTCATTGTCAAAGGATTATTCAAAAGCTGGCATGCAGTTTTATATATATTTTCAGGAGTTGCATCATTTTGAATTAATTCAGGAACCACACGCTGACCGGCAACCAGGTTGGCAAGGCCGATATGGGGTACATTAATTAGCATTTTGCCCAAATGATAACTGACAGGTGATATTTTGTAAATAATGATCATTGGCGTTTCTGTCAAAGCGGCTTCGAGGGTTGCTGTTCCTGAAGCAACTATGACAAGATCACTTTGTTGATCCACCTGTCGGGCATGAATGTCAACAATGTTGATATTGGGTGCATTTTTCAAAGGCTGCGCATCAAGTATAGACTTGATTTGTTCAAAAGTAATGGTTGGTGCGCGTGGAATTAAGAACTTGATTGTATCATACGTACCTGCAAGGTAATCTGCAGCCTGTACCATAACCGGCAATAGATTGTTGATTTCTCCTTCCCTGCTGCCAGGTAAGAGTCCAATAATTATTTCATTTGATGAGCTTTTTTTATCACAGACAGGCAAAGCTGGATGTTCCAGTAGTGGATGTCCAACATAGGTAGCAGGAACATGATACTTTCTGTAAAAATCTGCTTCAAAAGGCAGTATCACTGCCATATGATTAACATATCGTTTTATTTTTTTGACTCGCCCTGATCGCCATGCCCATAGTTGTGGGCTGATATAGTAAAGTACAGGAATTCCCAGATTTTTTGCTGTTCTTGCAACAATCATATTAAAATCTGGAAAGTCAATTAAAACGAGTAGATCTGGTCGCATTGTCCGAAGCAAATTTTTTGCGGTACGTAAACCGGAAAGAATTCCCCCTCGCCGGGCGAAAACTTCGGTAATTCCAACAACCGAAAGTTCATTTAAGTGAATATAAAGGGAGACCCCTGCTTTTTGCATATGATCGCCGCCCAATCCGAAAAACTGGATTTGCTGGTTTTTCTGTCTGATACTTTCGACAAGTCTGGCACCATGACTGTCACCAGAAGCTTCACCTGCAATCATCATGATTGTTTTTGTTAAAGCAGCCATTTGTCGCCCTTTATTTTGGTTTCAATTAATCTTTTCCAATCAAAACCTGTAAATCATTGACAACAGATTTCATATGATTGGCCTGATGTGACATATCTTCAGTAGAATGTGTTGTTTCAGATGCTTTTTTTGAGCTTTCTTGAATATCGCTGTTGATATCTGATAAGGATTGATTTAAGTCATTGACACGATTTGCCTGATCATGTGATGCGGTAGAAATTTTTTCGATAATGTCACTGACATCATTAATCATGACCATATTTTCATCGTAAATTTCCCGCGTTGTTTTTGCCAGTTCAGTGCCATGTTCAACCGCCTTCATTGTGTTTTCAATGAGAGTCGTTGTATTACTTGCTGCCTCTGCTGAACGCATGGCCAGATTTCTAACTTCATCAGCCACTACCGCAAAACCGGCACCCGCTTCACCGGCTCGGGCAGCTTCAACCGCAGCATTCAAGGCCAGAAGATTTGTTTGAAACGCAATTTCATCAATGGTTTTAATAATTTTACCAATTTGATCGCTGGACTCTGTTATTTCATTCATTGCACTGGAGAGGTTCTCCATTTGTTCATTGACCCGTGTAACGATCTGAGTTGTTTTAACCATCAAATTTCGTGCTTTGCCGGCATCTTTCGAACTATTTCCAATAACTTCAACAATTTCATTTAGTTTGTTTGATGTTTCAGATAGATGATCTGCATGCTTTTGTGTCGTCTCGGACAGTGTTACATTGTTTTCATAAACCAGTCCTGAAGCGTCTGACACTGTTTCTGAACTTTGTTCTAAATCTACAACAGCATTGTTAATTGGATTGATTACCCAGCGATTGATTAAAAATTGCACAATGACAAAAATGATTAATGAAAAAATAACTAAAATCACTGTCAATTGAATGATTTTCTGTGATACTCGGTATCGAATCTGTTTTATCTGTTTCGTAATCATCTTTTCAAGATCATCCATATATACACCCGTACATAATACCCAATTCCAGGCTTTAAAATAGCGCACATAAGTCATTTTTGACACCGGCTCGTCTTCACCCATTTTAGGCCATTTGTACCATGAATAGCCCTGGCCATTTTCCTCGGCAACCTTGAGTTGATCCAAAAGTAAATAGTTTCCCTCTGGATCTTTATAAATATCAGAACCAATATCAGTGCCAATCAGCGTTTCTTTGGGATGATGAATCATTTTTTTTGTCGTTTTGCTAAAAATATAAAAATAGTCCTTTCCATCCTGACCATAGCGCAAATTATTAATTGTGGAACAAACATGTTTTTGGATATCGGATTCAGCAGCTTCCATATATACACCTGTTGCAATGACCCAATTCCACGGGCGAAATAATACAGACATGGAAATCTTGGGCTGAGGTTCATCACTTCCAGGCTTTGGCCATAAATAATCCACAAAACCAACCCCATTTTTTACCGCAATATCAGTGAACTCTTTCACAAAATGTTTGCCATTAGAGTCTTTCAAACCAGAAAGATCTCGACCCTCAAGGGCTGGTTTAATTGGATGCATACGCATTACGTAGTTTAGGTCGTTAATCCACAGATAATTTGTGCCTAAATAGCGCATACTTCGAATACGATCCATTGCCATTTTTTTCTTTTCATCTTCTGACAATTGGTTATAATTATCGTGGATATCCTTGATACAATTAATTGCAATATCTGTTGCAATTTTTAGTTCTCGTTTGTACAACTCTGCAAGCTTTGTTGCATTGTGAGAATCATTGTATCGGCTTTCAATAAAGGTAAATGCATTGTCCAGCAAGTTTTTTAGCATTGCTTTTCTTTGACCGATCATGTTCGTTCGAAAGTTTTCGATTTCTTGATTTGAGTTTTCGATCATCTGGTATACGGAAAAAATCCCTGCGAGTAATCCTGTTAGCAACACTCCCGCAATTACCAAACCAATCAGTTTTTGTTTTAGTTTCATGCCTGTCTCCTTATCATTTTGTGTTTCTGGTGACTGCCATTAATAATAATGACTGCACATATTCAAATGGTGAATTGCGATGGTTTTGCGTTGATACTTAGGAAAGATCAATTTAACGCTTTGGAATGCGCCCAAAATAAGTTCCCCATTTAATATATTGAACTCCCATTTTTGAACCTGGATTACGCTGAAGAAGATGAATAGAATTGACTCTTTCAGAAATGAGGAACTTATTATTTAAGGAAATCTCTGATAATAAGTTCCTCATTTAATAAATTGCATTCCTTTTTTTTTTGAACCAGGATTACGCTGAAGAAGATGAATAAGATGAATTAAAAGTGTTTGATTTCATCTTATTCATCTTCTTCAGTGTAATCATGGTTCAAAAAGAATAGCATTTACTCTTTCTGAAATGAGGAACTTATTATCAGAGATTTCCTAAGTATTCCTTATTTTGTAAACACATTTTGAAAAAACATTCAATTATCAAAGAACAAAGTGCTCATAAATCAATTATTTACCTGAGCAGGGCATCCCACTCACAAAAGGTGCTATAATATCAGCACGTGAATCATCACAGTCATACAACCTATATTGACGGGCTTCTACACCTATTATATCATCACCAGGGCCGGGCGCGAAATGATCACCATCCCGATCCTGATAAGGATCATTTTCAAATATAGATTTGACATCTACTAAAGGAATGGCAAGGTGTAAAGATTCATTAATTTTTTCAATAAATGCATTGGCCAGATAGGCATGGATCGTATTACTGGGATGAAACGCATCAAACGAAAATCCACCACATCCAAAGGTCTTATATATTTTATGCCCATTGATTTCAAGTGTATTTTCATAGACTTTTTGAAAAATTTCAAAAGTATTTACAATAGTTACAGTCCCTGTTTCTCTCAAAGTGTTGATATGCGCGTTGATCGCGTCGATACGCGCATCAACAACTTGAATTTCATTGGGTGATAAAATATGTGTATCTGTCAATTGGGAAATGTATGCATTGGCTGTTGCATTTGGTGATGACGCATTAAAAATTCCATTGCTTGCCAATGTCAAATAAGGCCCGAGCCCAATAGATTCGCCTTCTTTAAGTGCTGTTATTTCAGGATTGGGAAACTGTGCCAGACGTTCAATGTCTTCTTTTGTAAAAAAGAACGCAGGTCGTGTCATATATGGCAGTGTGCCAATAAAGATATGGCTGTTGGGGACGGCTTTTAACTGATTGACCACATGTGTTAGATTGCTTTTTACTGTTTCAAGATCATGTTGGTTGGCAACGTCATTAAGATAGGCATTGATTTTTTCCATTGTAATCTCAGTACCAAAATTATTGGTAACAGACCAAATAACATCATTGTTACCGATCCAAAGGGTAAAAATTATTTTTTTGTTGCGATGTAAACTTGCCACATGCAGTGCCGCCTCAAGTTGAGATACCGGTGCATTTTTTATTTTAGGAATGGGTGACATCAATGCATTTAAAAGATTCGGATCAAGTTGCGATGGCAGCACATTAATGTTTACAGGGATATAGTCTGGACTCGCTTTTGTAGTCATCAGATCTTTTATTGTCGCACTGTCAACACCCAAATTGTATGGTATTTCATCTGGTTTTTTGCGAACTTTATTTTTGGTTAGATATGGATTACTCCATGTTAAAGCAACTTTTGTTCTCAATTGATTGGCTAGTATTTCCGCAAAACCATTTTTTTGCGTATCTTCGTGAACATTTTTCAATCCGCTCTGTGTACCATTGGTCAGGCTGTCTCCGAGGTTTATCATGACATATGATGGCTTTGGTGTATCATCGCGCATGCCTGCCAGTAACTGTAATCCAAAAATGGCATCATTAAGATCCAGAGAACCATCATTGTTTAAATCCCCATTTACATTGCTTGATGAGGGAATGATCCACAAAAAAGCAAATACAAAAGTTATTAATGTTACATACATCAGTTTTTTCATGTTTTTCCTCCTTGATATAAATATCTATCCTTTAATAATAATATTTCAACGAAATGCCAAATACATTTCGTCGATAGTCATAGGGATCCAATTGATCCAAAGTTGTGTTATTTTTTGAATAATCATATTCAATCGCTATCTCCAACCCATCTTGCAAAAAAGAATAAGACAGGCTGCATGAAAGATCTATTCTATTATCTTTTCGTTTCATTTCTTCCCATATCTCATAGCGTCGCTGGTGGAGATTGAGAGATGTTTGCCATTTCCAATTATACATCAACTTGTAGATAAATTCCAGACGATATGTCATTTCAAAATATTGATAAAGAAGATTTTTTCGCTGATTGTTCTGTGCTGAAAAACCAGCCAGGATTTTCATATGATATTTTCTGATATGATAACATAAATCCATTGAAAATTCATGTGTATTCCCATCACGCAGTTCATTGTTAAAATTTTCTATGATATCGTATTTATATGTGATGAAATTTGTGAGGTCTTGAATAACTGGCCAGTACACAGACGCTTTCATGCGATGTCGAAACATGTATCGATAACGTTCCAGCCAATAGGCAGATGGCGAGTAATTAAGTTTATATGTGAATTCATGCAATTTATATGAATAAGACAGATCAATGACACTGCCTGTCAGGTCAAATTCTGACAAATCCTGATGAAATGTCTGATAATGACGCATTCCCAGACCGATCTGATGCTTTGGAATCCATTGCCATGTATATTTGCCAGAAAGATAACATTGCAAAACCTGGTCAGCTTCATCACCTGTAATAAGGTCTGGTGTAACGATCATAACATTATTATCATAATTTACAGACAGCTTTATGAATGCGTCAAATTTTTTTTTGTCTAATTTTTTTTTTCTAAGGGCAACCAGCCAGTTTTTTGCATAAGATTTCAACGGATCCGTTGCAGACATAAATACAGTTTCAAAACACCTGGCAGCGTCAACAGGCCTGTTAATTTGATAATAACATATTCCACAGTAAAACATGCAGTTTGCCTGCATTGAAGGACTTCGACGTGACGCCCGCATCAGGTAGTCGACTGCCTTTTGATATTTCTTGCATTGGAATAATGAAATGCCTGCGTAGTAGCAAGCCGGGACATTTTGGGTAAAAGGGTCATTTTCAACAATTTTGATGAATTGCCGGGCAGCATTTTGATAATTTTTCCGTTTGAAAGTTAGGTATGCCAGATCGTACTCAAGCTCGTGTAAAACAGGATTTATTTCGTAAGCTTTTTTCAGATAATTTTCTGCTCGATCGAGTTGTTCAAGTGTCAGGTATAGTTTCCCCAGAAAATGGCAAAAAAAAGGATTTTCAGGATTTGCGTGATATGCGTCAAGCAGATTTTTTTGAGCAGATTCATAGTCTTTATCTTCAAAAGCAAAAACCCCTAAATCAAATGATACCTCTCCCAATTGATTTTGTGAATACCCGAATGAAACAAAAAGGCTGGAAAACATAAAACAGATAGTACAGATCCACTGTTTCATGGGGCAACTAAGCATATCGACATCCTTATTGAAAATTCAGTTCTCGTTTTCAATGATTGCTTTTGCCGGTATAATGCCAGTCGCAGCCGCAGAAACGATATTTCCCGCAACTCCAGGGCCATCACCAGCAACATACATGCCATTGATTCGGGTTTCCAGATAGCTGTTTGTTTCTATTTGTGTGGCAAAGAATTTTATTTCAGGGGCGTATAAAAGGGTTTCATCATTGGAAACACCTGGTATGACATTATTTAATTTTTCAAGGCCTTCGATAAGATTGGTGAGTATTCGTTCTGGAAGGGCCATTGCGATGTCGCCACATACCACATTGGTCATTGTTGGTTCAATGTAGCCTTTTTGAATACGTTGCCATGTACTGCGACGGCCCCTCTTAAGGTCACCAAATCGTTGAAGAATAGGTTTGCCGCCCCCAATGAGCGTGGCAAGATTGCCAATGGCCTCTCCATATGCCTGATTGTCTGTGACCGGTTCTGTGAGAATCACTTTTGATAAAAAGGCAAAGTTGGTATTTTCGGATTTTTTATTTTGATAGGCGTGACCATTGACACATACAAAGTGTTTGTAATTTTCAAGCGCGACAAATCCACCTTTGTTGGTGCAGAACGTTCGGGTTTGATCATCATATTTTTGGGTTTGAATAAAAAAAGTGGGATCATAAATAATGTCACATAAATCCTGCATGATATCATTGTGAACTTCAACCCTGACACCCGTTTCGATACCTCTATGGGTTTGACCAATACCATGTTTTTTTGCAACCTGAGTGACCCAATCCGCACCAACGCGCCCAGGTGCAAGAATCACATTTTTGGCAAAATAGGTATCTTTGTTTGTTTTGACTCCCTGAACATGATTATTCTCAACCAGCACATCTTCAACCATCTCTTCTGTATGTATTTCAACACCATTGGCCTGTACAGCATCAGCCATATTAGAAATGTATTGGGGCAGAAAATCACTGCCCAAATGTTTTTGCTTGATTAGCAATAAATCAATCCCATTTTTTTTGGCTTGTTTTCTGATTCGTTTGGCTGCTTCCATATTGGTTGGATACACCGGACCATCCATTCCAAAATGATTGAAAATGGATTCTGTTTCATCAATCAATTCCATGGCGCGATGTGTGGGCAAAAACTGAGTTAAATCTGTCTTGCCCAATTTATGAATATAATTGAGTTTGCCATCAGAAAAAAGACCAGCCCCGCCAATACCACACAATATATTGCAGGGCTTGCATTTTACACATTGATTTTTTTGGCTTACCGGGCATTTTCTTTTATTGGGAAGTTTACCTCGTTCAATGAGTAATACGCGAAGATGTGAATGTTCGCTGAAATACCATGAAGAAAATAGACCGGCTGGTCCACCACCAACAATAATGACATCGTAGTTTTTCATGTTTTTGTTCTTATATTGAAAAAGTTAAATTGGGAACTTGTTTTCAGAACGTTCCTTAGTAATATTTTGGGATGACAAAGAAAAATTTTTTTGAAAAAAATTTAGATATTTAATATCAAGATGTCCCACATTCAATGCGATTTCGACCATTTTCTTTAGACATATAGAGGCATTCATCGGCACGTTTAATCATTGAAGCAGCGGTTTCATCATCATTTTCGATTGTGCCAATGCCCCCGCTGATAGTTACATGAAGCCCCTCATGTTCCCATTCCTGTGCTTCAACTTCTTTGCGAATACGTTCACTGGCAATGTAGCACCCTTTACGATCAGTTTTGCGCATCACTACCAAAAATTCTTCACCACCATAACGGCCAATAATATCAATTTCTCGAAGCACGTCCTTGATGGTATTTGTGACTGATACCAATACCTCATCGCCAACCTGATGTCCATAGGTATCATTTATTTGCTTAAAATGATCAATATCAAACATCGTAATGGAAAGCGGATCTGAATGTCTACGTGCAGCATATATTTCTTTACCAAGGCGATCAATGATATGGCTGTGGTTGAAAATACGTGTCAGACTATCTGTTACAGCCAGCTTTTCTAAAATTTTATTCTTTTCTTCAAGTTCATCAATAAGTTTCAGGATAACATCTCTATTTTTTTTTAATTCGATGTGGGTTTTTACCCGTGCAAGAAGTTCTGTTGCATTGAAAGGTTTGGTTACATAGTCAACAGCACCGAGTTCGAACCCTTTTACAATATCTGATGTTTCAGATTTTGCTGTTAGAAATATTATTGATATTTCCCGCGTCCGCTCTTGTGCTTTTAAACGTCGGCACACTTCATGACCATCAAGTTCAGGCATCATGACATCAAGTAATATTAGATCTGGCGAAATATTATTTAAAACATCAAGTGCCTGTTGTCCATTCGTGGCAACAGCTATCTGATATTTATTTTTTCGAAGGATACTTCCCAAAACCTGTAGATTTTGCGGTAAATCATCAACAATTAAAATCAACGCCTGAGAATTATCAAATTTTTTTGTAGAACTCATATGTTTCTGTTCTTTTTTTTATGAATGTTCTTAAAATTAAGTAATGCATTTAAAGAAATTTAATTCTGCTGAACTTCTAATGCCCTAAAAATTATTTTATTCAATTTTTTTAAAACTCATTTCTAAAAATGTCAATAGAAAATATCGAACACCTTTTGATGCTATTGGCAATTTTTATGCCATTTAAAACACAAATTAATTATGGCAACTTTTCTTTTATAAAATATTAATCCTGTTGTCCATTTCATTAATGAAACATTTGCTATTCAGATACAAAATATTGTATACTCAAGTTTTAATGGGGGCGTATGTACAAGTTAGGGGAATAATCAAAAAAATTGTTATCCCTTTTATTTAGAATCAGAATTTTATGAATTTCAGAATTAAGAATTGAGACATAAATATTCTAATATTTTCTTAGGAAATCTCTGATAATAAGTTCCTCATTTCAGAAAGAGTAAATGCTATTCTTTTTTGAACCAGGATTACACTGAAGAAGATGAATAATATGATGAAATGAGACACTTTTAATTCATCTTATTCATCTTCTTCAGCGTAATCCTGGTTCAAAAAAAAAAGGAATGCAATTTATTAAATGAGGAACTTATTATCAGAGATTTCCTTAATTCTGTCAATTCTGATTCTAAAAAAAAGATATAAATTCATTTATTTAATGGCAGTCATTATACGTGAGGAATCTTTGTTAATAACATCTGCTCAAAGTGTATTACCGCGATGTGTTCGATCATGCCATTCGCTTACAAGACTCAATAGACACGTATAGAGAATTATTTTCGGGCATGCTGAATATATATTTATCAGTATGGTGTTATTGTTGTTTTTCAAGCGGATAAAATGGATATGATTAAAATTGTTGCCGCGAAAATGGCATAAATTGTGCTTTTAGTTAAATAAGGTTGCAATCAATTTTTTCAAGGAGGTACGTCTATGATGCATACAAAACATATACAAACCGCCCAAAATCAAAACATTATCTGCAAATGTTCAAATGATTCAGCAAAAAAATCAAATTTGGAATCTGATAGAAGTTGCGACAGTATAAAAAAACAATTGAAGTCAGCACAAAAATTAAATGAAATGATTTTTCAGAATGCGCCTGTTATTATCATAGTTTTAAATACACAGGGCTGTATTGAGATGTTCAACCCCTTTATGGAAAAATTATCTGGATATCAGTTGTCTGAAGTTAAAGGTAAGGATTGGTTCAGAACATTTTTACCTTTATCTATCCAGGAACAAGTGAGAGGGTTCTTTTTCAAAGCGATTAACAATATTCATACGCAGGGGTATATTAATCCGATTGTAACAAAGTCAGGTGAAGAAATTGATATTTCATGGTATGACAATACATTAAGAGATTCTGACAACAATGTTATTGGGTTATTATGTATGGGGCATGATATTTCAAGCTTTGAAAAAGCCAAAAACAAGGCTGAGTCAATCAGGCAGACCAAAAAAGACTTTTTGGACAGTATGGGGCATGAAATCAGGACGCCAATGAATGCGATCATTGGTTTTTCTGAAATACTGTCTGAGATGATTACTGATCACAAACAAAAAGAATATCTAAATACAATAAAAACATCTGTACAGGCATTATTATCTGTATTGGATCAAACGAACAAAGCAGAAGAAACGCAGCTATCACATCAAAACATATCAATTGATCCGGACAATGTCATATTTAAAAGAAATACAAAAATATTGGTTGTTGATGATATTTCTACGAATCGTTATGTGCTGTCGCATTATCTAAAGGAATATGATTTTCAAATATTGCAGGCAGATAATGGAAAGTCGGCAATAGATATGGCAACAGCTCATCAACCAGATTTAATTTTTATGGATTATCATATGCCAGTTCTTGATGGTTATCGTGCCGCTAAAATTATAAATAATGAAATTGGATTAAGTAAAATACCCATTGTTATCGTAACAGCATCAGTCACTCAGGAAATCCTGGATATAATGGAAACCGAGGGGTTTACATATATTAAAAAACCATTTCACAAAAAAGCCATAACTGTTAAAATAATGGAACTTATTCCATATACGGAAAAAGGCAACGATAATGTCAATGACATAAAAATTTCTGGCAATACATCATATGATATCAAAGAAACAGTGAACAAACTTGAGAATTTTTCTGAATTCAAAACGGTTCTTGAAGCCAAATTTTATCCACAATGGAAATCTTTTCATAAGAAGCTATATATTGAAAAAATTAAGGAATGGGCCCTTGATTTAAATGAAAAGGCGTTAAGCTTTTCTTGCGAACCTGTTCAAGATTATAGTAACCGAATACTCGATCATATTGAGTCTTTTGATCTTGTCAGTTTGCAAAATAAATTGAATCTATTTCCAGATTTTCTTGGAATAACCTGAGGAAAGGAAGAAAAAAAATACGTCATAGATATAAATGGAGTTAATAATGGAAATAAAAACATCCATCCTTATTGTAGATGATCAACCATCAAATCTTCAAGTACTGGGAAAAAGACTTCAGATAGAAAATTATTCGATTATGGCTGCCATGAATGGAAAAATTGCTTTGGAAATGGTTGATGAACATAAGCCTGATCTCATATTATTAGATATTATGATGCCAGAAATGAGCGGTTTTGAAGTGTGTGAGAGATTGAAAAAAAATCCAGAAACACAATCCATACCTGTTATTTTTTTAACTGCAAAAACAGCTCCGGAAGATATCGTTAAAGGATTTAATCTGGGTGCTGTTGATTATGTGTCCAAACCTTTTAATTATGCAGAGCTATTATCACGTATAAATACGCATACAGAATTAAAACGGCTTCAAAACAATTTAGAACTGGCTGTTGCAGATCGAACAAAAAAATTGTATGATGCCCTTGATGAATTAAAATTGATTCACAATCAATTACGCGGAGCGCATTACGAAACAATTAAACGGCTTGCACGTGCAGCAGATTTCCGTGATAACGAAACGGGCATGCATATTTTACGCATGAGTCATTACGCACACATTTTGGGAAAAGGAATGGGAATGAACGATGATGAGTGTGAGCAACTCAAGCATGCCAGTGCTGTGCATGATATTGGAAAAATCGGTATTCCTGATGGCATACTGCTCAAGCCCGGAAAATTGGATAAAGAAGAATTTGAGATTATGAAAACCCACTCAGCGATTGGTGCTCAGCTTTTGGCGGGTATTGATTCTGATTTGTGCAATCTGGCTGAAAAAATTGCGTTAACACATCATGAAAAATGGAATGGAAAAGGTTATCCAAATGGTATTTCAGGTACAGATATTCCCCTTGAAGGCCGAATTGCAGCGGTGTCTGATGTTTTTGATGCCTTAACTTCTGTTCGACCATACAAAAAGGCATGGCCTGTCGATGATGCGTTTCAATTACTCATTTTGGAAAAAGGACAACATTTTGATCCTGAAATAGTTGATTTGTTTCTTCAAAATAAGAACCGTGTGTTAGACATAAAAAATCAATACGGTGATAATATTGAATAAAAGTAACAGGGATTGATACTGTAAGTGAAAGATCAAGCACGTTCCTGCGCTTTGAGTGGGAACGTATCCGCGATGTTTCGGCCTCGCATGTACAAAATGATAAAACTATGCAAAAAAAACAAAAAACAATATCAAAGCCAGTTTCCTGCAAGGGAGTCGGACTTCACTCGGGTCAGGCTGTAAATTTAACCTTAAAACCTGGGCTTCCCAATCAAGGGCGTATTTTTGTACGAACTGATTTGCCCGGAAAACCAAAGATTTCATCAATTTTTCAAAGAGTGGTGGATACCAGCCTGGCGACTGTTTTAGGTTCTGATGGTACCATTGTGTCTACAACCGAACATCTGATGGCCGCATTAACCGGCCTGGGGATTGATAACATTGTTTTAGAAATGGATGCTTACGAAGTACCAATTATGGATGGTAGTGCTGTCAAATTCTCAGATTTGATTGAAAAGTCAGGGGTTGTTTTACAGGATAGTCCCAAAGCTTTTTTTGTGATTAAATCACCTCTTGAACTGTGTGAAGGTGATAAATCAATTCGCATGGAACCATACGATGGGTTTAAAATAAGCTGTTCCATTGATTTTAAACATCCATTGATTGGCCATCAAGAATACAATCTGGATGTGACACCAGATCGATTTGCGTCAGAAATTGCGCCTGCACGCACATTTGGGTTTTTACACGAGTTGGATATGATGCGAAGTTTTGGTCTTGCAAAAGGCGGATCACTGGATAATGCCATTGTCATTGATAAAGATAAAATTTTAAATGAGGATGGACTAAGATTTAATGATGAATTTGTTCGACACAAAATTTTGGATTGTATTGGTGATTTTTCATTATTGGGCATGCCTGTTTGTGGCCATATTCTCATTAACAAGTCTGGACATGCATTGCATCACAAGTTTCTGGAAAACTTCTTTAACAGAAAAGATTGCTGGAAAACCGAAACTCTTTGATTTTAATATGGTTGACTGGTTAAAATTTTTAATTTTTTATGCAGATAGACAGTAATTATGAAAATTATTAAATGCAAATTTTTACTTTTAATTATCGTTTTTATTGGATTCTTTACGACAGTATGGGCCGGAGAAGCACAACTCTCTGATATTATTATTACAAATACAAGGGATGATTTATTACTGTATATGGGGATTGAGGGATGTTTCTCCCATGAGGTGACCAAAGCAATCATGAGTGGTGTACCCGCAACATTTTCTACATTCATTGGATTGTATAAAGTGCGCCGGTTTGTCATGGATCGTCAAATATCTGCTGTGCAAATTGCGCACACAATTAAATACGATCCCATGAAAAAAGAATTCAGTATAACCCGATCATGGGATAAAAATAGCCCATTAATTACATCGTCATTTCCAGAAGCACAAAAAATGATGTCCAGAATCGACAATTTGAAGATTGCTTCACTTGGACAACTTACAAAAGGAAGTCAGTATCAGATTCGTGCAAAAGCAGAATTGGATGAAGTGCGATTACCATTTTATTTACATTATGTCTTGTTTTTTGTTTCTATGTGGAATTTAGAAACTGACTGGTATACTGTTGATTTTGTTTATTAGTGGATGGCTTCCATAATAATTTTTATTTAATACAATAGAGTTAACCCCAAAAAACAAAATGTTGTACTGTTGTATAAGAATGGGAAATTCGTCAATGAATCGTTATTCAAGAAAAAAAAATACAGTGCAAGGTACGAAAACAAATCATGCAAAATTACCTTACGTGTTTATTATCATCTTATTTCTGCTTGTGACCTACTTTCAGATCAAATTTGTAAAATTTGGTTCTCAGATTCCGTTGTCCAATGCTGTATTGATGTTCAGCTTAATGAATATCAATATGCTGCTCATGTTGTTTTTGATCTATATGGTATTTCGAAACGCTGCAAAGCTGATCTATGAACGACGTATCAAAAAAATTGGATCAAAACTAAGAACTAAAATGGTAATGGCTTTTCTGGGGGTTTCATTGGTGCCGACCATTATTTTATTCTTCTTTTCGGTAAACTTTATTTCAAACAGTATTGAGTTCTGGTTTAATGCATCCATAGAACAGGCCTTTAAAAATGCTTTGGCTGTTGGTCGCGGATTATATGATTATGTTGAAAACCATAATCAATTTTATACACAAAAAATTGCCAATCAAATCGAACGCAGACGTTTATATGAAAGTCAATCCATATTAGCAGGATATATTCAAACAGCCCGAAGAACCTTTAATTTATTTGCCATTGAGGTTTATTCCACTCATTATAAAAGAATTGCCATATCTATGGCTTCTGAAATGGATGAGGATTTTTTTGAGCTTGTATCTGTTGATGATTTTCAAAAAAATTTATCCCCCTTTGGTATTCGTCATTTAAAAATTGGCACCATTGAAGGCGAGTTTATTAAAACAATAGGTTCTGTTCCGTTTAACAAGGGAGAAAAAAATGCAAAAGTCCTGATTGTTATTACTGCATTTATTGGTAAAAATATTTCAAAAAATCTGGCATCAGTATCCAAGGGGATTGAAGAATACCAGCAATTAAAACTATTAAAGCACCCTGTAAAACTTACCCATTATGTAACATTAACCATTGTGGCATTCATGATTCTGTTTGGCGCAATCTGGTTTGGATTGAAAGTTTCAAAATCCCTGACCATTCCCATCCGAAATCTGGCAGAGGGAACTCGTCGCGTAGCTGAGGGGCATCTCTCGTTTCGTATCAGTCAGGTGGGGGATGATGAAATGGGAAGTCTGGTTCAATCTTTTAACCAAATGACTTATGATTTGCAAAAAAGCAGAAAGGAATTGGAATATTCGGCCATTAAGCTTCAAGAACAGAATGCGGAAATTGAAGAAAAACGACAATATATGGAAATTGTCCTGGATAATATTTCAGCAGGCGTCATTTCCCTGGATGCACGGGGACTGGTGACAACAATTAATAAGTCAGCGGCATCCATGTTATCTATTGTGCCGGAGATTGTAATTAATCAGTCGTATCGCAGTCTGCTTCATGGACAACACCTGACATTGGCTTCTGAAGTCATGGATAAACTCAATCTGGACAGCTCTTTAAATTTACCTTTGAAAATTAATCTTGATGGCCGTCAAAAAAGTTTTATGCTTCACGCAACTGCCCTTCGTAAAAATGAAGCGCACATGGGTATGGTTTTGGTCTTTGATGACCTTACCGAACAGGAAAAACTTCAACGGATTGCGGCATGGCGTGAAGTGGCCCGTCGCATTGCACATGAAGTTAAAAACCCGCTAACACCAATTAAATTGTCAGCACAACGGCTGCAGCGAAAATTTTCAGGACAGATCAATGATCCTGTTTTTAAAGAATGCAGCCAAACCATTGTTGATCAAGTGGATCAAATTAGAAATCTGGTCAATGAATTTTCGGCCTTTGCTCGTTTTCCAACAGTGAATCCAGTCCCCTGTGATCTTATTCCGCTCATTGAGGACACCATCGCGCTGTATCGTGAAGGGACACCTCATATCTCTTTTAAGCTTGAAACTATTAATGATATTCCCATGTTAAATATTGATAAACAACAATTCAAACGGGCGTTTATCAATTTTTTTGACAATGCCATTTCAGCAATTGGTGAACAGGGGGATATTAGAGTCATACTGGAAAAGGCAGTCAATGAAAAATCGGTTATTGTGACAGTGGCTGATTCAGGTATTGGGATTTCTGACGATGATAAACCCAGATTATTTGAACCCTATTTTTCAACCAAAGAACAGGGGACGGGGTTGGGGCTTTCTATTGTCAATTCAATTATATCAGACCACAATGGAAAAATTTCTGTTTCCGATAATGACCCTCATGGTACAAAATTTATTATTGAATTACCCATTTGAGAAAATTACAAATAAAAACGAACGTATAAAAATTGCTTGACAAAATCCAAAAAATGATAAATATTTCAATAATTATTTAAGTACGAACGTTACAAGAAAAGTGTATTTGAATTCATCATGTGTTGTTGTTACTGATGATGAAGAGTGAAAATATTTTTATTTATACGGCTGATGATTGCAGTGGATTAGATTTAAAAAGACAGGCCAATGGGGCCTGGATTGATTAATTTATTTTGGCATAACAGGAAATAATGAATCCGCTTCAAAGCAACGGCCAACTAGATAAAAATATTTTCACAGATGAAAATGATCAGTCGGTCAAATTAAAATTTAACGCGGAAAATAGTTGCTGGTTTGGCAATTATTCATCCATACGTTTCGGCCAGCGTTTTTTGACCGATGCCGAGTTTCTTATATATAATGATACGGCTCACATTTCAGCCAATGCTTTAGTCGGCGGCATATCACTTACTTTTGATTATGACATTTCCTCAAATTTATTTGAATGTGATGAAAAAATAAATATCATTCATATTGAAGCAGATCATATTTATACGCTAACCAATTTTACTATTCATCACTCAGGAAAAATAACGTCAATATTGTCAAGTGGGCAACTTTTAGACTTGTTTGGCAATCATATCCAGCTAAAGTACGATGAAAAACATGACACTTGGTCTTCGGATAATCAGGATTGTATTAAATTTGGCTTATGTCGTTTTGAAAAAGCGCACCTCTTTTTAAACGACTATGACTTATTAATTAAAGGTATTCCCCCTTTTTCAGATGATGCGATTGAATTCAAATTTGGAAAAACTGATAAAGAAAGCTATTTCTATTCGACTAGCGTAAAGTGGAATGTTGGTCCACATAAATTTTGTCAGGCAGATATCCGATATTTTTCAACGGGTCAATTGGAAGCCAGCGGGCAATTATTTTTTTTTGAAAAATGGGTAGATTTTTCCTATGCCAACGGAAAAATGCATGGAAAAGCAGAGATCATTAAAAAATATTATTCTCCAGAGAAGGGTTGTTTTGAAAATCATCCATATTATCAATTAAATATATTACATGAAATTGATATAGATATTTTCAATTCCAAACAGATTTTTTCAGTAACCAGTCACAAAGTTACAAATCCTTTTGTTGTTGATTTGCAAAATAAAGGGCCTTCACCAAGAACAGTAATTTTGAATCAGGATGACGAAGATCAAAAATATAAGGCAGTTGTTCCTCAGCAAACAGCAATGTATAAAGGCCTGGCAAAAAATGGTTTTTTAGGTGAATATTTTTTTGAAGAATCGAAACAATATATTTATGATCCGAACAGTGAAATTTTGACAGTCGGAACAAAATTCCTGGAAGGACACGGGAAATTATTCTATAAAAAGGTCTTTAATTATTATTATAAAAATTTTGAGCAATATTCTATTGTTAAGGGAATATGGCCGTTTCGGAGGCTAGAATTTCAATATTATTATCAGATGTTATCACAAATGGTCGAATAGATCGAATTGAAAGTGTAAATGTAAAATGGTTAACATAAAATGTAAATATTACACGCTGCAGGGCATTCATTATTTCAAATAAAAATTCTTGATGTTTCAAATTTATAATAATATCAGACTTTAAAAAGATTATAATTAAATATTTTATCTTATGTTCAAATGAATGGCACAAGACTTGAACAAATTCCAATAAATTTTTTAATAAAAAAAATATTGACATTATCTGCCAATCTATTAAAAGTACCCATTATTTAAATGGGCATTTGATATTTAACAAATTAATTGCTTCTAAGGCTAACATAATTATAGCCAAAGGTGGT
>Ga0272440_1001580_pt1 | contig 18532 bp, 11 predicted proteins | sample SSMMMBAug17_FD_192440 | JGI IMG/M metagenome (GOLD analysis project Ga0272440, IMG submission 192440) | Marine sediment archaeal communities from Little Sippewissett salt marsh, Falmouth, MA, United States - SSM-MMB-Aug17 | ecosystem: Environmental > Aquatic > Marine > Wetlands > Sediment ...
CAGGATGGTATCAACAATGTCTTGCAATTGCCGAGTATCAACAGTCGATTGGTTGGAAACAACAGCTTGCATCCGATTTGCCAGATCTGGGTCCAGTTGGGTTAGATTTTCGATTGGGTTCATCTTATTCATCTTCTTCAGAGTAATCATGGTTTAAAAAAAAGAATGAATTATGCCTCCCTAATCTATTGGTTTACGAAGCATGTTTTCGTTGATTTAAAGCATCCTCAATTTCATTGACAACATCGGAAATGGTAAAAATCGCATCTCGCATCGTTGTTGCAAAGTCGCGGGTTTGATTGTTCCATTCATCCAGACGCTCATTGGTTTGATTTTGCACCTGATCAGCATAATCTGAAAGCAATCGACTGATTTCCTGCTCCAGACTACTGACATGTTGAGTCAGTGTTTCACGAAATTGATCATGATGTTCTGAAAATTGAACAATCCCCTCATTTGCAGTGGATGTAGTTTGTTTGAGCGTATCAACCAAGTTGACCAGGTCTTTTTTCAGATCTTGAATGGTTGTCACAATATCATTAACCTGAGCAGTCATTTGCGCATTTTCAATGCTTAGTTTTTCAGTACTGACACTGGTCTCTTTCAGTTGTCCGGAGAATAGCTGAACCACCTCTGATAGCGATTTTCCTAATAAATCCAGTTTTTCAGCAACATTGCTCAGGTAGCCACTTGATTTTTCGATGTTTTTCGATGCCAATTCCATCACTTTCTGATTTTGCATCACTGCATCATTTAACAATTGGCCTTGTTCAAGGATATCGCGAGAAGCATTCATATTTTGCTCTGAGGTTTTATTCATGCTCATCATAAACAACTGAAGGCTCTCACGAAGAGATGTCAGCTGTTGAGTGAGCATTGCAATACGCTCTTCCTCTTGCTTAACCAGCTTTTGAAAGCGCTCTTCAACATGATTGGTAAAGCTGCTGGCAGAATTTTGCGTGCGGACAACTGCATCATCAATGGCTGTGGTTTGTTTGTGGGTGAGTGTGTCAATCATGTTGCTCAAGCGTTGAAAACGTTCTTCATCGAGCTGCGTTACTGTTTCATTGTGGGCATTGAGTTGCATCAGAAGCTGCTCAATGGATTGATTTAAATCTGAATTGAGTTTCTCCGAAAGATTGCGCTGATTAAAACTTTCTGAACTGACCTCTTTTAAAAACTGGTCCATTACTGTTGCCAAAGCATCCTCTGATGTGCGGGTTTGGCGTTGATTCAGTTCAGTGGCCGAATGAATGAATTGCTCGATTGCCGGCGCCATAATTTCTTTAATTCCGGTTTGCACACCCTGAGAAACCTGATGAACCACTTCTTGCATTTTTCCGCCAATTTTTTCTGCCAATCCTTGAAGCGCCTCACGCGCTTCCTGGTTATGTTCCTCAATTCGCAGAAGTGATTGTTCTGGATTCATCCTTGGCGTGATCAGGGAAATTTCATGCTGAAATCGGGTCACACCCATCCGAACATATCGCTCCACCAGTTTTTCAATGAAATTAAATAATACACTGGTTAACACGCCCCACACAGATGTTAAAAAAGCAACTGCCGCACTGCTGATCAGGCGATTGATTTCATTGCCAGCCGCTTGCATACCAGCATCACTCAAATCAAGACCTGATAGGCCTAACTGAAGCCCTGAAAATGTACCAATCACACCAATGGCTGTGAGAAATCCAGGTACTGCAGCCAACAGACGATTTTCAGTCATTCCGGGTGAAAGTGTCCGGGCGTTAAAAAAATAGGACGCATCCAGCGCCCGATACAGATGTTGGCCATCTTTTGCAGCAACCAGGCTTCGGTCAAAATCAATCCATAACTCTCCAAAACCATTGGAGAATCGCTTGGCTTTATTGATTAAGTCTCTGCGTTTCTTGACAAACTGGTCAGCTGAAATGCCATTGATTAATAATCTGAACTCATTGATTGTTTTCCTTGCATGATATGCTTTCCAGATTACCAGCGCCAGTGCCCATAAAAATATGCACCAGAGGGCAACAACAATTAATGCGCTAAAGCCATCGGTGGTGGCAATTTTTCCTGAAATCAATGCGCTTAGGTTGGGCCAAAGTAAGGTCCAGTCAAATTTGATGATTGTGTTATCCATGTTGTTCCATAATTTGCTAAGGAATTCTCAAAGAATAAATTCCCCATTTAAAATTGCTTTAAACAGGCAACTCTATAATAAATTTTGTTCCCTGAGGTTCATTGTCCGCAACAGAAATTTTGCCATTATGATCTGAAATAATAGAGTTGACAATTGAAAGTCCCAGCCCTGTTCCCTGCTCCTTTGTTGAAAAGTAGGGTTCAAACAAACGCGGTTTGTCTTCATCGGAAATTCCCATTCCAGAATCAGCAACATCGATTCTAACCCACTGATTATCTTCAATGCTTTCCAGTGTGACTCTGATTTCACCCTGTGCCCCCACAGCAGAAATAGCATTGTCAAAAAAGTTGATAAATGCCCGCTTAAATTGTTGCTTGTCAATGTTTAATTTGGGGATATCATTGATCGCATTTAGTTTGAAATGAATATGCGGCGTGCCTTCACGATACAGAGTAATGGTTTCTTCAATTAAAGAAATCAAATCGCAGGGAACTGGATTGACTGTTGGAAATCGCGCAAATGCAGAAAATTCATTGACTAGATTTTTAATTTGATCCACCTGGTCCACAATGGTTTGGATGCATTCATTAAATACAGAATCATCCAGTTGAGCAGAAAATTTACGATACACGCGTTGGGCAGATAGCTTAATTGGTGTCAATGGATTTTTGACTTCATGGGCGATGCGGCGCGCAACTTCTCGCCATGCAGCGATTCGCTGCAATCTTTCCTGTTCGGTTAAGTCATCAAATACCAAGACCATTCCCATATGCGCATTGTTTTTTCGCATGGATGTTGCGTGAAGTAAAAAACTTTTTTGACGGCCATCAAGGTTAATTTTTACAGGCAGTGTCAGGGAACCATCCAATGCCAAGCGATCCTTGACCTCGGATGCCAAAGTCAAATGCTGTCCATGAAGCAACATTTCGTAAGATCGCTTCATGATGTTTTCTGGATCAATCGATAACATCTCAGTTGCAGATTTATTGATTGTTGTCACCAGACCATCTGCATCCAGGGAAATGACACCTGCTGAAATATTATCCAGAACAATTTCAATATATTGACGTTTTTCCTCAATTTCTGCATTTTGTTCTTGAAGTTTTTTCGTTGAATATTCCAGTTCCATTCGGCTTTTCTGAAGATCATAGGTCATTTTATTGAACGATTTTACCAGACTCCCCATTTCATCATCGCCAATCAGACCGATACGAAAAGATAAGTTCCCCTCTGCAATTCTTCGTGTTCCCTCAGCAAGGTTACGAATGGGAATGGTTAATGAGTTGGAAACTTTTAAGCCAAACCAGATGGCACCAAAAAGAATCATCAACGCCACAATGGACAATGTAATATAATGTGTCAGTTTGACCGGATGTTTAAAAAGTTTCAATTGCTGATACTCCTCAATCCCTTTGGATACAGATGACAGATTTTGGGATATATTTTTACCAATCAAGGTTGTGACAACAATCATGACGTGTGCATTTTTTTCAGACATATTGAATGGAACAGTTCCAATTGTTTTGATCAATTCGCCTTCAATGCTGCTAATTTTTAAATGACGAAAGCCAAATGGGTTTAATTTTTTTTGAAAATCATCGACTGAGACCGGTAAAAAAAAATCCGCATCCATTTCAGAGGCCATGGAAATGGCAATGCGCTTGTAGTGCGTGGAATAGACCTCTACAGCAAAAAGATTAAATGTGCGTCGGGCAGTTTGGATTTCACTATGTAAATTGGCAGGTTTGTCTCCATATAATTTTCTACGATGAATCTGGTTGGCAATTTTTTCAGTATAAAATTGGTTTTGTTTTTCAACATAATCGTATAAACCCTGCCCCACAGCTATCGAGTTGTCGAGTGCCTGTTCAATGGATGCATTAAACCAGAATTCGATACTGGTAGAAATAAAGTTAGCAGAAAAAAAGAACAACACAACAGTTGGCACCAGAGATACCCCTAAAAATGCCATAACCATTTTCGTTCTGAGCCTGGATCCTATTTTTTTGATGCGACGTTCATAAATGAGTTTTGCTGCGTTTCGGAAAACCATATAAATCAGAAACAGCATAAGCAACATATTGATATTCATTAATATGAACATCAATATGGTACTTGAGACCGGAATTTCAGAGCCAAACTTCATAATTTTGGCTTCAAAATATATGAGAGGTAACATCAAAAGGATAAGCAAAATATAGGGTATTTTTGAATGGCCGGAAGAATTATTTTTTTGTGGGGTTTTCCTGGAAATGGTCTGTTTGCCTGGATATTTTGGGTCTTTCATACTCTCATCCAATACTGAAAAAAGCCTTTGAGCAATCAATCAATAAATAAAGTCAACAGTATGCCAGTCTGTTTCCACGTTCCACATTGAAACAAAAAACAGAACATGGTGTAAATATAATGGCAGCCGAACCTCATCCAGCTCAGCCTTTGCACGAATTTGATATTGTGTGCCTCGAGTCAGTTCATTTAAGGAGGTTATCGTCAAATTGTCAATTCTTGACATGAAGTGTTGGGCTTCTGGAAAGGACGTTGTTACATACGGACTGTTCTTATCCCAAGAGCGCGTGACAGTAAATTCTTTTTTCATGGGATCGTACTTGATTGTATGCAAAATTTTTTTTACAGCAATCTGCCGATCCATCCATCCACGCCTCACTTTGTATAGGCCAATAAATGTTTTAAATGTCGCTGGAACACCACTCATAATTGCGCGTGTGATTTCATGTGAAAAACATCCCTCAATGCCCATGTAAATTAACAAATCATCACGTGTATTTGCAAGAGTGATATCGGTCAGCATGGCTTCATCAGACCATACATGTTCAGAATAAAGAACGAAAAGTATCATTAATATGGTAAGGCTGTATTGACGAATTGTTATGGGGTTTATTTTCATATCTGTTTGACCTTTTATTGAATTCAATAGTTGCTATGACAGGGTTTCTGTTTTCCAACAATCCTTTCGCTGAAAAAATGTTTCTAAAAACAAGTGATGAAATGCATGTCCAGACTTGTGAATCATGATATGGCCGCAAACAGGCATACCCAGTAACGAAAAATCGCCAATACAATCCAGAATTTTATGACGAACAAATTCATCGTCAAAGCGAAGGCCACCCTCATTTAATATTTTGTCCTGATCAACCACAATGGCATTATCCAAAGAGCCGCCTTTGGCCAGTCCAAAATGGCGCATCATATCCAGCTCATGAACAAAGCCAAAGGTTCTGGCTGGTGCAATTTCCGATGCAAAACGTTCAGGGGTGACATCAATTACATATTCCTGATGGCCAATTAGTGGGTGTTCAAAATCAATGGTGCATGAAATTTTGAAACCATCATAAGGTAGCAAACGAACCGATTTGTCACCCTCTTTGACTTCAAGAGGTTCATTGATTATAAAACCAACTTTTGCGCTATCTTGAAAAGCAATACCCGCCTGTTGAATCAAATTCGAAAAAACACGAGCGCTGCCATCCATAATTGGTACCTCGTAAGCATCCATTTCAACAATAATATTATCAATTGCCCAGCCACTCAAAGCTGCCATCAGATGCTCGGTCGTGGACACAATAGCGCCATCAGCTCCCAGAACTGTCGCAAGACTGGTATCTACAACTCTCTGAAATATAGCAGGAATGAGTGGTTTTCCAGGTAAATCCGTGCGAACAAACACCCGTCCTTGGTTGGGTTTTCCAGGCTTCAATGTCAGGTTGACTGGATGACCGGAGTGAAGGCCAACGCCTTTGCAACTCACTGGAGATGAAATTGTTTTTTGTTGTTTTTGCATGATATTCTTTGTTTTTATTATTTTCGAGAAAAATTTTTCGCCGGGTGATTTCGATGATAAATATGCACATCATAAGAAAATTCTTTGCGCATATGCTTTTCCAGAGACACACGAAATTTAACCGAATGTTGATCAATACGTTCATAAGTCACCCAGGCATCTTTTTGAACCAACTTCCAGTTGGTTGCGTTGATACTGCAAATGATTTCAAGTTCAACAGATACATCCCGCGTATTATTCAGTTTAATCCGATCCTGATAAAATTCTTCCCAGGATACAATATCTCCCTCTTTATCAAATTGATAATGGTCTGTGCGATTTTTCATCCGAATTTGATCAACAGTCACCTGATTTTGTTCTCCCATAGCCAGTTCAATTTTTTTACCAACAGGTGTGTCATCAATATGAACCTGTCCTTCATATGAGAAGTGCTGATTTTTATAGATATCTCTATATACACGAATCAAGCCTCCTGGTAAAGCGCCCAATTTTTTATCTGAAGGCAAAGTGTTTTCAAACGTGATCAAACGGACAACCTTTTTGGCATAACGTCTTGGATCAAAACGATATACATTGGTAATAGGAATTGCTTGATCTTGACGAAAAACCAATTGTTTGCCCCATTTATCTTTTAAAGATTCTTTTTGATCCAGTTCAAAAATAGCATATTCACTGGCCTTGGATTGCCGGATTACATTTGGCATAGGGGGTGCAGCCATAACTGCGTCCATTTCAGCATTCAAACTGAACGCACGCTCTTGTTTTCTTTGGCGCTTGCCCAATTTGTGGCCTTTTGCTTTTTTGGGACTGCCATAAGGAGAATCTTTTTGGACCAGTTGATCGATTGGGGTTAACATATTCACCGATCCCATCACAAGAAACAGGCTGGCGTTGTCGAAACTTTCTCCACTGTGATTGTTCACACGAACATAGCCTTTTAGGTGCATTGTTTTTTCATCAGTGGATAATACACCGTCGTAATAAGCCCGCCAATCGATTCCTGATGACAAATACCGGACCTGCATGGGAATTGATATTGTTTGGGTACTGGTAATTTTCCAGATGGCCATTTGTCTAATATTTGCGGGAAAGCTGATATTTTCAACCTGAATACCATCGGTATGCTTTGCTGGAATCATATAAATACTATCTGGATCAATCCGTGTATTCTGCCATGAAAACTGGAGTTCATTAATACCCTGCTTCAGCGGCAGTGATCGAATCTCTCGAACCAGTGCCATATCGGGTGATTTATACAGAATTAAATCAACCTGATCTCTATCTGGCAGCGTAACCAGATCGATTTTTGCAGTGGATATGGATGGCAATATCATGATGATCCACAAATAAATTAAAAACCATTTTTTTTGTTTTAAAAAGTTCAATAGATGGTCCTCCTTTTAATATTTTTTGATATTTTTCATTATCATATACGGCAAAGCCATGAGCGCCTGAGGTGCGCTCTACAAGACTTAGTTATTATTCCGCCATCCTAAGCGTTTCAAAGCGCGATAAGCATACATCTGAATATACCAATGTGTCGATGTCTGTATCCGCTCACGGATGGTTGATATTAAGGCCCGATCTCCTTGATGTCCCAATGCATACAATGCTTGGCAAACAACATTTAGTTGAGGATCATTTAAACATCGAACAAAAAGAACCCGCGCCTCGGAAACATCCACAAGAAAGCGAATCAACCAATATTTTAAAACCGGATGCTCCGTCTCGTTTAACCAGTTTAAAGCCAGTTTGTCGATTGTTTCTGTATGTATAAGATCTTTTTCTTTAAGAAGTGTCGTCGCTGTTCGCCAGTCATGTTGATCATAGGCGGATTGAAACTTCTGTTGCCAGTTTTTTGAGCTTTTTACTTCGGTCTTATGCGGTAACTGAAAAATAATCATACAGATTAAAGTGAAAACAATACAGGGTGTTAACCACTGACAGAAATTATCTGGAATATATAAAAAACGTAATACTAAAAAGGATACTTTCATGGTTATGATATAGCTTAGGATGGGGGCGGCAAGAATCAAAGACAATAAAATACACATACGAAAGAATTCGTTATTATCTGTTTGCTTAGAAAAGTCGGCAAATATTTTTTTTGGGGTTCGTAAAAATTGATCAATATCTGTTTGAATGACACGCCGGTTACCTGAAAACAAGCTGATATCTGACGAATTAATTTCGATAACAATATCTGCCATATCACGATCGGGTACAACCAGATAATCATAAAAGATACATTTTTGTTTAATTGCATCCAATTTTTTTTTCTGAGTGAATGGGTCACTATCAATATAACAGATTTTTTGTTGTTTTAATGACAATGGCTTGATCACCTCACCCGGATACAAGGTGTATTGATAATACCAATCATTCAATTTTTGTCCAATACTGTTAGATAACAACAAATGGTCTCTAATTGAAACAAATGAAACAGACCGATTCTCCACAAAAAAAACAATGATCAAAAATACAATGGGAAGGCACCAAAAAAATATCGGATGGTGTAATGTTTTTTTTTGATTTTTTAAACAGAAAAAAATCAATGCAGGCATCAAAAGAAGCGTGTACCAGGATAAAAGATTCCAGCCATTGTAACTAACTGCAAGGATAACAATCACCCATAGTATCAGAAGAAAGCGGACGGCGTATTTGTTTTTTGATTGTTTTTGGGTCCAGTGCCATGACAATAATAGAGCAAGACCGATCATTCCCAGGCCGATGGTTCCAGTAAAAAAGAGCCCGCCAATGAACGCTGTTTGTAATGAACTGAGTTCAGGCAAAACATGAATATTCGGAACAATCAAATATCCGCTTTCTTTTAAGCAGGAAATCCGTGTTGCCATCTGCTGATTACAATAAACCATATAAATGGTGGCTATGATTTGGCTAATACATAATCCCCATAGGGTTATTGGAAATATTCGATAATTGTTCATTTGATTTGAACTTCCTGCTTAACTAGTTTTATTTATTAAGTTTCAGGTGATAACGAGTTAAATTTTTTACAATGTTGGTCAGAAATATTTTGACAAGTGTTCCCAAATATGAAAAACACATAATAGAGCATGTAATCACAGTTCAACTTTGTCTGTCAATTGTTATTACACAATGTTTTGATTTTGCATCTTGGCTAAAACGAAAAAAGATGCCACTTATCATAAGAACTTATATTTATTGGAAAATTTATGGATCAACCTTTTTCACGCAATGGCATTGCTTTGACAGAAAATCAGGACCAATTGACTCTGGATTTTGATGATATTCAATACCTGAGGCAATTATTTGGAGAAAATAACAGACATTTAAATATCATTGCGCAAAGTCTTGATGTTAAAATCAATCATCGCGGAAATTCGGTTATCATCCGGGGTGAGTCTGTTTTAACTAATCTGGCGGCCAATATTATTTCCCAACTGCATGGCCTGATTCAAAATCGTTATCCTGTTTATGAACAGGATGTTCAATATGCGATTCGCATTCTCAGCCAGGACAATACGGCTGATCTGCAACAAATATTTTTAGACTCTGTTTTCATTACGACCAAAAAGTCGCCGATAACACCCCGATCTAAAACGCAAAAAGATTATATTGAATCGATACGCTCACATGATATTGTTTTTGGCGTTGGTCCAGCAGGTACCGGTAAAACTTATCTCGCGATGGCAATGGCGGTTTCCGCATTATGTAAAAATGATATTCGACGAATTGTCCTGACGCGTCCTGCGGTTGAAGCCGGAGAATCACTGGGTTTTTTACCGGGTGATCTTGCTGAAAAAGTAAATCCTTATCTCCGGCCTCTCTATGATGCGCTTCACGATATGATGTCTTTTGAAAAAGCATCTGACATGATGCATAAAGGCGCTATCGAAGTTGCTCCATTGGCTTTCATGCGCGGCCGCACATTGAACGACTCTTTTGTTATCTTGGATGAAGCTCAAAATACAACATCCGAACAAATGAAAATGTTTCTCACACGTTTGGGATATCACACCCAGGCAGTGATTACAGGTGATATCACACAAATAGACTTGCCTGGCAATAAATCTTCAGGACTCATTGAAGCCATCAAAATTCTCAAGCATATTAAAGGTATCCGATTTGTTGAATTCAGCAAGCACGATGTGGTTCGTCATAAACTTGTTTCGGATATAATTGAGGCATACGAAAAGCAATGCAACTTGTAAAGAAACCACACAAAAGATCGTTTGTGGCATCACAATACCCCCGATGGATCCTTCTGTTTTCTCTGACAATTGCTTTGACACTTATGTTATATCCCAACCTGGTCGTTACCCATCATATTTATGAACTCGGCGATGTTGCGGAACGAAATATAAAAGCCCCTACAGATCTACTTGTTGAAGATAAAGAAGCAACCAGTTTATCTCGTCAACAATCACTCAACGCTGTTTTAACAGTTTATGATTTTGATGACACCCTGGTGTTCAAATTAATGAAACGCATTCAGGATGCTTTTTCACTGATGCGTAACTATGTTGAAAATCAAAAAAAGGCCATTGAAACAAACAGCCAACAAGAAAAGACAACTCATGCAGAAGCGCAATCCGAAACCAAAACCACAGATATTATTGCAAATGCCCAGCCTGAACCCAAAACCAGTGACAAAAATGTACCCTGGATAGAAAATCCAGACTTTTTGCAGGCCATGCAAGAAAAAAAAGTTGAATTTCTTAGCAGACTTGATGTTCTCATCACCGATGCCAACTATTTGACATTGATCAACGAACGTTTTTCCAAAGAAATACAAGATTTGACAACTCAGATATTACGTGCGCTCCTAACAAACGGAGTAGTGGCAAACAAGGAGCTCTTATCACAGGAAGAGGCTCATGGGATTGTTGTCAAGAATATTGCTTCACAAAAAGAACAGGTTGTTAAGGATGTCAAACGTTATTATGGGATTGATCAGGCCAAGGCAATGGTCTGGATTATTGGACAACCGCTGTTAAAAGATCTGGATTATGAAATCATTACATTAATTGTTGACTTGGTCCAATCATTAATTCAACCCAACGTAACAATCAATAAGCGTGAAACTGAGCTGCGAAAAGAGCAGGCGTGGTCATCGATCAATCCGATCTTGTTTCAGGTGAAAGCCGGTGAAATGCTTTTACGCGAGGGGGAGCGGATCAACAAGCAGCAGTTGTTAAAACTCAACGCACTAAACAGCACAGAGAATCAGGGCAAAATACTGGCGCGAAGCATTGGCCTGGGCGTTTTAATGTTTATTTTATTAATCAGTTTTCATATCATTTATTTTGGGCACGCCACCTATTTGTCAGTGGATTACAATAAAAACTTGTTGTTTATTTCATTGATTTTAATTCTCTTTGTCTTTATTACAGAAATTTCTGTTGCACTGGGCAAATCATTTACACAAAATGGCGTAACTCCCTTATCGTTGTCCTCGATGGTTTTTGGCATTCCTGTGGCTGCTGGTGCCATGACAATCTGTTTATTTATGGGCATGCGTGCTGCCTTTCCTTTTGCCTTGATCACCTCTATCTGTGCAGCGATTCTATTTGAGAACAAGTTGACCTATTTCATTTATTTTTTTATCAACAGCATGATGGGCGCTTTCTGGCTGCGCCATTGTCGTGAAAGAAACGTATTTATTAAAGCAGGTGCAAAAATTGGCTTATTGAATATTATTGCAGCCACAGCTTTGCGTGCATATAGTTCTGAATTATTTTTAAGCAAATTGATCATGGACTGGGTTTTTGGCTATCTTGGTGGATTAAGTGCAGGAGTTGTAACTGCTGGCATCACGCCCATGATGGAACTCACATTTAGATACACCACTGACATTAAACTTCTGGAACTTGCCAATCTGGATAAACCATTACTGCATCGCCTGATGCTTGAAGCGCCCGGCACGTACCATCATTCAGTTCTCGTTGGTAGCATGGTTGAGGCTGCAGCATCAGAAATAGGTGCAAATCCTTTACTTGCAAAGGTATGTGGCTATTACCACGATATTGGAAAAATGAAAAATCCACTGTACTTTATAGAAAATCAACAAAAAGGTATGAATCGTCATAATAAACTGGCACCCTCCATGTCGAGTTTGATTATTATTTCTCATGTCAAACATGGCGTGGAGATGGCCAAAAAATATAAATTGGGCAAGGCGATTAGTGATACAATCCAGCAGCATCATGGCACGAGTATGATTTCATTTTTCTTTGAAAAAGCCAAACAGCAGAAAGGTGAACATTCTGTTAAAGAGGATGATTTCCGATACCCGGGTCCAAAACCACAGACCCGAGAAGCCGGATTGGTCATGCTGGCCGATGTTGTTGAAGCTGCTTCACGCGCATTGGATAACCCAACACCGTCCCGTATTCAGGGATTGGTGCAACGCTTGATCAACAAAATATTTTCTGATGGACAATTGGACAACTGTGAACTAACACTCAGGGACCTGCATAGAATTGCCAAAAAATTTAACAAAATACTCAATGGAATTCATCATCACCGCATTGAATATACAGAAACTGCAACCAAAAATAATAACAAGAAGAGCAAAAACAAACCCAAGAACAATGGCGCACAACAAAGTGCAAATGGCCAACAAGACATGCCACCGGAGACATCTATGCTAAAGGAAGATGGCTTAAAGCGGCTTGGCCTTGAAAAAACGTAATATGAAATTCACTCAAATGACAAATCAAACAGGTAAAAACTGTCGTAAACCATTTCTTAAAAATATCAATCGCCTGGTGATCAAGCTTGGCAGTAATGTTTTGACAAATGAAAAAAGTCTGAATATCAAGATTATTCGCCAAATCGCCATGCAGGTGCATTTATTGATTCAACAAGATATTCGTGTGATCATTGTATCATCTGGTGCAATGGCAGCGGGTATGCGAAAAATGAACCTGTCATCACGACCCACAGAAATCCCCCTTCGTCAGGCGATAGCCGCCATTGGTCAGGCAGGTTTGATCCAGGAATATGAAAAAGCCTTTGATTTTTTTGATATCAAGGTCGCTCAAATCTTATTGACACGCAAAGATTTATCCAATCGAACCCGATTTTTGAATGCCAGAAACACCATTCATGCCTTGCTTGCCTGGAATGTGATCCCCATTGTCAATGAAAATGATACCGTGGCTGTTGAAGAAATCAAGTTTGGCGACAATGATAACCTTTCTGCCATGATTGCCTTGCTGTTAAATGCCGATTTATTGATCAACCTCACCGATATTTCCGGCCTTTATGACAAAGACCCAAGAGCCTGCACTGATGCCTGTTTTATTCCTGTTGTGGAATCATTTTCGCGTGATCTTGAAGCTTATGCATCAGGGATTCCGGGTGCGCTGGGAACAGGCGGTATGCTTACAAAAATAAAGGCTGCACAAAAAGTGACCACCGCTGGAATACCGATGGTTATTGCCAAAGCATCGGAAAATGTGCTAACACAAATAATTCAGGGTGAAGATACTGGTACCTTTTTTGTTCCCAGAAATCAAAAAATGAAAAATCGCAAATGCTGGATTGCTTTTTCCAAAAAAACACGCGGTCACATTCAGATTGACGATGGCGCTGTTCGTGCCATTTTAAACAAAGGAAAAAGCCTTCTGGCCATTGGTGTGATAGGAATTCAGGGAAAATTTGCCATTGGAGATGCGGTCGCCATTGAAACTCAATCCGGTCAAGAAATTGGTATAGGACTGACCAATTATAATTCTGAAGATATTCAATTGATTATGCGAAAAAAAAGCCATGAAATTAAAGATATTCTTGGGGAAAAGCTGTATGATGAGGTGATTCATCGTGACAATATGGTGATTACTGAATGGAATGAACAAAAACAAGGTTAAAGGTTCGTAAATGGTTTATAAGGAGTATTTAAATTCCGCAAGAAAACATCTCTTTACATGTAATGTTATTTTTGAATGGGATGTGGATATAAGATACTCTTATGATACAAAAAAATATAACGACAGGGATTATATCCAATTTTATGAATATGCGAAAAAAATTTATGAAACGTTAACAATTGATTTTGGAGTAAGGTAATCATGTTGCAGGCATTTGAAAAAGCCCGAAAGCTAGATAGAGAATTGAATAAGATAAAAAACCAGGGTAACATTATCGATTACCGATTAATATTAAAGCTCAATATGAGTCTCAATCTTTTTATTGTGGCGGATACCGCAATTGAGGATGAAATCAATAAAGTTATTAAACAAGAAAAAATTTCGGTAAACCTGGAAATAATCAGTGAAGCGGAATACGCTGATGATTATTATCAATCTTTGTTTGAAAACAAAAAACAGCTTGATATCGGGTTAAGGCGGTCATTATCCAATATTCTGGATCATGATAATAATAAATGTGATATGGATTCATGCCCGATTGTTTCATTTTATAGCTATAAAGGCGGTGTGGGCAGAACGACAGCATTAGCATTATTTGCAACATTCTATTCGATTAATTATGGAAAGAAAGTTTTTATTATTGATTGTGATTTTGAAGCACCGGGATTGATAAATTTTTTTGGATTGTGTAACGATGAAATACTGAAAAATGGAATTATTGAATATATTAAAGACAAAGAAGCATTGCCTGATATTTCATTATCCAAAGAGTACCTCTATGAAGTTTCCAGGGAATATACAAAAAATGGAGAAATATACATACTGCCCGCAGGTAATATTATGGAACATTTGGACAGGATCGATTACATAGAAGCCCTGGCTCGTCTTGATATTCATAATACAGACACTGTGGTTGACCAGTTTAAAGATGTGATAGAAGACATCAATAGGTCATTTAAGCCTGATGTAATATTAATAGATACAAGAACAGGACTAAATGACACCTTTGGTATAATTTCAAACCGATTATCGGATATTATCGTTGGTTTTTTTAGAAACAATACACAAACCAGGCCTGGTTTACATTTTTTTCTGGATACTTTTTTAAGTAAAAAGCGAAATATTGGTTTAATATTGGTGAATTCGATTTTATCCATATCAATCAAAAAAAATGTAAAGCTATTTCAGGAAGAAGTTGACACTTATATTCAAGACAATCTCGAAGAAAATTTTTTGGATAGCCTGCCTGCAATACCGGTTTTCAGTTTACAAAGATATCAGACATTGGAAGATATTGGCACATTGAATGAGGATATGGAGGATTTCGTCACTGCTGCTATAGAATTAAATGACTATAAAGCTTTATTTGAAAAAATTTCTCAACTGGTTAATGATAGTAGAAAAATCGAACTGATTGAAGAGGACTTGGGTGATGACTCAATAGATCCCAGTGAATTAAGAAAGGAAATACTGACAAAACTTTATGACAATTATCCGGATCTTTACCCTGAAAACATGGAATTCAGTGACTCTTTTTTAAATACCCAATTTTATTTCAGAATCTGTATGGAAGATATTTTTAATCATGACAAGTTTATTTTTCTGGGAAGCAAAGGCACAGGAAAAACATCATTTTATAAAGCGCTTATGGATGAGAATTTTTTCGTTAAACTCGCTCAAAAAGCAAATAAAGACGCTTCCGATTACCATTTAATAAATATGGTTTCTCTGCCAAATAAACCCTCTGAAAAAATGGGAAAATTTATTGATATTGAAGCGCAGTTTGAACAAAGCGAAATCAAAGACAAAGAGTTCTTTTACAGGAGATTCTGGATTGTATACATATGGAATGTCTTGATGTTAGACTCACAGTACATTAAACAAAACACTGTTCTTGAAACAAAAGAGATACTGGACGATTCACACACAGCAGATTATTTTAAGAGAGTTATTTATCATGATCAACTCTTTCAAAAAATTGAAAATGAACTACATGAATTCGATAAAAAAATAAGCTCTAAGAATAAAAACTTTTTGATCATTTTCGATCAACTGGATAAACTTGTCCAACCGAATTTATGGAATGACGTTATTTCTCCTCTGATCAAATATTGTCATACCAGCAGACTGAAAGGAATATGGCCCAAACTTTTTGTTCGAAATGATCTATTTGATAAGTTGGGACACTTAACAAACAAAAAATCACTCAAGCAACAATCAATAAATATGGAATGGAAAAAGGAAGAACTCTACGCCTTTTTTTTCAAAGTCGTATTTGCATATTGTAAAAAACCTTTTTTTTCTTATTTAAACAAAAGTAAGTCAACCAATAATAATTTGTTAGAAACAATAAGAGAAAACTTTAATAGAAACGATATTTACAACCAGATTGATACGGATAAAAGAACCCTGAAACCTTTATTTGAAACGTTTTTTGGCAAATATGCCGATCCTGAAGGCACATCCAGGTATGGAGAAATGTATGAATGGATTTTCAAAAATTTAAAAAATGCTGATAATACAATAAGCTTAAGGCCTTTTCTTGATCTTATAAAACATGCAATTGAAGAAAAGAAGAACGCACATTATGATAATGCAGCTCCTTATCCGGCTCTTCCAGCAAATTGCTTCACCAGAAATGTCAGAATTCAAGCTGTGAAGAATTACTTTGAAGATATTGCAAGTGAACCCGGAAATGAGACACTTTCTACAATAATGAATGATATTAAAGATAACAAAATTCCTAAAGAGTTTAAGATGTTTTCATTATCCCAGTATAAGTTTGAGAAGCTTTTAGAAACAATTTTAAACAACCATCCTGAGCTAGAAGGGACAAGTCTTTCTGAAATGGAAGAAACATTAATAAGAAATGGAATTATATTTGTTTCATATCCTCGGGGGAAGAAAATGTATTCATTTGCTTATTTATATAAGTACTTTTTAGGATTACGCACGCCTAGATATCGGAATAGTTATTAAATACTTGCAACAAAAAAATTTTTTTTCGGTTAGTAAGGCCTCATCATATGACTCCGGACTAAAAGAGATCTTAAAAGTTCTTAAAAAAATTAATCATAACTGAAAAAGACATGGGTCAATTGTCATATTCATCCACACCAAGTGGAAATAAAAATTAATCCTTCCGGCAAAACCGGAAATAAAATCGGTATCCTTTATTGATTCGTAAATATATTAAATAGATATAAAGGATGTCTAAAAATCGGAGCAATAATGAATTCACCCGAAGTAAAATATTTGAAAGACTACCAACAATCCCATTTTGATATCGAACATGTTGATTTGTATTTTAATATTTACGAATCCCATACAGATGTTCGGGCCATCATCAAGGTAAAGCGCGTAAAAGATTTTAACAATCGACAAAAAAATTTGTACCTCAATGGAGAGTCAGATATTGTAGAATTGAAATCTGTATCAATCAATGGTGATGAACTGCATGAAAAGGAGTACACATTAACATCTGAACAACTGATTATAAATCGAGTCGGCACAGACTTTTTGTTAAAAATTGAAACTCGCCTCAAACCCCATGAAAATACTAGTCTTTCTGGTCTGTACAAGTCCAATGATATTATTTGTACGCAATGTGAGGCAGAGGGATTTCGTAGAATTACTTATTTTTTGGACCGACCGGATATCATGTGCGCCTACACATGCACAATCGAGGCAGATTACAAAAAATATCCCATTTTATTATCCAATGGCAATCTGATTCAATCCGGAAAATTAGACAATGGCCGCCATTGGGTGACCTGGGAAGATCCCTTTCCAAAGCCGTCATACCTGTTTGCAGTGGTTGCCGGAGATCTGGATTATCTGGAAGATACTATTTATACAGAACATGGTGATAAAGTGACTGCCCGCATTTACGCTGAGGAAGAAAATATCGATAGATGCGATTTTGCCCTTGAATCCCTGATAACTGCTATTCTCTGGGAAGAAGAAGTTTTTCATCTGGAATATGATCTGGATACTTACAATATTGTGGCCATTAACGATTTCAATATGGGCGCCATGGAAAATAAAGGCCTAAACATATTCAATGCCAAATATATCCTGGCTGATCCAGAAGTCGCAACAGATGAGGACTATGCCAATATCGAAAGAGTCATTGCTCACGAGTACTTTCACAACTGGACTGGTAATCGGATTACACTGCGAGACTGGTTTCAACTTTGTCTTAAAGAGGGATTAACTGTTTATCGAGATCAAATGTTTGCTGAGATGCGGGCAGCATCCAAGATAAGTAAACGCATTCAGGATGCCAAAAAATTGCGTTTGTTTCAGTTTCCTGAGGATGATGGTCCTTTAGCGCACCCGGTTCGACCGGATCAGTACATTGAAATGAACAATTTTTACACCATGACTGTCTATGAAAAAGGTGCTGTCGTTATCCGAATGTTACATTCGTTGCTGGGTGATGATTTTTTTATTGGCATGGGCTTTTATGTTGATCAATACGATGGCAATGCAGTTACTGTAGAAAATTTTCTTGAGTCCATGGAGGAAGCCTCGGAGAGAAACTTAAAACAATTCAAGACTTGGTATACCCAGGCAGGCACACCGAGAGTGAATATAAAACGTCACTATGATCCTGAAGTCAAAATTTATCAATTACGATTTGAACAATCCTGTCCCCCCACACCCGGTCAGCCGAAAAAAGAACCTTTGATGATTCCAGTGACAATTGCTTTTATTGATAGCGACGGCAATCATTGTCCCCTTAGGCTG
>Ga0272440_1001581_pt1 | contig 18508 bp, 3 predicted proteins | sample SSMMMBAug17_FD_192440 | JGI IMG/M metagenome (GOLD analysis project Ga0272440, IMG submission 192440) | Marine sediment archaeal communities from Little Sippewissett salt marsh, Falmouth, MA, United States - SSM-MMB-Aug17 | ecosystem: Environmental > Aquatic > Marine > Wetlands > Sediment ...
TTACTTCATTGATAAATCCTAATTAATAAATTTAATTTATTAGAGAATTCCTTTTATAATAAGCTGTTAAGGAGGTGGGGGATATCTAATTTCGTCATAAATGGGGGTGATATAATCGCCGCTAACATCTTATAGACTTATAGTATATGCTAAGAACTACAAACCCATTGAATATCCCGCAACAATTAGTATTAATGATAAATCAACTGAAATTGATTTATATTTAGAATCAGATACATTTGATCCATATTTTCCATTTATTGAAGCATCACATGTTATTAATGACAGTGTTTTTGAACTACAAGTTATTAAAAACAATATCCATGAAATTAATATTTCAATAAAAACCCAGACTCAGGAAGTTCAAATTTCATCATCAAAAAATCAAACAAAGACCAAAGCAACAGTTAATAATCCCTTGTATTATTCATGGACACCAAATAATCAGAAATATTAATAATATGAAAGTGAAAATTTGATGTATTTTAAAGTTTATTGAATTAATAAAACACATTCCACTATCATCAGATTCTTTGTTATCAATAGCTGATCCTGTTTCAGGTTCGTTTGAAGGTTTAGAATATGGTTTATCAATACCATATAATGTTAAATGATGAATATCTATTAATACTATTCCATTATTTTCAACGTATTTTGGAACTTCTTCATATACAAAGGCGTTGGTTCCATCACCTCGTTCATTTTTTATTATAGAAAATAGTTTTTCTGACTCAGATATTTGTTTTAAATCTTGATAGAGTTCAGCTTCTGGATTTATCAATATAGGAAGTGTTATTTTGGGTGCAGATGTATCTCTATCTGTCTCTTTATTTATAATTGGATTATAGCGCAGTATTGTTTCGTTATTGTATTTATCTTTATGAATAAATGAAAGAGATAGAGCATCACCTAATGATTTACCTGCAAATTTATAATAATTAAGTCTTGCTGTTATCAATTCATCTGGATTTATTGGGTTAAAATTGTTTAGATTTATATTGTAGTAATCAGAGACTGCGTTATATCCGATATTATTTGTTGTTTGGTAATCATCTTTATAAAGGTAATCTAATGGGATTTTAGGAATATTGACTAAAAGGGTTTTTACACTATTATTTGAATCTTTTATTATTACATTAAACGATGTTCCGGCAAGTGGATAAAATTCTTTTTCAGCAATAGTTTCAAAATTCACTTTTTGCTGATATTTTGATTCTACTATATCCTTATCAGTGCTAATGCCAGACCTTGCATGTTGATTTGTAAGTTCGTATTTAAATGTTGTTGAATTTACGAGTATTTTTTCATTTTCATGAACTGCATAAAATTTAAAATCAATATAATATAAGGTTTGATTATCAGTTACATTTGAATTAAAGTCTTGTTTGTAGTTCCATGTGTACATATATGGCTCATTTGAGGTACCATAACCAATATAATCTTTAACTTCTTTTTCTCCATCTTGTGTTAGAATAGTTATTAAAATATTATCAGTATCAATAAAATTCTTTTTAATAAACCATAGATAAAAACCATTTTCAAAGTCTGTTTTTGAAATATCAATTTGTCTTGCATTAATGTCAAAAGCAGCTAATTTGACCAGTTTTGCTGTTATTGCTGGATTTGTTGCAGAATTTAAATCAATAATACTGCTTTTTGTTATTATATTTCTATATTCAAATGGTGCATAGCCATTTGCGATTATAAGTAATCTATATGTACCTTTTTTCAAATCTTCAGAAAACTGAATTGTATTTGAAGTTTTGTTTCTTATAATATTGCCTGTTTCAGAATTTATTATAAAATATTCATATTCATCGTTATTTGTTAATCCATCTATATTGACTATTAAATGAATACTGCTGTCAAATGGTAATAATTCAGGAAGATAAAAATCTTTTTCAAGAACATCTTGATTAAGTGCAATTTTTTCAAAGCTGCTTGTTGAAATATAGCCTTGATTTGTAATTTCACTTGATTGAACTGTAAATTTTACATACATGCTTTGCCAGTTTAAATTTCCAAAAATAAAGCTTCCATCATTGTTGATATATTTTTTTCTTATTAATTTTTTATCAACTGAGCTTAGTAATTCAACCATAATATCTTTAGAAGGATATGGTATATAGCTTGCCAAGTCTGAAATATTTTTTACATTACCAATAATTCTGCCTTTTCCATTAATAACTTCAATTGTTCTAACTTTTTGCTGGGCATTATTTCCAGAATTGTCGCTGACATTATAGTACAGATAATATGTTCCTAAAACTGCTGTATTTAGATTTCCTGTAATTGTTATCTTATCTGTAAGATCGCCATCGACTTTATCATAGGCAGAGATGCCATAAGTAAAATCAAAAGGTGATGTAATTTCTATTGAAATTGGATTTTGCCCGGTCAGTGTAATTTCAGGAGGTGTATTATCTTGATCTGGCTCATCTTCGTAAATAAGATTAATATAAACTCTTACTATTTGAGATTCAAGTTTATTATCACTTACCTTAAACTCGAAATAATCCTTATTGCTTGTAAGATCATCATCAGCAGTATACATAAATGTACCTTCAACTGGATTTTTAAGAACAAGTTGACCTTGTGTTGGGTATCGGGTAATTATAAAAAATAAATTATCCGGGTCAGGATCAACAGCATTTAATGATTGTGTTACAGTTTTACCCTGTTCAGCATCAAAAGATAAAGGATAAGCAACAGGCGGGTCATTAATATTTCTTACATAAATATTTACATATGCAATATTAGAATCATTTAATCCATCATTTACTTTATATGAAAAACTATCATCTCCATAAAAATCAGGATTTGGGGTATAAGTGCATTTATTTGATGAAATTGAGATATTGCCATTTTGGGGTTCATCAATTATAATATATTGTATTTCTTCACTTAAATTGTCTGAATCACTGTAATTTAATTGGATATTGATCTGTTTTTCCTCCATAGTTTGTGTATTAATATTATATGCTACAGGTATATCGTTTACTGGCTTAATAATAATATTAACAGTTGATTCTACATTTACAAATTGATCTTTAACCTGAAATTTAAAGCTGTCAAAACCAGAAATATTTTCAAGTGGAGAGTAGATAACATTATTTTCTTGAACTGTTAAATTTCCTTTTAATGGGTATTCAATAATTTTATATTCTATAACTTCATTGTCTGGATCATAAGCAATAAGTTTTATATTAACAGGTTCGCAGTCTTCATCAATAAATAATGTATCAATTTTGGTTATTACTGGAATATCATTTACAGGTTTAATAAAAATTATTAATTCTTGTTCAATAAAGCTGCCTTCAAATTTATATATAAAGTTGTCATAGCCATTATAATTGTTATCTGGAGTGTATATCAGACCTGAAGTTGTTTCAGAAAGAATTCCATGAGCTGGCTGTGAAACAATTATGATTGTTTTATTATTGTCAGTTATGTGAAGAGCATTTTGGATATTAACAGGGCTGTCTTCAAGAGTCATAATATGAGCATCAGGGGGTATTCCAACACGAATTGTAATTGAAGCCTGATTTGACTGGCTTAAATCATCACTGACAACAAAATTAAAATAATCAATTCCAAATTTACCAGAATATGGGCAGTAATTAATATTTGAGCCAGTTTTAGTAATTGTTCCCATTAATGGCTGGGATTTTAATATAAATGTTAAATCATCGCTGTCTATATCATTGGCTGTTAACGTAATTTCAATGCATTCATTTTCTGTATTTAATTCTTGTGAAAAAGCTTCTGGTGGATCATTTACAGGTTCAATTGTAATAAAAACTTTTTTTACAGATGAATTAAGCTCTGTATCACTAATTTTAAAGCTGAAACTATCATTGCCTGATTCATTGGAAAATGGATAATATGTAAAGTTTAAAGAATTATTTGAAAGTTCAACTCTACCTTTTGTTGGTTGATCTACAATAATTGGATTTAGTAAATCATTGTCAATATCCTGGGCAATAAAGCTTGAATTTAATGTAATATCTTCCTTTGTTGTAACATTGCTGTCAGATGCCTCAGGCGGGTCGTTAACCGGAGAAATATTTATTTGGGCTATTGAGCTGTTAGAATCAAGATATCCATCATTTGCTTTAAACTCAAATGTATCAATACCAGTTTCATTAATATCTGGTTGATATATGTAATTTCCAACTAATGGGTTAAAAACAAGTGTTCCTTTTTGTGTTTGATTGATTATTTCATATGTAAATGAATAAGAATCAGGGTCTATTGCAGATAAGGTCAGTGTATAAATTGTATCTTCATCAGTTGTAAAACTCAAATCAGAGGTTTTTGGGGGATCATTTACAGGTTTTATATTAATTGAAATTGTTGCTGTATTTGAAGTTTCTTCGCCATCACTTGCTTGAAATGTAAAAAGGTCCTGACCATTTTCATTATTATCTGGAATATAGGAAAATGTTCCATTTTCATGGTCTAAAATTCTTACACTTCCTTTAGATGCCACGTTAATGATTGAATAATATAAATCTTCAGAGTCAATATCTGAGGCATTTAATTTACCTGTATATTCATTATCTTCATCTAAAGATATTGTATCATTGTCAGCAAATGGAGCATCATTTTGTGCATTTATATAAACTGTTATTGTTGCTGGATAAGAATCAGATTTACCATCACTTGTAATAAATTTAATATAATCATAACCAGATTCATCTTGATTTGGGATATAAATAAATTTTGATGAATCCTGACTTGATATTTCTATTCTGCCTTTTGAGCCTTGTGTATTAATACTATATGACAGGGTCTCATCATCAATATCTATTGATTTAAAAACACCAGAAACCTGAATGTCTTCATTAGTTGTTATTGAAATTGGAATTGATACAGGTGCGTCATTTACTGGCTCGATAATGATAGTTATTGTAAATGGTTCTGAATCAGCAGTACCATCATTAACTGTGAAATTAAATGTATCAAATCCAAAATAATCATCGGCAGGTATGTAGGTAATAAATGGAGCCTGTCCTGAAATACTGCCATTTTGAGGGCTGAAATAGTTAAATTTAAGATTGTCATTAGTATCTGGATCAAATGCACTTAAGGTAATATCAACCGGCATATCTTCTGAAATTTTTATTGATGTATTATTAGTAATAACAGGGATATCATTTATTGGTTTGATAGAAATTCTTATTGTATCTTGTATAGTAACATAGCCATCATTAACTTTTAAAATAAAGCTGTCATCGCCATAATAATCAGCTTTGGGATAATAGGTAAATTTGGGACCATTGCCGGTTATTAATCCATTTTCAGGCTGAGTGTTTATAAACGAAATTTGATCTAAACTATCTACATCTATAACAGTAATTGTGAAATCTATTGATTCATCTTCATTTATCATAATTGGCGAGGGGTTGATTATTTCAGGTTCATCATTTACAGGTTCAACTTCAATTGTAAGTGTTTGTTCTTGATTGTCTAAAATATAGAACAGGCTGTCATCACCATAATAATCTTTATAAGGAGCATAATTCATATCTGGGGGCATACCAGTTAATGTACCATGAACAGGTTCTTTTGCAATTTGTGCAAGTTCAGGAATTTTAAAATCTATTGCAATATCTTCTTGAGTAACAATATCAGCATTGCCGACTCTAATTTTAACAGTTGCGGTATTTGAATCAATCAATCCATCATTTACTCTGTATGTAAAACTATCAGAACCTTTATAGAACTCGTCTGGAGTATAGTTTACAAAATTATCTGAAATGGATATTTTTCCATATTCAGGATTGTCAATTATAGTAAATTTAAGATTATTAGAATCAATATCATTTGCAGTCAGGCTTATTGAAACAGGTTGATTTACTGGTGTACTGATATTAAGATTTTTTGCAGACGGCTCATCATTTACAGGTATAATATTTACAGAAATTGTTGCAAGCTCGGAATTTTCTTTTGAATCATTAACAATATATGTAAAACTGTCATTACCATTTTTGTTTGTATCAGGAATATATGAAAATACTGGTTTAGTTGAATCAGGAATTACTGCTTTTCCATAAAGGCCATTATTTACAATTATAAATTTTAATGGATCGTTTTCAACATCGCTTACAACAAAAGAATAAGACATTGTCTGATCTTCTAAAATTGTAATACTTTTACTTAGAGCAACCGGGCTGTCATTTACTGGGATAATTGTAATATTAACTGAGGCAATATTTGAATTATCAGAGCCATCATTAACCATAAAACTAAAGCTGTCTGAGCCATTTATATCAGGATTTGGACTAAATGTAAAATTTCCGGTTTGATTGTTAAAGCTTTCAACAGCACCTTTTTTTGGATTAGAAACAATTGTATATGACAGTGAATCACCATCTTGATCAAATGCATTTAAAAATCCAGCAACTGACTTATCTTCATCAGTGGTAATAATAAGATCATTTACTTCTGGTGCGTTATTAAAACCAGTAAAGTTTACATGGATTTTTCTATTTTCAGAAATATTTGAAAAGGTATATAATTCGGTTATATTTTCCTGTTTTATATCATCAATAAATATTTCATATATTTGAAAGCCTTTTAATGGGTTTATTGTAAATGTTTTGTTTTGTCCTCTTTTTAATATAATATCTCCAGATGGAACAATTGAGCCATTTGAAGCTGCTGTCGCGCTGATTACAAATTCCTGTTCTTTAAATTTCACAATAACTGATAGATCAGATTCAATATTATTAATTTCATAGAAATTTTCTTTTATTGAATATGTTTTTGAATCAATAGTAATAGTATCTGGCATAAAGCCCTGATCAGGGTTTATATTAATTTTAAGGTTCTGTCCTTTGCTGACAATATTTTCACCAACAGGGTCTAAATTACCATTTGCACCTGCAATAATTGTAACTTTATAAACTTTCTTAAAACTTGCATGAATAGTATGATCTGCATCTATATTAGAAAATGTATATTGATTATCAAAAATATCAACCTGATTGTTATCAATTAAGATAGTATCTACAAGATATCCTGAAGATGGATTTATAATAAATGTTTTGTTTACACCACGTTCAACAATAATATCTCCAGATGGTGAGATATATCCATTTAAATCAGTTGAAGCTGTAATTTTATATTTAGGAAGTCTGAAAGTTGCTACAACAGAATGGTTTTGATTAATATTTGATAATACGTATTTATTATCAATAACAGCGACATTTACACCATCAACAAGTAATTTTTCAATTGTATAGCCATCATCAGGAGTAAGTTCAAAGGTAATTTCCTGTCCTTCAAATACTTTTTGATTACCAGATGGTAATATTTTTCCATTTATGCCAGATTCTGAACTTACAGTATATTCAATCCTTTTGAAACTTGCATCAACTACGTGATCTTTATCAACATTTAAAAAAGTATATTTATTGCCATCAAGTTCAACAGGAATTCCATCAACTGTAAAAACATCAACTATATAACCGGGTTCAGGTGATACAATAATTGTTTTTGCACTGCCTGCTGAGACTTTTGTTGAGCTTTCTAATGCTCTTGATTTTTCATTAAGGATTGAAATTGTACCATTATCACCAGACATAAATGATAATTGAAAAACACGAACAAAGGTTACATAAACAGAATGGTTTTTTTCGACATTTTCGATTGTATATTGATTGTTGACTACAGGGATTACTTTTAAATCTAAACTAAAGCTGTTTATTTCATAACCTGAATCAGGATTGATATTAATATTAAGGCTTGAATTTTTAACAGCCTCAATTTCTCCAACAGGATTAATTGAACCATTTGTTCCAGCTTGAAGCCTTACTTTAAAGACAGCCTTTTTAAAGCTTACGCTTATATTGTGATTTTCTGATAAATTTTCAATTTTATATTGATTATTATTAAGGTCTTTTGCAATATTGTTTACAATAAATTTATCAACAATATAACCATTATCAGGTGATACATTAAAGCTTATATTAGATGATTTTTCAAGGTCAAGGTATCCAGATGGTGAAATTGAGCCATTTTCAGAGGCTGTTGCATTAATTGTATAAACAGGATTTGTTTGATTGTAAAAAGTTTTACCCATAACATTTGCTGTATTTTCAGCCCTGTCTCGATATCTGACATAAATATTTTTTTTGCCTGAACCTGTGTTTATTTTCCATTTTTTATCTGATATTTTATTTTCCCAAATTCCGCCCTCTTTGTAGCTAATATTGCTTATATACATTTCAGCAGCTCCGGTTGCACCTAAAATTAAATCAATATTAAGATTTTGAGTTTCATCAGGAGCAGATACACTGACATTAGTTGGCGGTACTGTATCAATACGAAAAGCAATGCTTGTAGTTGGTCCAAGACGGCCTTCTTTGTCAATTGGAGCTACATGAAAATAATAAGATAAATCATCTCCAGCAAGGTCTTCACTTGTAAGTTTTCTTGTTTTAACTGGAGTTTGTCCTGTTATATTAAAAGTATCAAATGTATGGTCTGGGGCAGTTCCAAAAGTTTGATAATAACCTGAGACATTGGCTGAATTTGTTTCTGGCGGATCCCATTTTACAATTATATTTGGATTATTTGATATTTGATCAGTAGTTGGCTGTAGATTACTATCTGATCTTAATTTTTTATTCATTAATTTATAAACATGACTTGTTGAGTGAAGATTATTTACAGGTCCAGGCCCATTATTTGTATAATATTTTTTAATCTTTTTGTTATTGCTGAATCTAAAAATAATCTTTGCATTTGCTGTGTATTTTTTTGCATTTGAAGGGGCTTTGCCATCTATTGTGTCAGAAATACCAATATCATAGGTTTCTGTTCCTTGAGATGCCCATTGATGATTTTCTACAGAATTAACTAAACGAACAAATTTTAATTGATAATTATTAAGCGAACTAAGGGCATTTGCAGTAAAAGAACCATTTTCATCAGCATTAATTGTTTTTAAATATGAGCCATCAGCAACAAATATTTTTACACAGACTCTTGAGTCGATATTTTCAATCAGACCTGTTAACGAATTTTTTGAAGGTGATAAAATAAAATCAACTTTATCACCAGTTTTTTTACCTGCTTTTGACTGGCTTGCGTATCCATCAGCATAGGCTGTTAAAACATAATCGTTTATTACTGAATTATTCTGATCAGTCTTTTTAATGCCAGATAGATTATATTTTCCCTTTTTATTAGTAAAAGCCTGTGCACCATAGTCTGAAATACTTTTTCTTGACATTGAATAGACTTCAATTCTGACATTATCTATTGGACTTCCAGTAATTGAGCTGACAACCTCTCCTGTAATTGTTCCTGCGGTTTCAATATAAAAATTAATTCCAGTACCCGGTGAAAGTGATTTTATACTTTGCTCAATTATTTTTTCATTTGTTTCAGAGCTGTTTGATTTAGCAGATATGACATAATCTGAGGAATTTGGAACATTTTCGATTTCATAAAAGCCATCTTTATCAGAAACTGCTTCGCCATAAAAGCCGGTTTCATTGGAGAATGCAGTTATTTTGATATTTTGTTTTTCTTTTCCATTTTTATATACAGTACCACTGATAATTAGACCTGGAATCATAGTAATATTATATTTAATATCGCTGTCAATTACAAAACCTCGTTGAGTGTATAATGCATAAATTGAATCTTTTTCAGGCCATGCTTTTAATGAATAATCGCCTTTTGAAACTATCATATTTATAGTATATTGTCCTGCTTCATTAGTTTTTGTAAAATAAAACAAAGAGGTATCTGATGCTGATTCAATTTCAACACGTACATTTTTAACAGGATTATTTTGATTATCAACAACTAAACCAGATAAAGTATTTCCATCAAGCTTTTGAAGCCTTATTACTATGCTGTCAGAGCCTGTTTTTACATTCATTTGTTTTTGATCTAAAAATCCAAGGGATTTATCAGGCAAAGCAGAAACTGTATAATCAATTCCTTCTGGAAGACCTTTAATTTCAAACACGCCTGAGTTATCACTAAAAGTGCCATTTCCCGCTTTTTGAATTTCAGACCATGCAGATACCCATATCTTTTCAAGTGGATTCGAATTTGAATCTAATATCTTTCCAACTATAGAATCAATTTTTATCATTTTAAGATCAATATTTATTGAATTATTAATTGTAGTATTTATTTTTGATGCCAGACTTTTTTCACCAACCATTTTGTTTTCATTATAGTAAAACAATCCATAATCAGAGTCATTTATGGATAAAATATAATCATCCATAATTTGAAGTCCTGCAATGGTATAAATTCCATTATCAGATGTTGTTGTTGATGCAAAATGAAGGCTTGAAGGTGATATTACTTCAACTTGAATGTTTTTTAGGGGTTCATTTATGGAATTTGTTACTTTACCATATATTTGAGCACCCTTTGAAAGAACAAAATTTACTCCGGTTATTGAATTTGAATTTGAAAAATTTAGATACTCGGCATCATCTAAATCATCAACATTATTGTAGTATTGATTAATAAAGGTATCTGAACTAATTGATATGATATAATCATCAAATTTTTGGAAATTTTCAATTGAAAAAGGCACTATTTCTGTGCCTTCATAAATGATTGTTTTTGTCTTTAATGTATTAGAAGTTTCTGAATAAAGCCTGATTTCAATTTCATCTAATGAATCAGCGCTTGATGGGAAATTAATGTTTCCTGAAACAGAGCATGTTTTTTGAATTTTTTCTAATTTAAATATTACATTATTATAATTTGAATTTGTAATATCAATTTTGTCTGCATTCATCCAATCAGACTTATTATCATATGCATTATATTTATAATTATCTGATAAAAGCTCAATCATATAATCCTGAGCTTTTTGTAAACGTAAGAATTGGAAATCTAATAATGAGCCATTACATTTTTTTTCAATAGTTTTATTGTATGAAATTGATGAACTAAATAGATGAATATTTAATGTATCATTATTATCGCAGTTAATAATTGTTCCTGAAATCTGTTTGTCTGGAGCTTCAAAAACAATATCATCAAGAATATTTACTTGCTGGTTTATTGATATTGAGGATTTTATTGTATCAAAATTTTCAATGCTGTATTCAATTTCGTATTGTCCGGGTTTAATGCCTGTTATTGTATAATTATAGTTGTTATCTGATGTTGAAGTTGCAGTTCCCCATCCGCCATCGTTTGATTTTGCAGTTATTAATACATTAGATAATGGATTGTCTTTATATAAGACTTTTCCTTTAAGTGTTACACCTTTAATTAGTATTAGATTTCTTAAAATATCATCATTTGAAGTTCCCGGAGTAATTCCAACTGCTTCTGAATAGGAATATACTGTATCATTCATTAAATCAGAATCCAGATTATCGCGATAATATGCACTTAAATAATTTGAATCATCAATTGAAATTATATAATCTGAAGTATTTTGATTTAAGCCCCAAACTTCATAATATCCATCATTATCTGTATTAACATAAAATGATTTAGAATTAGATTTTGAACAAATCATTACTAAAATTGATGAAGATGGTTTTGTCTGGCTGTTTTCAATATAGATATTTCCTTTTATAATAAAGCCTTTGTCCAGAGTAAAATTAATATTTTTTCTATCTCCATAGGTGATATCAACAAGAGAGGCATTTGATTTATTTTTTTGATTATCATAATACATAACAGGGTAATTAGATTCTACAGATACAATGTAGTCATTGCTGATTGGTAGATTTGAAATTGTGTAATTTCCATTTAAATCTGATATTGTACTGGAACTTTTAACAGCAGGATCATTTAAAGACCATGCCAAAACCTTTGCATTTGAAACTTCCTTTCCTTCAGGATTTAATATCAGTCCTGAGATATTTGAAGTTGAATGTAAATAAAAGTCAATGTTTTCAGATTGTGTTGGAACATATGTGCTTTGATTTTCATTAAAAGACTTGTCATAAGCCTGATATGCAAAACCATCAGCAATAATTTCAACTATATAACCATTTATATCAGCTTCTGAAGGTAAAACTTCTTTAAGACCAAAGATTGTATAATTACCATTTTCATCACTTAATGCACCCTTTGCAGAAGAAATCCCAATAGATCTTGCATTAACCCATATATCAGGAAGAGCTGTTCCATCGCTTTTATAAACAGTTCCTTTTATTGTCCCTCCAATATTAACGATTATATCGATATTTGTAAGAACAGGGTCTTCTGGTTTAAATCTGGTTGCTTCAGTTGAAAGCATTGTGCTAATTTCAGGAATATAAAGACCAGGTGTTTCATTTTCAGGTATTTTGTAGTAAAAATCAGATTTATAATCATCTGAGTAAACATAAACTATGTAATCATCAGATTCTTTTAAACCAATAATTGTGTAAAAGCCTGATTCATCAGATATTTCAGAACGATTAACTCCGGTTTTTTCAGAATAGATTTCAACAGTAATGTCTTTTATTCCATTTACACCATCATGAATCTTTCCAGAAATACCATTTGCAGATTTTTTATCAAGGCTGAAATTAATATTTTCTGCATCACCATCCCATGTAGTAACAGTATAAGCCTGATCCCAATTTTCAAAACCGCCATAGAACTGTCCTAAATATTCTTCCTGATCAGATGGAGGCCATACTGAAACATACAGGTTTTTGATATTTAAAAGATTTGATATTGTGTAATATCCATTTTGGTCTGTTGTGGCACTTCCCCTAACCTGACTTATTTCCCAGACTTCAACAATATAACCTGAAATACCTTTATTGACATCTTCTGAAGCTGTAACACGACCTTTTATTTTTCTATTAATAATTTCTGTAAATGAGGCTTCTAATCTATGTTCGGAATATGAATTATATGAGTCAGCATTAATTATCATTGAGTTAACAGGACCTTGAGAAATTCCATCAATTATAACATCTTCAAGCTTGTAATTTTCTAAGGATTTAATATTAACTGTCTGGCTTTGTCCTTTTAATAATTCAATAGTTCCTTTTGGATTAATTTCGCCTCCATTGCCAGCTTCTAAAATAAATATTGTCTTTGGAATTTCTTTAAAATAAACCTTTATATCGTAGTTTTTGTTAATATTTTTTAAATAATAATAATTTTCGCTTTGTTTTACATTATTACCATTAATTTCTAAATAATCTAACTCATATGAATCATCAGCAAGGAAATCAAAATCAATGGATTGTCCTTGATAAACCTCAAAAATTCCTGATGGTGTTATACTTCCACCTGTTGATACACCAGATTCAATTGTATATTTTGGAAGAGATTTAAAGCTTGCATGAATTGTATTGTTTGAGTTTATATCCCAGAATGTATATGAATCAAGTATTCCTATTGACTGGTTATTTACTAAAATATCTGATATTGTATATCCTTTAGATGGAGATATTGTATATGTAATATCATTATTTGCAAGATATTGATTTGTTCCTGATGGAATAATTTCACCATTATCGTCAGATGTTGCAGTAATTGCAGGTTTTTCAAAATTTGCAAAAATAGTGTGGCTTTCTTTAATGTCTTCGAATATAAATACATTTTCAGTGCCTATTGCTTTGCCATCAACTAAAACATCTTTTATGATATAACCATCATTTGGATTTATATGAAATTCCTTTGAGGAAGCAGTATTTACATAAATAGTTCCTTTAGGTTCAATACTTCCATTGTCTGAGGAATTAGATTCAATTGTTGGTTTTTGTAAAAATTCAACAAAGATTGTATGATTTTTTGTAATGCTCCATAGGGTGTGAGACTGTGTTTTTCCAATTGATTTTCCATCAACCAGTACGTCTTTTATTTCATATGTTGAATATGGCTTACATGAAAAATTATAATCATCTGATTCTCGTACAATTGTGGTTTCAGAGGGTGTTATATCACCGCCATAATTTGAGGTTATTGTTATTGAATATAAAATAGATTGAAAGTTTGCCTGAATTGTTTGATTTTCAATAACATTTATAAATGGGTAATTATTTATTTTTCCTAAAGATACATTATTTACCAAAACCTCTTTTATTTTATAATCAGATTCTGGGATAATATTGTATGTAATGCTTTCGCCAGAATTTACATATGTGATTCCTGCAGGTTCAATCAAACCGCCAATTCCTGAAGTTGCAGTAATACTTGGTTTTTGTTTAAATACTGCATTAATATTATGGTCTTTAGTAATGTTAATTAATGGAAATATATCATGGGGGCCATTTGAGTCTCCATCAACAATAATATCTTCAATTTCATAGTTTTTATCACTTATTATTTCAAGCATTATTGAGCTGTTTCTATTTACAACAATATTGCCGGTTGGTGATATTGTACCATTATCAGATTCAGCAATGTATAAAACTGGTTTTGCAATAAAGCTTGCAGTAATAGAATGATTTTGATCAACAGAAACAAATGAATATGTAGAAACAGGGTTCTTTAAAATGCCGTCAATGCCTATGTTTAAAATTTCATATTCATTTTCTGGAATTATTTTAAAATCAATTGAATCGCCATGAGTAACAAATTGTTTTTGTGAAGGTGAAATTTTTCCACCTTCGGATGTGGCAACAGTTATTGTATATTGGGGTAATGGTTCAAAATATGCAGCTATTGTAAAGCTTTCATAAACTGATTGAACAGTATGTGATGAAACATTACCAATAGAAGCACCATCAATAGTAATATCTTTAATCCAATGTCCTTCATCAGGTGTAATTTTAAATGAAATACTATTTCCTTCAATTACTTGAACATCGCCTGATGGGTTAATAGTACCATTATCATTAGAAATAACTTTTACAATTGGATTGATTGGTTTAAAAAATACTTGTATTGTGTGATCTTTGTTAATATTTCTAAAATAATAACTTGATTTTGAGCCAATTGAAATATTATCAATTAAAACATCTTTAATTCTATAGCCATTATCAGGTGTAAATTTGAAAAATTCCGAACTTAAATCTTTAACCATTACATCGCCTGCTGGAAAAATATTTCCATTTTCACCTGATGATGCATAAATTACTGGTCTTTGCTCAAAAATAACAGAAATACTTGAGTCTTCAATAAGATCATAGAAAGTGTATTCATTTTTTGAACCAATTGAATTACCATTAATCCTGACATCTTTAATGTAAAAATTATCCAGTGCTTTTATTGTAAAGGTTTTATCACTGTTTTCAGCAACCTGAATATTTCCAGATGGAATAATTTCGCCGCCTTCGCTAATTGTTGAAATTATTGTATAGTATTTTACGATATTTTGGATAGTTACTATAACAGTGTCAGTTGATGTCAGGCCTTCTGTATCAGAGACTGTTAGTTCAAATGTAAGTGTTATTTTATCAATATCTATGTCCTGTGCTAAGAAGGTTAAAGTTTTTGAATCTGGAGATGAAAGAATTACTGAAGGGCCTTCAGTTTGTTTCCATTTATATGAGCTGATAATTGTTTCAATATCATATGATTTATCTCCATTTAAAACTACAATATTTCCTTCTTCTACTGATTGATCCTGTCCTGCATCAGCAACTGGCAGATCATTAACTTCTTTAATATTTACTGAAAATGATTTTGTCTGAGTATAAGTGCCATCACTAACCGAAACAACTATATTAACAATACCATTTTGATCTTTTTGGGGACTGAGGTTTAATATTTTTTGATTAGTATCTCCTGATATTCTAATATTAGAGCTTAAAATTTTTGATTCATCAAGGGATTTTGCATTAAGTATAAGATTTTCAGCATTTGTTTCCGGGTCAGAAACTGTAAAATATACAGGGCTTATTGGGGTATCCTCAAATGTATCTATATTGGAAATATCAGATATTTCAGGTTGATCGTTAACAGGGATGATATTTAGTTTAAAAGATTTTGTTACAATATTTTTGTTATCACTTGCTGAAATTGTAATTATAACAGTACCGGATTCGTTATTTTCGGGCATTATTGAAATACTTCTATTTTCATCATTTCCCGATAAATAAATGTATTCATTTTTTACAAGCTTTTGATTTGAAGAATTTGCGGTTATAATTAGCTCATTTGCAGGAGTTTCATTATCTGAGACTTGAAATGAAATATTTTCAATTAATGTATCCTCATTTGTTTGTTTATCAGAGATATCTGATATTTCAGGTGCTCCATCTGGTGGTTTAACAGTCAATTCAAATGATGTAGTGCTTGTATAGTGGCTGTCGCTTACTTGAATTGTTATTGCAGCATTTCCAGATTGATTTTTTTCAGGTGTTATATTTAAGTACCTGTCATTGCCAGTACCTGAAATTAATATATTTGAATCAGGGATAAACAAATTATTTGATGAAAAAGCCTTTATTATTAGATCATTTGATGGAGTTTCAGAATCGAAAATTGTAAATAAAAGATTTTGAACTGATGTATTATAATCAATAATCTGATCATTAATTTGTGAAATATCGGGTATTGCATTTACAGTTAGAGTAAAAGAGCTGTGATTATAACCTCCATTGCCATCATTTACAGTAATTGTAATCTGACATGTTCCTGATTTTTCATTAGCAGGTTTTATTACAAGGCTTCGTTTGCTGTCTGTTCCGCTGAATATTAAATTTGACTCATTTTCCGGAACAAGTTCTTTGTTTGATGATTGAGCAATTAATAAAAGTTCGTTTATATTGTTGTCTATATCTGATATTTGAAAAATGACCGGTTCTGTATTTGTGTTTTCATTTGTGAATACATTATTAAGCGGGCTGATATTTGGAATATCATTTATGGGATTGACATTAACTGTAATTATGCCAGTTTCAAGACTAAATGGTAATGTGCCATCATTGCCGGTTGTGTCAACTCCTGATGATCCGCTGATACCTCTGCTAATGTCCCATGCTTTAAATAGAATATTGCCAGTATCATTTCCTGAATAGTTTTCATGAGATAAAAATCTTATTTTGTAATTGTTGTTTTGAGCATCAAAAAGTAATGCGGTTTTTTCAGAAAGATCAACAAAGTCATTAAAAGAATTTCCTGAGTCAATTGAATACTGCCAGTTACCATTTCTATTAGTTACACCAATTACTGCTATACCTTTTTGATCATCTATGTCAATATCAGTGATTTGTGGAACATCTGTACTTTGTATTATTTGTAATATTGTATTTCCAATATTATGTATAGAATCTTCGTTAATGTCATCAAGATGAAATCCATCAGTTTTTGTGATAATAGGAGAATTGTTAATAAGCATATTTAAAATATATGCGCTGCTTAATGAGCAGTGAAGTGATCCATCAGAATTCCAGAAATGGGTTACCATCTGGCCAATAGTTGCATTTCTTAATTTGTAATCATTATTTGATCCTGAAATACTGCTGCCACTGGTAAAAAAACCATGTTTTATTGAATAGTCTTCTGAATATGCTGAATTTGAAATAGAAAATATTGCTAATACAACTAAAGCTGTTAACAGCAAAAATTTCCATTTTTTATATTTGTTTTTATTATATATAATATTCATAAAAAATGTCCTTTTTGAAATATTTTCAATGTTAAAAAGTCCAACTTTGTTTTTTAGTATTTCGTGTGGACTGACACTGACAGGCACAGACATACACTTTAGGTGATTTCCGAAAAAGAATTTACCAAAGTCTTAATTCCCCCCTTGAGGGGGGTTAGGGGGGGGGGCGTATTAATGGTACAAACTCAAAAACACCCCCCTAACCCCCCAAGAGGGGAATTCGATCTTGGTAAATTCTTTTCCGGAAATCACCTTAGATTATTGAAAAAATCAAAGTTGGTTTATTATAGCTTAATTATTATTGCTTGTTTGTTAATATGGTTAATTCAAAGCAATTTAATAATTTTTTTTTTTATTAAAAAAAATACAAAAGAAATAATTAATTTCTTATTCGATTATATTTTGGGGCATTATAATTAAGCATTATTTAAAATATTTTATTATTACTAATTTTTTCAAATGCATAAAAAAGAACTGCCTGAATATCTTCTTTTTCTAAAACTGGATATTCTTCTAATAATTCTTGAATACTTAATCCACTTGCTAAAGATTTAAGAATATGTTCTACTGTAATTCTTAAGACTCTAATAGTTGGCTTTCCAAGCATAACATCTTTATCTATTGTAATTCTATTTAATAATTTATTAACTAACAGGTACCATTATTTTTTGTTTTTTGTTTAAATAATATATTATTTTTTTCCAAATTATCTAATTTTCTATTTAATAATTTAATTCTATTTTCATATTGTTCCTTATTTAATATTTTTTGGCGGTATAATTTATTAAGTGACTTAATTTCACCTTTAAGTTCACCTCTGATTTCACCTTTAATTTCACCTCTGATTTCACCTCTGATTTCACCTCTGATTTCAGCTTGATACTGAATATGTTCAGTTATTGTTGATGCAACAAATGGCATATTAACCTCCTTTTTTATATTTGAAAATGATTTATCTGGAATTTTTTTATAAAAATTTACAAATTGTTCGATTAATAAAAG
>Ga0272440_1001582_pt1 | contig 18501 bp, 13 predicted proteins | sample SSMMMBAug17_FD_192440 | JGI IMG/M metagenome (GOLD analysis project Ga0272440, IMG submission 192440) | Marine sediment archaeal communities from Little Sippewissett salt marsh, Falmouth, MA, United States - SSM-MMB-Aug17 | ecosystem: Environmental > Aquatic > Marine > Wetlands > Sediment ...
GTTGTAGTTCGGAGGGCGAACACAAGGTTCGCCCCTACATTGGTTTCGGACATTGGTTGGATTCTGGTTCTTGTGAGTGAAATTGATGAAATTGAACTTTTTCCCCTAACTTGTACATACGCCCGTTACACTCATAATAATAGATAGATTATAGATTAAGGAATTTTTACCCAAAAAGATGATTGAATGAAATCAAGTCTGCCATTGACAAAGGCAATACAAATGCCATAATATAGAATTAATATTTTTGCCATTATATGGCAAAGACAATCACAAAGAACTGGCAGAAAAAGTATTGACGTATGAGGTTGAATTATGCAGGGCTCTTCAGGAGGCAATCTTGTACACCTACATCGCGTGTTTGGATAAACCAAAAATGTATAGCCATTTGTTAGGAAAGCTCTGAAAATAACTTCCCCATTTATTGATATTGTTCGTTTTGAGGTTATTGTACTGTAGAGACGTAGCATGCTACGTCTCTACACGACCTTATTATTATGTACGTTCAAGAAAAATGAGCATGTTATTTTCAGAGCATTCCTTAGCAAAAGACAGCAACAATAGGATCACACAAAGGAGCTTTTTTATGAAAAAAAATATCTTTATGGTTCTTTTTGTTATACTCATCGTACCATTAAACTCAAATGCACAATCAGTCATTCGGTTCAGCCAGTCAGATTATATTGCATATGAAGGTGATGATTATATCAATGTCAATCTTAAAATTGAACTGGAAAGCGACAGCGCACCTGTTCATATAAACGTTGGCATGACTTTATGTTCCGCAGAATCAGATTATTCTGTTGCTGTAATGCCAATTACGTGGAAATCGGGTGATCCTGATGTTAAATCTCTTTTGTTTAACATTGTTGATGATAATGTGTTTGAAGAAACCAAAAGCTTTAGACTGATACTGGCAAATCCATCTGATAATGCCATTTTAGGAAATCCATCAATTGCAACGCTGACAATAATTGATGATGAGACCAGCACGTATTTTTATGTTTCCCCTTCTGGAGATGATGCAAACATTGGTTCTTACGAGTCTCCCTGGCGAACGTTGGAAAAGGCTTCAAATGTGGCAACCCCAGGCGATACAATATGGATTAGAGCCGGTACATATTATGAAACCTTAAGTCCTGGTAATTCTGGTTTACGTGATGCCTATATCACGTTTCAAAATTTGGCATCTGAAACAGTTGTCATTGATGCTGATGGTCGAAATCATGGCATTATTCTTTGGAATAAATCATTTATCAGAATATCTGGCCTGGAAGTCAAAAACGCTGCATCAGATGCTGTTTTTATTGGACATTCAGATGACAGTGAATCAAAAAACAACATAATTGAAAAAATGTCCATTCATGATTGCCCCACAGATAGCGGCATTTCTGTATTTGGGACAAACAACCATATTTTGAACAATATTATTTCTGGCTGCCGCTATGGCATTTATTTCAATGGCAACAGTCAAAACATTTCAAATAATGAAATCTTTGAATGCAGTAAATCCGGGATTGCGCCCATAGGAAATTATAATGTTATTCAACATAATCGTATTCATCATAATGCAGAATATGGTATTTCTACATGGCTTGGCAGCTCGCAAACACTGGATGATTTAACCATTCAATTCAATATTATTTATGACAATGTTCTACAGGATATCCATCTAAATGGTGATGGCCCGGGAGAAAAACCGAATAACATTTTTGTTTATAACAATACCATTTTGAATACATCTGCTGACAATGGCATTTGTGTTTATGGTGAATGTCATAATCTTAAAATAAAAAACAATATTATCACCGGTGTATATGCACATTGTGGTTTAAGAATTCCCACTATTGATATGGAAGGTTTTGAGGAAGATTTCAATATTTTTTATCAAACAAATGGCATTTATATCAATAATCAAACCTATACATTTGTGGATTATCAAAACCAATTTGGGCATGGGATGAATAGTTTTTTTGCCGATCCCATGTTAAATGAAAATTTTACATTAAACCAGGATAGTATTGCCATTGACAGCGGAACCATAATTGTACCAGAAATATCGGGTTTTTCTGCGGATATGGGTGCCATTGAATATACGAAAACCGATTCCTTACCCTCTGCCAATTTTATCGCCAGTGAACAACAGGGAGCATCCCCGCTTGACGTTCAATTTGTTTGTGCCAATCACGGGACATCATGGCAGTGGGATTTCGACAATGATGGCATCATTGATGCTACTTCAAAGAATCCTGTTCATACCTATACTGAAATTGGCAGCTATTCTGTTTCATTGACAATTATTTCCCAAAATCATCAGGTCAATATGGTTAAAGAAAACTATATTCAAGTGACAAATGGAACTGACTATTATGTTTCCATTTCTGAAGGTGATGACATCAATCCTGGAACATTCAACGCCCCATTTCAAACCATTCAAAAATGTGCTGAAACAGTTGATCGGGGTGACAGATGTAACATTCGTCAGGGAATATATAGAGAAATGATCACCCCGGGCAATGATCAAATTACATTTACCAGCTATGATGATGAAGAAGTCATTATTTCAGGAACAGAAATTTTGCCAAATGCATCCTGGTCTTATTATCAAGACAATATTTATCAAACGCCCATTCAATGGAGTTTAAATGTCAGGCGTAGCGAGGAGATTCATCAGATATCGAATAATCAGGTGTTTGTTGATGGCAAAATGATGGTTGAAGCACGTTGGCCCAATATTGATTTTAACAATGCAACAAAAATTACAAATATTACTGGTGTGCGTGAAGACAATGCCAAAACCGATGCTGCAACACTGATTACCATGCAAAAAGCAGAATATATTGATGAAAACCTTGCTTCAGCCGGTGATTTCTGGGTAGGTGGAAAAATTAATCTGGCCGCAGGATTTAACTTTATCTTTACAAGTGCTGATATTACAGCACAAACAAATAATTCGGTAACAGTCGAATTTCATGATGATCCTGGTGCATGGAACAGTCGATCCAGTTTTGATAATGAATACCTTAAACCCCAGGAAGCCAATTATTACTATTTGTGGGGAAAGCTTGAGGCTTTGGATTATCCAGGCGAATGGTTTATTGATCCACCTGATAACTATACTGGAAATGACTATGTAAATGAAAATTTTAGCGGCACTTTATATATGCAACTACCTGATAATAGTAACCCATCTGAATCCACCCATGTTATTGAACTGAAGAAACGAAATTGGGCATTTGATCTCAGAAATAGATCCTTTATTACAATCAAGAATATCAAAATATTTGCCTGTGGGATTGTCAGTAACCCGACATCACATGATAACACGATTTCAAACATTTCTGGCACATATCTGTCTCATTTTAGAGAAATCCCCCCATTTTATGATTCCGATGGCACGCAGGGCATTCGATTATATGGAAATAATAATGTGATTCGGGATAGTTACCTTGCTTATAGTGCAGGCATGATGATTGACCTTCAGTCATGGCAGGAAGATAATGGGAATCAACTGATAGAAAATAATGTCATACATGATATTGGATACGAAGGGAGTGGTGCCGCAATCAGCGGTGAGAATATTGATGGCTTGCATAAAAATCTGATTACACACAATACGATATTTACATCCAGTTTACGAATGATTGATCTTGGTTCAGGTGTTGATGTTACATATAATGACACGTATCAGTCTCATTTACAATGCACAGATATTGGAACAATTTATGGGTGGGGCAGTGATGGCAAAGGTTCCATTGTTGCTTACAATCTGGTTCATGACTCTAATTCTGAATATAATGGTGATTTGAATAAATATGGCACCCATGGAATTTATTTGGATGATGATACATATAATTATACGATTTATCGAAATATCACATGGAATACAAGCTCCCCGGGCATTGCAATGATGGGCACCAATGGAACAACTTTTGCGGGCTATGATGAATACAGCGCATCAAATCGAAAAATCTATAATAATACAGTTGATGGCACCATTGCTGCCTATCTGAAAGAAATCTATCATGGACTCCCCACACATTTGATTGGAACCGAATTTAAAAACAATTCTGCCACATTGTTATATGGGTTTGAACATGAAGAATTGAGCTTATCCAATAATTTTGAAGGTGATGGCCTGTTTATGGACAAAAACAATAGAAACTATGCTTTAATGCCTTATTCCCCATTAATTGATAATGCCCTTGAAATTCCCCCATACACCCAGGATTTCTCTGGTACTGCACCAGATATTGGGGCCATTGAAAGCACAGATAAGACTTTTGTTGCGGGTGCGATGATTCAAGAAAAGGATTTGGACGCGCTTTTGGTAAATTGCTATCGAAAAGTTGACAATTTACAATGCCAGATTGAAAACCTTCCAATTGGCAGAAAACTACCAGAAAACTTTAAACTATTTATTGGTAATGTTCAAAGTGATACCTGTTTTACGCAAATGAATTATCAAACCCATTTGGGAACCGGTTTTTGCGATATTGCCAGTCCGAACTTATCAGGCGAACAACCCATTTCAATTCAACTTGACGATAATGTACCATCAGTGGAAAAGGGATCTATCAATATTGATGCCACAGCCCTGGCTGTGCATTCAGTAACAATAACCAGTGATATGGCAGGTGGTTATTCCATAATCATTATTGGACAAAATTTTGATACATCACCAGACTTTTTGGCTGTTTCACAAGAAATAAACATAACGAATACATCTGCCAAACCATTATATCAATATCAAATTCCTATTGTATTAAATACACAGGAATTAATTGCCAGCAATCAAATGGCATCCAATTGCGGAGATATTCGATTCTATAATCAATATGGCGATCTGCCCTATTGGGTTGAAAGCGGATGTAACAGCATGGAAACACTTATCTGGGTCAAAGTTCCATTTATACCTGAAAATAAATCCTCTATTTATATAAGATATGGTAATTTGAGTTTATCGTCACAAAGTAACCCGCAAGAGACCTTTTATTATTTTGATGATTTTGAAGATGGTATCATGCAATCATTTTATGATATCAGTGAGGGAGATGGTATTACAATAACAGAAACAGGCGGTAAATTAAGTGTTTTTGGCAGAACCAACAGTTCAAACAAGTATGATACCTTTGGCATTTCATTCATGACCTGGGATACAAAAGTTTTTCGATTTCCCTTTGAAGACTATATCATAGACTCAAAATTGTCAGTTATATCAGGAACTGAAGGTTTCAAAGCCATTCTCGGAAGCGGCAACCTGTTTTTGTTTAATGACCCCAGTGGAGAGCCTTTGGGCAAAGATATTGGTTACTGGAATGTCGATTCGTGGGCATACAATGGAAAGAGCCGCATTCACACTGCGATTTTTAATGATAAAAAGATCAGTCTTTCATGTGAAAAAAATGATAATCAAACACGCCTGAGGTTTTTTGAGGATTATGATTTTAATCAACCCCTGGCAGAAAGGTCTTTAGAAAATCCATCAGTGGGTCATTTTGAATATGGACCGGATGCTTCAGACACAGATTTTGAAGTGATGTTTGATAATATTAAAATTCGTTTATTTACCTTTCCTGCACCGCTTGTTTCGCCTGGAAAAAAACAATATAGCGTTGAAATTGGCAATCAGGCATGTGAGAATGTACAGGTTTTAAATTCAGGTATCATTCATTGCCATATGCCTGACGTGCCTGATGGCATCGTTGAAATTAAAGTCAGCAATCCTGATGGAGAATTTAGCTTGTTTGAATTTACAGACTGATAAACCCGCGTAATAATTCAGTTATAGACCTGAAACCTTACAGGGCTAAGAAAATGTCCCTTTTTTTGAAATGCGATTGTGTTTCATTTAGGAGTAAGAGAATTGTGAAAAAGAAAATGGAAGATAAAGAATACAGAGAGGTGTTCAAAGAATTTTTTGACGAAATTGTTGCACTTCACAAACAATTTGAACATGAGAAACGCGTTTTATTATACGATGTTGCTGATAAACATATACGTCCTGTTATATATAAAAAGTTCAAGACAGTATTACTTTATGAAGAATCTCAAATATTGTTAGAAAATGAATATCAAAAAGCACTATCAGCAAACAAAATTCTAATCGTAATTAGTGATAGCATACGTCAGATAATTAAAACATGCGCTATTGATAAAACATCTCAAGAACGAATAGATGTGGCAGTGTTTGAAACGATTTATTAATGTATCGCATAGCAGAGAACATGTTATATTGTTGTTGTATAAATAACGAAAGTCATTTTTCGAGCATTATTAAGGAAGGCTCTGAAAATAAGTTCCCCATTTGAAAAAATATTCATCGGGGTTTTTGTTCTGTAGAGACGTAGCATGCTACGTCTCTACGTGCCAAACGTTTATATGTTAAAGATAAAAGGGGAAATTATTTTTCGAGCATTCTTAAGTATTCCCTTTCTTTTGCAATAAAATAGTTCTACTTCTAAAAATGGCAGGTCGTCCCAATTCAACAAAGCCAGCACTCTCTGCAACAGCGATGGTTTTTGCAAAATCATTTTCCGAGACATGGCCTTTTGGTTCTGCCACAAGAAATTTTGCCTCGGATTTTAATGCGTGATGAACTTGTGAAAAAAAGCTTTTTATATCAGGTACTTCATGTACAACAGCAAAGGCTAATGCAAAATCAACCTGATTTTCCAGATCACTGATCCCTAAATCTTCATTTGTTGTCAAACGCGGCGCAATTTGTTCAAAAACATCGTCTTTTAAAGCCCGCTTTTTTAATGCAGTCAACATTTTATCCTGAATATCCAGGCAGATAATTTGGCCATCATATTTAACCATATGCGCCATTGGAATGGTAAAAAAGCCCATGGCACATCCGATATCCATAACTGTCATACCTTTTTCGATATAAGGTTTGAGTATTTTCCTGGGATTTTGAAAATAAGCACGTATAGGACTTGCCAATATATAGCCTACCCAAAAGGGACAGACATGGTTTGCCATTATTATGTTCCTCTCATATATTATGTCGATATTTACTTTATTTCGACATGAATTTTTTATTATACACTCATTTGATTCTATCTTGCCTATGGCACATAATGAATCAACAAACTTATGGTATCAAGCTGTTCAGGAATCTGCCATTGTTTGATTGTTTTCATATCAGAAACATAGACATCATGTGTTGTCGCATCAAGTAACTCAAATATACCCGAACTTTGTTGTTCAAATTCCCAATGAAGCACTTTTGACTCACCTTTTGCGACACGAATAAGCCTGAATTGCTCGCCAATTTCAGTCACCATTTGATCAGACAGGGGTATTTCTGTATCTGTCACGATAGATAATTCTGGATTTTGTTGATTGCATGATATTTTATGCGGGCTATCAGATACGCCCAATGATATTTCAGACATGGCAACCTCGGGCGTTTGTTGATCTGAAAGCAAAAGATGCAATCGCCATCCCTGAAAATTTTGTTGATCGTCTTCTTTTGATATAAATACAGCCTGAACGTTAAGTTGATTCTGAGGCATTAGATTCAATGGGTTTTGCGTATCCACTATATCACCAGACCAATAGGCAAACTGCCAGTTTTCATCAGGTTGCGCCTCAATTTGAATTTGATGATTTGAATCAATCATGATTTTTTGATTCGTATAAAAGACCTGATCATCCATGCGAATATAGCCATTGCCAAGTAATGACAGGGTTATATAATTGATTGTCTCTGTAGAAAACAGCCACTGATTTAGCGTCTGGACCATGCTTGATGGCACAAAAGCATACGTATCTGTAACAGGATCAATTGTTAGCGTAGTTACAGTTAAATTCATTGACTTTGTTGCAAACAGTCCGCCTGAATCTATCACTTTGAATGTCAGGCTGGTTTTGCCAGATTGATTAAATGCAGGTATAATTCGGGCAGTTAAATGTACTTTTTCACTTTTATCAGTATCAACTGTTATTCGCTGCCCATTTCCTGCAATGTTGATATGAGCATCATTATTGGGAATCAGCTCTGGATTGCTTGATGTACACAAGACAACCAATGGGCCGCCATCATTGTCAGAAACTGTAAAAGCTATGGGATTGGTTGTTGCATTGAGTGGTATCGTTCGATCTGCAATGGGTGCTGGTTCCGATATATCAAGGAATAATCCCTGCTCAGTGGCATTTGCCATCTGACTAAGCAGAAATACCGACATAACTGAAAATAAAACACTTATTCTTTTTTTCATAATAACCTCCTTTTTTTTTAGGCTATATTTGGTTATAAGTCATAAAGTTTTTCATCAATTCTGGGTTGTTTTAAATAATTTGTTTTGATTATTCTTTTTGATGGCAACTCGAAGGGCTCGTCATTTTCCAGGATATCTCCCATTTCCGCTTCAACTTTATCTGGATCTTCTCCTGCTGCCATACGTTCAATGGCCTCTTTCATGTGTTTATTCAAGGGCATGCCAGTCAGATCTGACATTTTTTGCATCAGTCCAGCAGCCTGTTTTGGATCATTGTCGTCAATGGCGTCAACTTCTTGAGATAATAAATTCATTGCCCTGTCCATTTTGTTTTCATCAATGGGAATGTCTGTATCATCTTCTGCCTGCATGTTTTTTGATATGGAAAAGGTGGATAGCTGGCGCACCAGCTTTTCATTTTCGCATTCCGGGCAATGGGGTATTTTTGTGGTATTGATCGTTTTTGAAAAAAAACGATAGACTGTATGACAATCATTGCAATAAAATTCATAGATTGGCATGGTTCAATTCCTTCTCAACAGGGTTTCATTGATTCTTGAAAAAATATTTTAAGCATAATTTTGAAAAAATGCAAGAAGCAACTTGTTTTTTGGTAACATTATACAATATTTCTTAATGCGCCTCTGCCCAATTTTTTCCAACATCCATATTTACCTTTAATGGAACGTTCAGCCGCCAGACATTTTCCATAATTTTTTTTACGTTAGTGCGAACATTGTCCAACTCATGTTCAGGCACTTCAAGCACAATTTCATCATGTACCGATAAAAGCATGCGCGTAGACAGCTTTTCAGAAAAAATCATTTGATTGACTTGAATCATGGCAAGTTTAATGAAATCTGCAGCAGTGCCCTGAATGGGCGTGTTGACTGCTATCCGACGCGCACCTGCCTGAACATTTTTGTTTTTGCTGTTGATATCCGGTATAAGCCGAATACGACCACAAAGGGTCTTTGTTTTGCCTGTTTTTTCAGCTTCAGCAACAGTTTCATCAATAAATCTGCGAACCTCCTGATAACGATCAAAATATTGATCAATATAAGCCTGTGCCATTTTTCGAGTGATATGCAATTCTTTTGACAATCGAAATGCGCCCATCCCATAAATAATCCCAAAATTGATTGCTTTGGCCTGATATCGAAGTGTGTCTGCCACATCTGATACAGGGCATTGAAATATTTCACTGGCAGTCCGGGTATGGATATCTTCATCATTACAAAACGCGTCAATTAAAATGGGATCATTGGCATAATGTGCCATGATTCTTAACTCAATTTGAGAATAATCGGCAGATAACAATAAATTCCCCTTTTCAGACACAAAGGCCTCACGAATTTTTCGGCCCTGTTCTGTGCGGATGGGGATATTTTGAAGATTGGGATCTCGACTGCTCAATCGTCCTGTGGCTGTTGCAGTTTGATTAAATGATGTATGAATACGTCCGGTGTCAGGATGTGCCAATGTCATGAGAGCATCAACATAGGTCGATCTAAGCTTATCCAGGGAGCGATGTTTTAATAATACAGCAGGTAATTCATGGGTTTCGGCCAATTGTGTCAATACGTTGACATCAGTGGAATAGCCTGTTTTTTTTCGGGTCTTTTTTGTTGCGGGCAGTTTCAATTTGTCAAACAAAATTTCGCCCAATTGTTGCGTGGATCGAATATTAAACGTTTCACCAGCCAGCGTATAAATTTGTGATTCCAGTTCCGACAGGCTTTGCGTAAAATAGATTGATAAGGCCTTTAATACAGATTTATCCACCTTTATACCTGTATATTCCATATCAACCAGAACAGGTAAAAGCGGCATTTCAATCGTATCGAACAATTGCCAAAGACCATTATCCTGTAATTCCTTTTGAAACTGATCGGCCAATATATATGTAATATCAGCATCTTCACATGCATATTGCGTGGCCATCGGCAGGTCGATTTCACTAAAACAACGTTCTTTTTTGCCTGTTCCCACAACATCCTTGTATTTGATCATTTTATAATTGAGCCGATTTAAAGCAATTCTGTCCAGCGCGTGGGAGACATCGGATGGATCAAGCACATAAGAAGCAATCATGGTATCAAATAAATTTTTGGACAGCCTGATCCCATATTGCTGAAATATGAGCCAGTCATATTTCAGATTTTGACCGATTTTTTGAATAGACGCATCTTCAAGTACAGGTTTGAACGTATCCAACACCCAATCTCTGGGCAATTGTTTTCTGGCATCCAGTCCTGAATGGGCCACTGGAATATAATAGGCCGTGTGGGGCGCAAAAGAAACAGACAGGCCAACCAGTTTTGCACGCATGGGATCAATATTTGTTGTTTCTGTGTCAATGGCAAAGCGTTTTTTTTCATATATTTGCTGGATAATATTAAGACATTGATCTTTTGTTAAAACAGTCTGATAGTTTTTGGGCGTATTGTCTGGTGGCGGCTGATATTTTTGCTGTAGATTCCTGAATTCCAATAATTGAAATAATTCAAACAATTTTTTGGTATCGGCATCCTGAAACTTAAAGGCCGCCAAATCTAATTTGACAGGTGCATTGCGGTCAATCTGAACAAGTTCACGACTCAAATAGGCCTGATCCTTATGTTTGAGAAGGTTTTCTTTTTGCTTTTTTTTCGTAATGGTATCAATTTGCGCATAGACTGCATCCATTGATCCAAATTGTTGGATTAATGCAATTGCTGTCTTTTCACCAATGCCTGGAACGCCTGGCACATTATCTGAAGTATCCCCCCAGAATCCCATCATATCGATGATTTGAGATGGTTTGAATTTATATTTATCAATAATATTTTGTTCGGTCCATATGCGATCTTTCATGGGGTCCCAGATTGTTGATTCTGATGTGACCAGTTGTAAAAAATCTTTATCACCAGTGACCATTACCGACCGATATCCCTGGGATTCCGCCTGTTGTGCCAAAGTTGCAATGAGATCATCCGCCTCAAATCCTTGCATTTCAATAATGGGAATGTTGAATGCGTCAACCACCTTTCGGATATATGGCTGCTGAACAGCCAGATCATCAGGCATTGGCGGTCGATTGGCTTTGTATTGGGAGTACTTTTCATGACGAAAGGTGGGGCCTTTGCTGTCAAAAACCATGACCAAATATTGCGGATTTTTGTCTTCAATAAGCTTTATCAGCATTCGTGTAAAACCAAATACCGCATGGGTTGGTAAGCCTGATGAATTGGATAAATGGCTGATCGCATGATAGGCTCTATATACATAAGCGCTGCCATCAATTAAGTATATTGTAGATTTATTCATTGTTTTCCTTGTGTTGTCATTCCAAAAAGCCACAGGGGAATTTTCTTATTATCACTGGTATAGTCTGTGTCGATAACCAGCTTGCTGTTTGGAATATCCTTAATTTGTTTAAATGATTTATTTTTTCCACCAATTTCATAAATCATGTCTTTGTGTCTGAAATCACCAATATCTGAATAATAAATATGAGAAAAACAGCCTGCAAAAAAAGTTTCTCGCTGTGTGCCAATGTTGACTTCAATGCCAAAATCATCTGCAAAAGCATAAGGCCACCAATAAAAAAAATAGCCGGAACCACGCTCGTTATCGGGTTTATAACACCAAGTAGCGGAAGGTCTTGAATATCTAACATGCTTGTTAGTATACAACAAAAAAAGTACTAATGCAACGCAATTGGGCTTGTAAAAAAACTTGAAGATCGAGTCTAAGGAATGCCCTGAAAATAACATACTCATTTTTTTATTGATCGTACAAAAAAATAAGGTCGTGTAAAGACGTAGCATGCTACGTCTCTACACGACCTTATTTTTTTGTACGATCAATAAAAATGAGCATTTTATTTTCCAAGCATTCCTAACTTTTTGGCCTTGATAAATGAGCGTATGTACAAATTTTGAATTCAAAATAAAATGACACAAATTTATTCTACCCCGATAAAGTGGGTTAAATTTAAAATACATTTTAGAAAATGTCAGGTTTAATATTGATTTCATAAATCGACTTTTTACTATAATTCATTATTAATATTATTAATTAAGATTTATAGCCCCTGCTTCCATAATAAAAATCCTAAAATGCATTTTAATATTTTATATAAATTTTCTGAAATGCATTTTAGGATTCAGTGCATCAGATCTAAATTTCCAGATTGGTCATTTCATCAGTAATTTCAAAATCATAGTCTGGATATTCATACAAAGGCATACGCTGTTCTGTTTTGCCAGTTGAAAAGCCATATATTGATTCATAATCTTTTTCATCTTCACCCATTTCAATGAGCTGATTTAGATATTCACGAATTGATTTGGATTCAATAATAACAATTTTCCCCATTTTATTGATTATAGGACTATGACGACGTGTTGAATCATGATCAAATTCCAGTATTCTTCGGCCATCGCCAGTAATGCCAATAACACGAAACGTAAAACTTTTACCCACACCTGGTAAATTAAGCACACTGCGATCAGTGGCAAGGAATAAGAGATTGGTATCTTCGCGCAGTTGTTTCATTACCGCAACAGCAGATTCAGCATTTTCAGGAATTTTGGAGATGGTATCATGATAATTTTCAGGCGGAATGCCGGCATGTTTTTCCTGGAATTGTTCTTGAAGCAATCTGGCAAGGGGCGCAAAATTATGATAGTTTTCCATGTAACCTTTCACACAGAAAGTATAATATGGCAGTACGCCGACATCATTTAATACACGACGTAATTGCGCTGTGTGACCGCGTCTGGATGCGGCTGCTGAGAATACCAGTTGATTGGTGATAATCCACCCGGCAGATAGTAAACCTGTTATGGCTGCTTTAGATTCTGGTGTAATTTCCATGGGAGACTCAAAATGTGTTTGAATAACAAACTGTCTGATCCCAATTTCTGACGCCTTTTTCTTGAAATCCGCCAGAATCTTAATTAAATCTGGTGTAATTCGTTGTGGAAGATAGGCCAGTAATCGGGTACCCAATCGGATTCGAAGAATTTGCGCATATTTTTCGCCGGGTTTTCTATTATTGTTGGCGTCACGTTTCCGAACAGCCATATCGTAGATCGCATCCAATAATTGTTTCATTGATGCATCAGAACTCATTAAGGCATCACCGCCAGTGATCAAGATATCCCGAAGCTGGGCATCATTTTCAAAATAATCCATGATTTGCCTGAGTTTGTCTTTCCATTTGACAGTGGGTTTGAGTTTGTCAAGATCAAAATTAAGGTGTCCATTTTGGAAATCGTACATGCGCTGGCAGGAACTACACAAGCCGCCACAGGTACGTCCCATTGTATCTGGAATAATAATCGCAACTTCAGGATATCGTCGATGAATGCTATGATGAAAAGGTAAAATCCAACCCGCTGCATTGGGTTTACCAGGTTCAACCAGATCTTCTTTTTCCCATGCAACGATATGCCCGAATTCATCAACCAATTGCTGTGCATACAAAATGTAATCTCGAATTGCCTGATCCGCACCAGCCGCAAAGTCTGGCGGGCAAACAGTGACCAGGGAGAGATAATAGGGGTTCACAAAAGTGGGGATCCCTGCTGCTTTGGCATCATAAAGAATTTTCATCATGTCATTATCCAATGAATGCCCCAGCATTTCATTCAAGTCATCAGGATCACGAACAGCAAAACGCAAATGAAATCGTTTTGTTTTCCACCATTCCAAAACGCGTGCGTGTTTTTCATCCTGTGACATATTTGGATCAAATGAAAAATTCTTATCTTTAATAATCCCATTGTCAATTTTATTGATAATGATGCCAATAATGCGATCTCTATTTTGTTCGCGCAATTTGATAATTTCGGATTCCAGACCATGTGGAAAACGTTTCATGTTTTCTGCAATTGTATCTGGTGAAAGTTGTAATTTATTACCTTCCTGAGAAAATTGATTGAAAAGATAAATCATATCTTCAAAAAATGCAGGTTTGGCACCGCCTGTTCCCTTATGAACAGCGCACCATAGCAATTGAAATGGATTGTTTTCAATAATTGCCCCTCGTCTGTTTAAATCTTCAAATTTGCGACCTGTGTGGGCAATGTAGTCATCAATACGCATGGCTGCAATATCTGACCATTGTAAGTTATCGAAATTTGTTTTGCTTTGTTCTTTGTAATAGGCCTGCAAAAAGGGTCTATTTTGAATGGATTCATTCATCCATTCTTTCATTTGTGTTAAAACTTCAGTCACAGATTTGGATTGTCGCAAAATTTGTTCAAGTCTCGGGTTTTCCGCGAGTAATTTTTGCAACATTTTTTGTGCTCTGAGGCTGATAGCTATTTTTTCAATATTTTCTTGTGTCATTTGACCTCCTTTTTTTAGTTTTCAAATCAGGGACATGGGATTAATCCGATGTCCCTGATTTGGGCAAAAATGCTTAAATACTTTTAAAAACTAAATATTCAAAAGTGGATTCATCCACATAAGTTCCTGGTTTGGATTGCTGTATAATGTCCAAAAGATCGGAATCAATAATATTTTTCGGAAATGCTTTATACAAGCCGATATCTTCAGCAATAAGAGAGGTATTGTTTTCAATTGTAGAAACATATGAAAGATTGTTCATGATTCATTCCTTAAATTATATTATCATCCCGACAACAGCACCAGTCATACAAGTTGCCAAAGATCCTGCAAGGATGGAACGAAATCCCAGCGCGACAATTTCATGTCTGCGTTCAACAGCCATGGTTCCCATTCCCCCAATCATGATGCCAAGACTTCCAGGGTTTGCAAATCCACAAAGTGCGTAAGTCATAATAATCATACTTCTTTGTTGGAGGGTGTTTTCAGGCAGATGGCTTAAATCCATGTATGCAATAAATTCGTTCAAAATGGTCTTTGATCCCATCAAGGCGCCGGCAACAGGGGCTTCGCTCCAGGGAATCCCCATGAGCCATACAACAGGCGACATAATAAATCCCAAAAATTTTTGAAGGGTTATCGGTTCTTTCCCCATATAGGGCAAGATACCAAGAAAGATATTGATCAGATGAACAATAGCAACAAGCGATATCAACATGGCCACGATATTAAGAAACAATTGAACGCCCTGAATTGTGCCATTGGTTATGGCATCCATCGAACTGATTGATTCAGCGGGAATGACAATATCACCAGAAGTGACTGTTTCGGTTTCAGGAATCATGATTTTAGCAATGGTAATGGCAGCCGGTGCGCTGATAATTGAGGCAATCAATATATGTCCCAAAGCATCAGAAATAATTGTACTGAGGATACTGGCATATAATACCATAACTGTTCCAGCAATTGTTGCCATTCCACATGTCATTATAGAAAATATCTCACTTCGTGTCATTTTATTGAGATAGGGGCGAATTAAAACAGGTGCTTCAACCATACCCACAAATATATTGGCTGACAAGCCAACACCTTCAGCACCGCCAATATTCATAATTTTCTGAAGAATCAAGGAAAAGAAATGAACAATCCTGGGTAAAACATTCCAGTAAAAAAGCAAGGATGATATAGCACTGATTACAATTAACAGGGGAAGTGCCCGAAATGCCAGAATAAAACTTGCCCCAGGTATTTGTTCTACATAAGGAAGCTGCCCACCGCCCAAATACCCAAATACGACCGATGTTCCCGCAGCAGTCGATTCTTCAAGCGCAATAACAATTTTGTTCAACGACAGGAAAAGAACCTTTAAAAAAGGAAGTTTTAACAGAAGAATGGCTATCAGCAGTTGCATTATTACACCTTTAATAACAAAGATGTAGTTGATTTTATGACGATTTTCACTGATTATCCAGGCAATTGATAAAAAACTAATCATTCCGAGGATGCTCTGACATATTGGATTCATTTTTGCTTTCCTTTGCAAAGTTCAAAATATTTTTAATATGATCGTCAAACTTATGTTTTTCCAAACGCGTGATGTGAATGTCCGTGTTCGTCAGTGATTGTTCTCCTGAATTGGAAAAACCAAAATTGGACGATCAAATTTATTGTTCATTTTTTATCATGACTATAAAAAAGCTGACAAAAAATATCAAACATTATTTTGCAGGCTTTATTGGTTGCCGAAACGATGATCAAGGCCCAATAATTGGATAAAAAAAATAAAAGAAACCTATGAAAATAAATTACCATTTGGTAAAATAGGCATCATTCATTTCAGATTAAATAAATAGGCAATTTATTGATTAGGAATTCTCGGAAAATAAGTTCCCCATTTATCTTGAACGTATAATATAATAGTTTGGCACGTAGAGACGTAGCATGCTACGTCTCTACAGAACAAAAACCCCGATGAACATTTTTTAAAATGGGGAACTTATTATCAGAGAATTCCTTAACAATTCCTAATATAACATAATAAGAAAGGATCATATGAAAAAAACAATTGTATTTGCTGTTTGTGGAAAGGGCGGCGTAGGCAAAACATGCATAAGTGCGCTTCTTGTAAAATTGCTTTCAGAAAATCATTCATCGAAAATTTTGGCGATTGATGCTGACCCTGCTGTTGGCCTTTCATACCCGCTTGGTATTCATGTGAAGAAAACTGTTGATGATATTCGCAATGATTTAATCAAACGCCTGAAAAAAGGTGAAAAAACCAGTCGTCATGAATTAATAAGATCGCTTGATTACGATATATTTAACGCGCTTGAAGAAAGGCAAAACCTTGCATTTCTTGCTATAGGCCGTCCTGAAGGTGATGGATGTTATTGTCAGGTCAATACGCTTTTAAAAGACCTTATTAAAGATATCGCACAAAATTTTGATTATGTCGTTATTGATGCTGAAGCTGGCGTTGAACAAATAAGTCGTCGTGTTATGGAAATGGTAACACATCTTTTACTGGTTTCCGACGCATCTTTAAAAGGTAGAAATGTTATCAAGACAATCAACAAGGTGGCGAAAGAAAAATGTTCCTTTGATAAATGCGGTTTGATTCTGAACAGGCTTCAAGATCAAAATGAATACATAAACATCAAAAATCAAACTGATATTCCTGTAATTGGCCCAATTTTTGAAAATAAAACCATCAGAGATTTTGATCGAGAAGGAAAATGTTTTTTTGATCTTCCAGAACTTATTGAAATAAAAGAATTTAATAATTCTATTCAGTCATTTCTTTTTAACTAAAGATTTGACCTCCAGTCAAACAAAATCATGAATTTCTTTCGGCAAACCGGTTTATTGAATTGTACTTTAATTTTATTGAATTAATGTGCATCAAATCCATAGTAGGTCAGATTTTATATCGATTGAATAAAGATTTGCTTCCCTGAACCGATAGAAAATATACATTAAGGAAAGAAAGAACATGCTCATTTTTCTTGATCGTACAAAAGAATATGGTCCTGTAGAGATTAAGAATGTGCGAATTCGGCAATCCCACGTCAGCGTAGGCTAAAGTCCAACGCTGAATTGAGAAAGGATGCTAAAGCGCCCTCAATGCCCATCAAATGATAAATGATAAATGATAAATATAATAAAACCTGTAAGTTAATAAAGAATTAATGGAAAGGAATATTAAAGCATGCTTCAGACTATACAGCGTCTTTTCCTTCATGTAGGCTGTGGATCCAATTATAAAGACCAAACAACTGCTGGATTCAATACACCTGAATGGAAAGAATTGCGATTTGATATTGACCCAAACAACCATCCCGACATTCTTGGCGAAATGACAGATATGGTTACAGTACCCAATGGATCAGTCGATGCTGTTTATTCAAGTCACAACATCGAACATCTTTATCCTCATGAGGTACCAAAAGCCCTGGCTGAATTTAGACGTATACTTAAACCAGATGGCTTTGTTATCATTACATGCCCTGATTTGCAGTCAGTTTGTAAGTTGGTCGTTGATGACAAACTTACTGAAACTGCATATCAGTCTCCAGCAGGTACCATCACACCGCTTGATATTATCTATGGACATGGGATTTCATTAGCGCAAGGTAATCATTTTATGGCACATCGCTGTGGTTTTACTCAAACAGTATTGAGCAGTGCTTTGAAATCTGCTGGATTCGTTATGATAGCCAGTCTTCGCAGAGGTTCTCCTTATTATGATCTGTATGCATTAGCAACCCAAATCCCAATCCCTGAATCCGATTTCAAGGCTTTGGTGGCAGCTCATTTTCCTGACGCCGAGAATCCTTAACATCACTTGCAAAAATCACAAAAATAATTCCGAATGATCCTTTATAATACTGCAAATTTTTTGAATAATACTTTTTCCGCCATACTCAGGGAT
>Ga0272440_1001583_pt1 | contig 18499 bp, 18 predicted proteins | sample SSMMMBAug17_FD_192440 | JGI IMG/M metagenome (GOLD analysis project Ga0272440, IMG submission 192440) | Marine sediment archaeal communities from Little Sippewissett salt marsh, Falmouth, MA, United States - SSM-MMB-Aug17 | ecosystem: Environmental > Aquatic > Marine > Wetlands > Sediment ...
ACAATCGACTTAAGCATTTATCTTAATGATTCCCCTGAGGCGAAAGGGTTTGAATTTAAAAGTGCGGCAAGTGTTTTTTTGAACAAAGAACATATTCCGCTTCTAGTGGCCTTATCGCATGATAAAATGATAACGTTTTTAAAAGAAAGGTTGGAAACATAATTATTAAAAAGGCGGCTGGCATTCCTCCTTACTCTATTTTTGTCAATTCAGCATAAAAGCTTCCAACAATCACTTTACTTCTTAACAGCACAGGAATGCGACGTTCATCATTGGTGACCCAGATTTGAATCTTAGCATTTTTACTTTTTTCAAACACACCGCCAACGTCTTTGATATCAGGCTCTATTAACCATGTATCGAAAGTGCCAAAGGGCACAGAGATACTTTCTTGTTTGACATAATGAACTTTTCCAGTCACACATTTTTTACCATCAGTGACTGATGCAAAGACATCCTTTGCAATTGCTGGTGAAAACAAACGCACATAATAAAAAGCAGAAAGCGGATCAAAAGTTTGTTGGGGTACTTTTATAGGTAACTCAACCTTATCAAAATTTTGATATTGAACAGTCTGATTACGCCAGTCAAAAAGAACTGAAATATCTCTTCGAGTACTCCCTTCCCTTACCTTTTTTTGATAATGCATGGTTCGGTTACTGACAATTGATACATAGGAATCTATCTGATCACGAACCATGTATATTTTATCTACAAATGCATTGGTTCTGGCTTTCATTTGAAAATGAAAAACAGCTTCTCCATTCATGGTTTCACCAGGCAAAATTTCAAGGACAGAATGTCCGGCTGGAATGAATCCCCATTTTATGCAATAAGAAAGCTTTTCTCCAGGATAGAAGGCGGAAATGTTTGAGTCAGAAAATGATGGCTCTGCAAGGACAGGATAAATGTTGCATATACAGAGATATCCCAATATTAATAAGAATTGATAGATTATTTTTTTCATTTAATTTTTCCTTGTTTTGAAATTGATATAATCGAACAAATTTGTTTTTCCAAACGCGTGATGTGGGGTGTGTGTTAGTCAGTGATTGTCCTCCTGAATTAGAAAAACCAAAGTTGGACGATAATACGATAATAATATCATGTAACATAATTGAAACCTTATTACAAAAATTTTATGATGGACATTCTTCTCATACAACCACCGATACACGATTTTTACCTGACCCAAAAACGAACAATCCCTTATGGCCTTGCCTGTATTGCATCGTGTCTTGTGTCTGAAGGATTCAAAACAGACATTTTTGATGCATTGGCCACACATAAATCAAAAGCCATTCCCTGGCCTGATGAAATGTCTTACCTTCATGACTATTATGGACGCAAAGACATTTCTCCATTTGCGTTGTTTCATCAATTTCGGCATTTTGGATACAGTTTTCAACATATTGGAAAAATAGCAAAGGAATCAGGCGCTTTTTTAGTGGGGATTTCATCATTGTTTACAGCATACAGTGAACAGGCCCTCCAAACAGCAAAAACAATCAAAAAATGGTGTCCCAATGTGATCATTGTTATGGGCGGACATCATCCAACGCATTTTCCTCGTCAGGTGCTTAACAATGTTGAAATTGATTTTGTGATTCGTGGTGAAGGCGAGTATAGTTTACCTGCGCTGGCAAAAGCGCTGAAAAATAAGACATCAGTTGAAAATATTCCTGGTATTGCTTTCAAACGTAATGAAACCGAATTTTTTATCAGCGAACCTTCAATTTTAAACGATCTTGATAATATCCCCTTGCCAGATACCGATTGCATGCAAAATAGGTTCTATCGACGCAACAATCAAACAAGTCTGGTGGTGGTGGCCAGTCGAGGTTGTCCAATGAAATGTTCATACTGCGCAATGGCCAATTCCCAATGGACGTACCGAAAAAAATCTGTCTCGCGTATCATTGATGAAATCTCAAGGGGCATTCACAATGCGGAATCATCATTTATAGACTTTGAGGATGAAAATATCAGTTTGAATAAAGAATGGTTCATGACCCTTTTGGCTCAGATTCAAAAACATTTTCACGCAAAACATCTGACCCTTAGAGCCATGAATGGTCTGTATCCATCAAGCCTGGACACTGAAATGATTTATGCCATGAAACAGGCTGGATTCAATGCATTGAATTTGTCTGTTGGAACCTTGTTCAAACAACAATTAAAACATTTTCAACGGCCTGATGTTTCAAATGACCTGCCAGAAATTTTGAAAACTGCCCAACGATTGAACCTGTCAACAACAGCGTATGTTATTGCCGGCGGATTAAATCAGGATCCATATAACAGCGTTGATGATATTGTTAAATTATTTCAAATGGGCACTGTTGTTGGATTGTCAGTTTTCTATCCAGCACCTGGAAGCCTGGACTACCAGACGCTGAAGCAACGTTTCATGCTGCCTGATAAAATGAGTCTGATGCGCGGTACTGCAATCCCAATTTCGCATACCACCAGCCGAATTCAATGTATTACATTGCTTCGTTTGACACGTATCATTAATTATATATATTTTTTGGTCAGTAACAAACAAACCCTTCCCTTGCCAAAAGCCTGTAATATGTATAAGCTACAACCGGATGTCAATCGTGAACAGGCTGGAAAATATTTATTGTCCTGCTTTTTCTATGATTCGATTATTCGCGGCGTCGATTCAGAAGGGCTAATTTATGAACATCAGGTGGACACAAATCTGGTAAAATATTTTTTAAAACGATTGCATATCAATCCATGTATTTTTGTTTGATTACGAACATAGAAAAGTCAGGTGTAAATGTGTTAATTCAATCAAAAGCCGATCCAAATTTTGTAATGTTAGATCGTATCTGTGACATACAATCAAAAACAATCAAAGGAATCAAGACCTTTGATCACGCGCCTGCCTACCTGGCTATCGAATCCTGCGCACAACTGGGTGCATTTCATGCCCGATATGATCTTGGCTTTTGCCGACATGTTTTTTTTATTAATGTAAAAGCGTATACCTTATGCCCCGCAGATGAAATTCATGGGACATTTATTATTAAAGGAACCTGCTTATCGCGAAGTTCTGATGCTTTTTTATATGCCATTCAAATTACCAACAACAAGGATTTTGACAATACAGGCAAGTTTTTATTGGGTGTGGCAGACTACGATGAACGTTTTGATAAATCTCGGCTGATAAAACATTATCAGGATATTTTTTCAGATTTGGTCTGCCCTAAATCCAAAGGAAGAATATCGCCACCAGATCGACTTAATTGCAGTGCATGACTGGGACATTTTTCAACACATAATTCACATCCCATACACTTCTCCTGATCATAATGATATGTGCCATTTTTCATCTCAATGGCATCAAATGGACAAATATCTGCACATTCTCCACAATTCGTGCATTTTTGAGAATCATGCAGCGTGATATATCCCGATGGTGCAATCATGGTTAAATTGGGGTCGATTTTTTTGGACAGCCTTGATGATTCCATGCATACACAACATTTGGGGCAACAATTACAGATTACTCCAGTCAAACCACCGGTTGCCACTTTTAGAAATGCCTGGGTGATATGACCACTGGCACGTAATGTTGTGATAATCTCCAATGCTTCAGATTGTGAAATTTGTCGGGCATTATATTTTTGGCAATGCTCCAGCCACAGGGGGGCAAAATCCTGACCGATAGCAATGCATGCATTGATTGGCCGACAGGGTGCATTGTTGGTTATTTTGCAGGGACAATCCATGACTGCTATCAGGGTGGGATCTTTAAAAATTACTTTATTGGCGTATTTAAATGGTATAATGCGTCTGTAGTTTTCAGGCGCAAGATGAAAGGTTTGATTCAGGGTTAAAATTTGATTGATTTCATTTACAGACAAGACTTTGGCATGGTATCGCTCAAAAACCATCTGACCAATATACTTGATAGGTTTGATCCAATACAGGTATTTGGCAATGAAACGTGTACCATAAAGCGCAGATTTGACATAGGGCGCGTAGAAATAAAAATAAATAAAATTATGCGCCGCACGATCAAGACGCCATCCATGTCGTTTGAAAATATCAACTGTAGAGGGTTTGAGTGTTGTTAATTGCTTTAATTTTGTTAAAATGGTATTCATAATTTTGATAAGTTTTATGAATAATCTAAATATTTTTCCAGCGCTTCTTTAATGATTTTCATGGATACTGGCTTAGAAATAAAGCCTTTCATGCCAGTATCAAAACAGTTTTTTTCGATTTCTTTTGACGTGTTTGCAGTCACAGCAATGATAACAGGTTCTTTTTCCAGTTGACATTCATTTAGAATACAGTTTGTTGCAGCCAGGCCATCCATACGCGGCATTTGAATGTCCATAAATATAACATCATAAATTTTCTTTTTTGCTGCTTCAACTGCTTCGCATCCATCTTTTGCAAGATCGGCATGCACACCAAGATTTTTCAGAAAACGCAACAATATTTTCTGATTGACCAGGTTGTCTTCTGCTATCAGGCAGGTTATTCGGCCTGGATCATTATTTTCGTTATTTTGTTGATTTTCAGACATAAAAAACCTTTCTTAGGAATTCTCGGAAAATAACATACTCATTTTTCTTGATCGTCCAAAAAAATAAGGTCGTGTAGAGACGTAGCATGCTACGTCTCTACAGTACAATTACCTCAAACCGAACAATATCAATAATGGGGAAGTTATTTTCAGAGCATTCCTTAATAACCTGCAACAACTTCTTCAGGTGCAAGCTCATCAAATCGGGTATAAGCACCATTAAATCTCAGTATGACATCTCCTGTTGGGCCATTTCTTTGCTTTCGCAACAATATTTCTGCAAGACCTTTGTTGGGATTGGCCTCATCCTTGTTGTAGACTTCATCTCGATAAATGAACATAACAAGATCTGCATCCTGTTCAAGACTTCCTGATTCTCTTAAATCGGAAAGTATTGGCCGCTTATCTCCGCGTTCTTCAAGCTTTCGATTAAGCTGAGATAGGGCCAGTACAGGTACATTCAATTCTTTGGCCAGTGCTTTCAGCGCGCCGGAAATTTCACCGATAGCAAGGTCGCGACGTTCTGCTGAGTCGCTTGCACGCATCAATTGAAGATAATCTATAACAATAAACCCTAAATTATGGGTTTTATGCAAACGCCTGCATTTGGCCCGAATTTGAAGTGCCGACTGCGCAGGGGCATCATCAATAAAAATGGAAACTTCAGAAAAAACACTTGCTGCGTGTGTCAGATGTTCCCAATCCTCAGTAGAAAACGAACCTACCCGCAACTTTGAAGAATCAACACGTGCTTCCGAACAAAGCATACGCGTTACCAGTTGCTCCTTGGACATTTCCAATGAAAAAAACGCTACTGGTATTTGAGAATGAATCGCTGCATTGCGAGCCAGATTCAGCGCAAATGCTGTTTTTCCCATACTGGGACGTGCGGCCAGGATAATCAGGTCTGATGACTGCAAGCCTGCTGTCAGGAAATTTAGCTTTTCAAAACCAGTTGATATCCCTGTAATTGGCGAATCATTCTGAGAACGTTCTTCAAGTATCTTAAAACTTTCAGTAACAACATCCGCAATACGATAAAATGAGGGTTTTATCTTATCCTGTGAAACTTCAAAAACAGCATTTTCAGCAAAATCAATAACTTCCTCAACATTCCCCTGGTTTTCAAAACATTGGGCTATGATTTCACCAGCCCGTGTCATGAGCCCTCTGAGCAATGCTTTTTCGCGTATTATGTTGGCATATTGCACAGGGTTAACTGCCATCGGAATGTCATCAATTAGACGAGACAAAGAATGCGCACCGCCAATTGTATCAAGGGTATTGCGATCACGCAAATAATTGGTAATCGTGATCAGATCTATGGGATCACTTTTTTTAAAAAGATCAAGCATCGCCTGAAATATAATCTGATGCCTGGAGATATAAAAATGCTCTGCTTTCAATATTTCAACAATATCAAGCAGCACGTTACTGTCCATAAGAACTGAACATAAAAGTGACTCTTCAGCTTCAACGCTTTGCGGTTTTATGCGGTTTGCAATATCTTTAGGTGGTGGTTGTTGACGACCAGTGCGTTGAAAAGATGACTTTGAATTTTCATTATACATATTTTTTTTTCAAGTCAGTCAGGTCTGACTTTTCCAGACATGAAATACGAAAAATCTCAAAAAAATAATTAAAGGGCAACATAATTGCCCCTTAATTATCATATTTATTCTGCAACAATCTCGACACTGATCTTAGGTTCAACATCTTGATAGAGTCGAATGGGGATCTGGTATGTCCCCAGTTCTTTAATAGACTCTTTCAAATTAATTTGTCGTTTATCCACAGTGATTTCCATTTCTTTGAGACTGTTTACAATATCTTTTACCTGAACAGAACCATATAACGTACCGACTTCACTGACTTTAACAGGAATTTGACATACAACATTTTGAATTCGTTTGGCCAATTCTTCAGCAGTCGAACGTTCTTTTGCAATTTGTAAGTCAATTTTGACACGCTCCTGTTCCAATTTCGTTCGATTTTCAGGGGTAGCCAACACTGCTTTTCCCTGAGGCAGCAAGTAATTTCTGGCATAACCTTTGGCGACATTAACTTCGCTGCCAATGATGCCAAGAGATTCTATTGTTTCTTTCAGAATAACCTTCATATATTTTAATCGGCTTATATTAGATGAAATCTAAAGCCGTCCTCCTTTCATTCTCAGGATAAATCTATTTTCATATAATCTTAGGAGAATAATGAACTAACAGATTTATCAAATTTTTTAGAACCAATCGTATGGAAAACCTGAATGTGCATCAGATGGATGATCATTTTCAGGATTTTGCTTGCGAAAATCTGCCCACACATCAAAAATACCAATGCCTATAATCAAAATAAGAGTGAGTTGATGAATGACAACGAATGAATACAATATGAACCGAACCGAGCGCGACACATTCTTTTTTTCAAAAAAGAATGACACAACCGCGATTCCCTGAAAAAAATATATCACCATAAGAACGATCAGTATATTGCTTCCCATGATTTTCAACATTTCTGAAGGAAACAACATAATCGATCCCGCACCAATCAAGCCCCAGACCAGAAGATCTGGCGCTTTCCAATAATTCAAGGAACCGAAGTCAGGAAAGGATAACTGAAAATGTTGGAATGCGACACGTGCAGCCAATAAATTAAGCCATGTGACAATCATTAAAAAAGCGATTGAAATTGAGGGGATCAATATAAAAATGATGATATTCAACGACTGTGAAATTTGTTCCAGTTGATCATCCGACATTCCCAGCTCCCGATAAATGTTAATCATCATGGTCACATATTGATTGATATGATCTGCCAAAATAGTTCCAATACCTGTTGATATCATCTGACTGTAATATAATAAGCCAAACAATCCTGCTAAAAACAGAATGCCGGTGGTGTACAAAACGATTTCATCAGCTGATAATTCTTTGCGAATAAATTCTGACATCACACTGCCAAGTACCAGTAATTCGGCAATTAACAATGTATCAATTGTCAATCCGCCATAGCTTTGAATGGCAATGAGCATGGTCAATGTCATGAGAATCATCATAGGCCTGCGTCCCAGTTTCAGCCGATAAAAAATTATGGGTAAGGGAATGAAACACAAACAAGGCTGTCCCAATACAGGGATGTAAGTTGCGGCAAGCATAATGATTGACACGAATGTTACACCATTTAAAAGATCCTTTAATGGGTGTTGCTGTACTGTTTTTTCCACAATATTATCTTTCCTTTGTATAAACTTTAAATTTATACGTTTTCTTGATCTTATTATGATCAGGCATTAAGGTTTGATAAATCAATCGACACGCCCAACATAGGGCATTAAAGCGATTGTTCTTGCACGTTTAACAGCAAGACTGAGCGCTCGTTGGTGTTTATTGCACGTTCCTGAAATACGACTGGGAATAATTTTTCCTCGTTCGGTTACAAATCCGGCCAGCACTTTTGGATCTTTGTAGTCAATGATCAGGCTGGAATCGGCACAAAAACGACATACTTTGCGTCGATGAAATATTTTTTTACGACGTTTATATTTGTCTTTATCTTTATCTTTGTTTCTGCTTTTGCTGTTTTTTGGGGCTGGCATACTAATCCTCCTTTTTGGATTCATCAGAGATCTCATCTGGAACATCACTTTCGGTTGTTATGTCCATTTGAGATTCATCACTCTCATCACTCTCATCACTCTCAGCATGATATGAATCATCTGACACATCTTCAGTGCTGTCGTCATCATCAGATATGTCCTCATGTTCCAATGATTCCTGCATGTCAGGTGATTCGGAAAAATCCACTGGTTCTTCTTCAGTCGCCTGAGCCATTTGTGCCTGAGTGGTTGCATATGTATCCGGATCAAAGGTTTGATCAATCATTACAGTGATATATTTCATCACTGAATCTTCAAGCCGAATGATACGTTCATATTCCGCAACAAGTTCGGTTTTCGAATAATATTCCAGGCGGACATAATATCCACGTGACTTTTTTCGAACCTCGTAGGCCAGTTTGCGGACTCCCCATTCATCCTGTTCCAATAAATCGCCATCGTACTCTTCAATCAATGACCTGGATCGTGAGATAAACGCATTACGCGCTTCCTCGCCGGCATCAATATCAAAGAGCAAAATTGTTTCATACCTTCGTATCAAATTTATTCCTCCTTTTGGATTTTATAGCCCTGACCTCAAAAAGGCACAGAGCAAGGAAGATGCTGAATGCATCCTGCTTTATAAAAAAAAAAGTTCAGATACTCTACATTATTATAATTCTTTGTCAAGGGAAAACTTTTTTAGAAAAAAAACTTGACCGCAAACTTTAGATGTGTTTAATTAAAAAATATTCATTAATTATTGGGCGATTAACTCAGTGGGAGAGTGCTACCTTCACACGGTAGAAGTCACTGGTTCAATCCCAGTATCGCCCATTTAGCAGCTTTGGTTTATCCAGTTCAGGAGGACAATCACTGACTAACAGGGACACACATCACGCGTTTGGAAAAACCAAAGTTGGACGATAATAGTAACTGCTGTTACAATATAGTTTATGACCGATTAAATGTATTTTTCAGCACGATAGCCGCACAAGCATCTGTATTTGTTTATAAAATTTATTAACTAACTCTCAATCCTAAATTTTTCCCTGCTTCAAACAATCTCAACAAAAACAAAGCGAGATCGAACATATTGAAACTTAACAAAAATCGTTTTTAGTTTTTTTGTGTACAGTTTTTGCAAAACAATGAAATCTGTACATTTTGGGGTTATATTACAAGGCTTAGCGGGTAATATTCATGAAAGATTACATTATTTATTATCCAGATTATTCAACAAAATGTGAACGACCTTTATTTATGGTTCCGGTTTCAGCAGGATTTCCATCACCTGCAGAGGACTATATTGAAGGCAAACTGGATTTAAATAAACACCTGATCAAACATCCATCAGCCACTTTTTTTGTACGTGTTACTGGTGATTCTATGATTGATGCCGGAATCCATCCTGGAGATATCTTAATTGTAGATCGTGCCATTGAAGCTGTACACAAAAAAGTGGTCGTTGCTGTAATTAATGGTGAGTTGACTGTCAAACGAATTTGCCAGACAAAATCCGGCCTGATACTTTCGCCTGAAAATGAAAACTATGCGCCTATTACCATTGATAAAGATGCTGACTTTGAAATCTGGGGCGTTGTGACATCAGTAATCCATAAATTGTGAGCATGCATTATGAAAACAAAAGTGTTTGCATTGGTCGATTGTAATAATTTCTATGTTTCCTGTGAGCGTGTATTTAATCCCAAATTAAATGGAAAGCCTGTCATTGTTCTTTCTAACAATGATGGATGTGCAGTTGCGCGCTCCAATGAAGCCAAGTCGCTGGGCATTAAAATGGGCGCGCCCGCATTTCAAATCGCAGATTTAATCAAGAAGCATGATATTTATGTGTATTCATCAAATTATGCGTTATATGGCGATATGTCTGATCGTGTCATGAATACGATTGCCACTTTTACCCCGCATATTGAAATATATTCAATAGATGAAGCCTTTCTTGAGATATCAGATATCAATGAAAATGATCGTGCGCAGTTTTGTAAAAATATTCGCAAAACTGTTTATCAATGGACAGGCATACCTGTTTCCATTGGTGTTGCAACAACCAAAACCCTTGCCAAAATTGCCAACCGGATTGCCAAAAAATCCGACAAAACGCATGGATTTTTGGATTTGACCCATTCACCTTATCTGGCACATGCGCTTGAAAGAACTGAAGTTGACGACATTTGGGGCGTTGGCACCAAGTATGCCCGATATTTGAAAAATCATGGCATTTTTAATGCGCTGCAATTAAAAAATGCAAATTCATATATGATTCAAAAAAAAATGGGCATTTGTGGCACAAGAATGCAAAAAGAACTGAGTGAACAGTCCTGTTTCCCTTTAGAGTGTAATCCATCAGCCAAAAAGAATCTGTCTGTTTCACGAACCTTTAAAAAAGCGGTTACATCCATTGATGACTTAAAAGAAGCGCTGGCTAATTTTGTGAGTATTGGCGCAGAAAAATTGCGACGAGAACAATCTGTGGCCAAAGTTATGCTTGTGTATATTACAACAGGTCGATTTGCCGACAAAACATATTATCAGTCTCATCTTATTTCGTTACCGGTGGCAACAAATAACACACCGGAATTAATCAAATATGCCAGTTGCGGTGTTGAACGTATTTTTCAAAAAGGCTTTTTCTACAAAAAAACAGGTGTTATTTTTCAAGAATTATTTCCAGCGACTTGCTATCAAGGCGGGTTGTTTGACCCGATTGATCGCAATAAATTAAAAAAAGTCATGCAATCTATTGACCAAATCAATCGCAAGATGGGAAAAAACAGCATTAAATATGCATCTATGGGCTTAAATACATCCCCCAACTGGCAAACTGTTTTTAACAAACGATCTCCTGCATACACAACCGATTGGGACCAGCTTCTCACAGTACGCTTGAAACATGATTAACATATATTTTTTTACTCATCCCCTGTCAAACGATGGACATTACACCAGCATCCGCTGGCTCTTACATCTTTGATCTGAATTTTATTGGCAAAATTTCGTAAAATCACTATCCCTCGAAAAAAACGATAATTTTTGTCTTTATTTTTAAGTCGTTCATATGAGATCATAATTCTTTCACAATTTGTTATTTTGTCTTTTCCACCAATCTTTTCACCCCAAATATATAAATTATTTTGTTCCCATTCCAGAATCAGATCAAAAAATGCGGTGACTGAATAATGAAGTCCTGCGTTGAAACAGGTGATTTCTTCACCTGACACAGAAAGTATACAAACTTTTCCTTTTTGTATTCTTAAAGAAATGCGTGACATGAAATCATCATTTTTGCCAGAATATTCTTTTGATGCAATATGCCATTCACCAGTTTTTGATTGTATTTCAATACGTTGTAATTTATTGTTTTGTCTGAGATAGAAAGAATCTGTTGAACTTTCTGTACTCATAGCTGCAAAAGCAATAAATGGATAAACAGTCAAAAAAACGATTAATAAAAAAATTGTGCCTTTCATTTTAATGCTCCTTTTTCAAAAAATAAAATAAAGATTATAAAACAATGTCAAAAAAGCACGAGAACATGCTCTTTGATTGCTTTTAACTACGATTGAGTTTAAGGCATCATTTTGCAGGGACTTAAACAGTTTATTAAGATTGATTATAGGGTATCACTTGAAAGGCGCTTAAACAGTTACGAAGAAAAGAAAAAGAAATGTCATTAAATTCAGTTAAATTGAATTTGTAATTTACAAATATAAAAAAGTAAAAGTATATAACAAGAGGACTCAATTAAAAATATGCATACAGAGTCTGATTACTTTTGTCAAGCATGATAAAAAAAAATAAATAAACACGTTGATTTAACATTCAAGGCAAACCAGCAATACACCGCTTTGAATTTGAATTGATGCATTTTGATCAATAATAACATTGCTCAACCCGCGTGAGGTGCCCAGTTGCAGGCGCTCATTGTTTAAAGAATATTGCATCCCTTGCAACGTGATACCATCAACACAGGTGCTTAAAGGCAGCAAAGATAAACTATTTCCTTTGCGATGCGCCAGATCCATTTTTTCATATCCCTTAATACAAAATATTTCCTGATTATTGTCCAAAATCCGGACATGAACGTGATTCAAAAAATCTGATGCCAGTAACAATACATTGCTGAAAGTCATATCCCATCTTGCGCCCAGGGCGCTCAACAAAATTATTTCTTGTGCGCCTTTGTTCAACGCAACTTGCAATGATAATTCCAGATCTGTGGCATCCTTATCTACTGGATATCGAATCACCTGCGCACCACGTCCTTGCATTTCTGACAGTTGGGTTGTATTGACAGAATCCAGATCACCCACAATCAAATGTGGCACTATGTTTTCCTGAATACAAAACCGAAGTCCGCCATCAGCCGCAATAATTAAATCCTCTGTTTTTAGCGGATTAATTCTTTCGGGCAGAGTATTCATCTGGCCATTTGCAAAAATTATTGCTCTCATAATCAAAGCTCTGTCAGACGCGCCACTTCCTGGTGGGTTGTAATGCCTTGTATCATTTTTTTGATAGCATCCTGACGCAATGTTTTCATTCCTCTTTTAATCGCCATTTTTCGCAATACCAGGGTATTGGCATCCTGTGATGATCCAATAAATGCACGTAATTCGCGATCCAATGGCATGACTTCAAAAATACCAATTCGTCCCAAATAGCCGGTTCCCCTGCATTGAGGACATCCTTTGCCCTGTTTTAAAGTAATTGTTTGATCACTGGATAAAAGGCGATCATCAACGCGAACGCCCATATTTTCAAGAAAAGCCTTTGTCACCGGGTAGTCTTTAATACAATAAGGACAGATTTTTCGTACCAGCCGCTGTGCAATAATTCCCAATACTGATTCTGCAATGAGATAGCTCTTGATTCCCAGGTTAATCAATCGGGTGACACTGGATGGGGCATCATTGGTATGCAGTGTACTTAATACAAGATGGCCGGTCAGGGCCGCCTGAATGCCATTTGCAGCGGTTTCTGCATCGCGCATTTCACCCACCATAATGATGTCTGGATCCTGACGCAGAATATTTCTGATAATACTTGAAAAAGTAATTCCCAGGGCCGGTTGAACAGCAATTTGATTAAAACTTTCATGAACCATTTCAATGGGGTCTTCAATGGTTGTGATATTTTTTTCTGATGTATCAATAGTGCCCAATGATGAATACAATGTGGTCGATTTGCCGCTGCCAGTAGGCCCTGTTACCAGAATAATGCCATGCGGCTTATAAATCATTTCCTGGTATATTTTAATGTCATGTTTTGAAAAACCCAGTTTTTCAATGCTTTGAAATATCACTGTGGGGTCAAGCAATCTCAGCACAGTTTTTTCACCAAAAGCGACAGGAATGGTTGATACACGTATTTCAATATCTGTTTTTTCATGGGATAATTTTATTCGACCATCTTGCGGTCGTCTTTTTTCAGCAATATCAAGCCTGGAAAGCGTTTTGATTCGTGATGTGATTGCTGCATGAAGCGCCCGAGGTAATTTATAAATTGTGTGAAGGATACCATCAATGCGCATTCGAATAAGCATATTATCCCTGCGCGGCTCCACATGTATGTCACTGGCACGTTGATCCAGAGCATAGCGAAAAAGATAGTCCACCGCATTCTTGATATGTGCTTCGTTGGTATGTAATTCATTGAGTGATGACAGATTGGTATATTGTTCAAGATTACCCAAATCGAGCGTTGGTCGCGCAAACTGGTTTTCAGCAGCAGTAATTGAAATTTTGAATCCAAAAAACTCACGAACAGTTTTTAAAATATCATGGCGAGTTCCCATAAATGGATGAATTTCCAAACCAACAACACGCTTAATATCGTTAATCACTTCAGTTTCAGACGGGTTGTGCATTACGACTTCAAGACAACCATCACGTTTTTGAATGGGTACCACCAGATGTTTGAGTGCAAATAAATGTGGGATCGTTTTTGTGACCAGTTCGAGTTCTAATTTAAGGGGATCAATTCGTTTATAATCAAATCCCATTTTATTGGCAACCAACGCAACAATGGTTTCTTCATCAAGATAGCCGCTGACTGTTTTTTCGCACGAAATATTCATGGAAGCGACAATATCAATCATGGTGACCGGATGTTCAATTTCTTTGGTCACACCACCAATAGTCACATTGTGAATTTGTCTCAGTTTTCGTCTGATTTCGTTGCTGCTTCTTGTAATATCTTTGCGTTGGGATTCGGTGATATATTGATTATCGAACAATATTTTCAAGATTTTATTATCTGAAAAATTCATTGATTTACTTTCTTTATTCAATTTTTTGTACTGTTGGATATGCAAGATTTATACTAATCATTTAACTCAATCATTTGTTCAGGGGAAGGCATGCGTAAACCAAGCTGTTTTGTTGCAATTTGAATGATTCTTTCAGGCGAACGTAATCGGGCCTGTTCGATCTGAAGTTCATTTTTTAGGCGGGATAAATGCTCGATGCGGTTTTCCAACTCGTGCATATCATACCCAAGCTGAAGATATTGCACACGACACCAGGTGTATAAAAACATTTCCACAATTAAAACCAGCAATACGATATTTCGCAGCCAGATTTTTTGAGATTTTTTGGGTTGATGCATCAGGTCACATATTCTCTTTAAAGAAATCACTTTGATCATTGATAATATCGGGCCTGGGCGCAGATTTGTCAGGTACTGTACCTTCCTTAAAGCATTGATAACGTGTTTCTTTAGATGCAGGAATTGCCAGCAAGCCATTTTCTTTATCAATCGTGGCAAACACGATACCTTTGGGAACAGTGAATACACGAACCGGTCGTGATTCCATCATACGTTTCATATATTCCAGCCAGATAGGTGCTGCTGCACGTGATCCGGTTTCTCCTCTACCCATTGATTTTTCTTTATCAAATCCAACCCATACGCCTGTGACATATTTTGGCGTATAGCCAACAAACCAGGCATCAAATAAATGATTTGTCGTACCAGTTTTTCCTGCAACCGGACGATTCAATTCTTTTACACGTGTTGCTGTGCCATGCTCGACAACACTTTTCATCATGCTGGTCATGCAATACGCAGTGCCTTCATCAATAACGCGTTGTTTTTCTACACGATTTTCCTCCAGAATAGTGCCTCTGCGATCTGTGATTCTTTTGATAAATAATGGCGTTACCAACTCACCGCCATTGCAGAAAACAGCATAACCCCGAACAATTTCCAGCAAGGACACGCCGGATGATCCTAAAGCGATGGATAAATCACGATTGATCTTTGATGTAATACCAAATTTCTGAGCATATTCAATAACATAATCCACTCCAATATCCTGAAGTAATTTAATCGTGACTACATTTCTGGAATGGGTAAGGGCATCACATAACATTGTTGGCCCAAAAAATTCTTTTTCATAATTCTTGGGACGCCATTTGAAATGGCGCTTTTTTTCTTCATATACAATGGCTGTATCGACAATCATCGAAGCAGGCGTATATTTTTTTTCAATCTTGTCAATACATTCTCGAATAATTCCCCACATAGGGCTATCTACTTCAAGATCAATTGTTTTGTTGATATCATCAATCAGTTTTTCTTCTTTATGATATTCCAGGTTTTTAAGCATTTCCAGTCCGCGTAACAAGGCCAATGGCATTCCCAGTTCTTCCATTTTTACAAAGGATTCATCTGATAGTGTCAAACTGGGCCCACGATCCAGGGCGGCAGAATAAACAAAAGGTTTGAAAGCAGATCCAGGCTGACGTCGTGATTGCGTTGCCCGGTTAAACTGGCTGTCTTTAAAATCTCGTCCCCCAATCATGCTTATTACGTTACCTGTATCTGCCTCAATACACAACAAGGCCGCCTGAACGTCAGGCTCTTGTTCCAATGACAGTTGCCAAAGTTTTGCATCCTTTTCATATTCAACACAACGCACAAGAATGATATCTCCGATTTTTAAGGCATCCTTGGGATAACGAATATTATAGGGATATCTTTTAGGATCGGGCTTTCTCGCCCATTTCATGTCATCATAAGGAATATACCCTAATGATTGCCCGATACGCACTGTTACTTTACTGCGCTCTACTTTTACGACCAGCCCTTGCGTTATGAGATTATTTTGAATGCCTGTTTCGGGCAATTCTTTTTGAGATTTTGCCAGAAATGATTCAAAGCTTTCTTTTTTTATATTTTTAATTTCCCCGCGATATCCCTGACGTTTATCCAGTTCACGCAAGCCCTTGTCAACTTCTTCACGTGCGATTTTTTGTAAATCCAGGTTAACCAAGGTTTCAATTTTAAGACCCTGGGTATACAGCATGTCCCGGCCATATTTTTCTTCAACATAGTTGCGGACATATTCAGTATAGTAGGGAATTTCTTCGATATAAAGATTTTTACGTGCCATGATATTTAAATCGTATTCTATGGCAGCCGCTGCCTCTTCTTTGGTAATGTATTGTTTATCTACCATTTGATTCAAAACATAAATTTGGCGGGCCTTTGCTTTTTCAAAATGATGAAAAGGAGAATATTTACTTGGCGCTTGAGGAAGTCCGGCCAAAATTGCGCATTCGGCAAGATTCAGGTCCTTGACAGATTTATTGAAATAGTTTTGTGCAGCAGCTTCAACGCCATAAGCGCCATGCCCCAGATATATCTGATTTAAATACAGATACAAAATTTCATTTTTATTGAGATAACTTTCAATTTTATAGGCCAGAATTGCTTCACGAATTTTTCGTTCATAGGTTTTTTCCGAGGTCAGCAAAAAAGATTTGGTCACCTGTTGTGTTATTGTAGAGCCCCCCTGAACAATAGTTCCGGCCTCAAGGTTTTTAAAAAAAGCGCGGGCAATACTGACCAGGTCAATCCCTTTATGCTTGTAAAATCGGGAATCTTCAGCAGCAATAAAGGCATCGATCAATTGTTTTGGAATGGATTCCAGTTCGACAACAATGCGACGTTCTTCAAAAAATTCGGCAATTTTACGACCATCATTTGCATAAACATTGGTGATTATTTTGGGATGATAATCGCTTAGAGAGCTAATTTTGGGTAAATCTTTACTATAATAATAATAGACACCCAGGACAGCAAAAAGTCCCAATACGAACATGCCAAGACCTGAAAAAATGCCAAATAAAAGAATGCGATAAAGCCATTTTCGCTTATTTGAACCTGCGGTCTGTTTTTTTTTCTTCTTTTTTTCTTTGTTTATTTCCTGAAAATCATTGTTTATCACAAATTCACTCATGGTATATCCCTGTTATTGCTTGATAATTTATACGAATTGCTCACAACAAGTCTTTTATATTAAAAGTTGCGATCAAAAATAAATGTATGATACATTAGTATAATTGACACTTTCTTGTCAAGGCTTGTATAAATAATATTAAGGAGAAAAACTTATGGAACAGCCAGATTTTGAAAAAATGAATGGTCTTATTCCTACCATTGTACAGGAATATAAAACAGGTGATGTCCTCATGATGGCATACATGAATAGAGTGGCCTGGGAAACAACACTTAATACAGGAAAAGCTACGTTTTGGAGTCGATCCAGGCAGGAACTTTGGGTGAAAGGGTTGACATCCGGACATATTCAACTGGTAAAATCAATATTTCTCGACTGCGATAATGATACCATTTTGCTAAAAGTTGATCAGGTGGGTGGTATTGCCTGCCATACAGGAAAACGATCGTGTTTTTTTAAACCCATCCCGCTAAATATTTCAGAAAAATAATTGTACTTGTAGAGACGTAGCATGCTACGTCTCTACACGACCTTACCTCATCTCTGAGATAGAAAACATGCTGGTACAAAAATTGCTTTTAGCAATGTTCTATGAAAACACAATTAGATATCATTGAAAATAATGTAGGGATGAGCAGGCGGCAATTTATGAAATATAGCCTTGCTGCAGCAACCACAGCAAGCGTACCGAATATTATTGGTTGTGCGGCCTTTTCAAAAAGACTCCCCCAAATAGACATCAATCGGCCATTTATATTGAAAAATGCGCAAATTATTGATGTGATTCAGGGAAGTGTTTTAGACAATCATTGCATTCAAATGCAAAATGGAAAAATAACAACTGTTTTTCCAGGCAATGAAAAGGTAGATCCATCAATTGAAAGCCTGGATCTAAATGGAAAGTATGTGTGTCCGGGCCTCATTGATGCCCATTGTCATTCTACAATTACGTCGGTATTTGCATTTCATTTTTTTCAAGCATGGCGCCATTTGCGACAGCAAGAAGCCAATTTTCGGTTGTGTATTGAATCAGGGATTACAACGATTCGGGATCTAGGAGCCATGCGATGGGCACTTGAGTGGTATATTG
>Ga0272440_1001584_pt1 | contig 18482 bp, 16 predicted proteins | sample SSMMMBAug17_FD_192440 | JGI IMG/M metagenome (GOLD analysis project Ga0272440, IMG submission 192440) | Marine sediment archaeal communities from Little Sippewissett salt marsh, Falmouth, MA, United States - SSM-MMB-Aug17 | ecosystem: Environmental > Aquatic > Marine > Wetlands > Sediment ...
GTGAATTTGTTTTTCACTTAGCCATTTTGTGCTGGATTCAGCCATGACTTGTTTTGCACCTGCTTGCAAAAGTTTTTGACGGTCTAATTGTTTGGCTGTTTTCATGCTTTCAGCAAGAATCATGAGTCTATTATTGCTTGTGTCCAGTTCAAAAACTTCAAGCTTGAAAGCATCAGGCAAAGTATAGGCCGCCAAATGATTTTGATAATACAACTGCATTTCTGTCATATCAGATTCTTGAAATTGTGAAAAACGATCAGGTCGTTTCTGGTCTGTAGCGGTTTCTCCAGATGGATGGGCAAACTACCAAAATACAGAAAATTGGCAACTGAATATGAATGACCAGGGACATCCACAAAAGCAATTTGCATGTTGGAATTATCAAAGTTGAAAGGCGCGACACCAGAGTCATATAAATATTAATATACGCCCCAATTTCCTGATAAATAATATTGATACAAAACGGGTTGGATTTGCGTATTTATTTTAACCGTGTGAAGTTGATCTAAAACACCTTTACCAAAATAACTCATTGACATCATAGCATTGTGATTGATAAAACGTGTTGGAATATCATTAAATTGAATGGCTTGGGTACGTTCCAGTAGTTTGTCTGATGTGATATCTTTTTTGCGCATTCCTAAAACAAACCCCCATTCTCCCATCGTAGGAATTTGATTGTGATAAGGTAATGCCTCAATATTTGCAGACTGGATCGTTTTTAAAATACATAAAAATGCTTTTTTGGAAAAATATGGACTGGTTGCCTGCGTGACCATCACGCCTCCCCGGGTTAAATGTTTTTCAATCAGTTGATAAAAATCCAGAGAATAAACGTGCATCAAATCAATGGTATCAGGGTCAGGCAAGTCAATGATGATGACACCATAAAGTTTGTCATTAGTTTCTAAAAATGTCATGGCATCCATATGAATAACCGTTACTTTGTTATTGTTTAATGAGTTCTGATTGATATTTGTAAGTACAGGATGAGTTTTCCCCAACTCAGGCATAACCGGATCAAGATCAACCAGGGTTATAGTGTTGACTTGAGAATATTTTAAAATTTCTCGAACAGCAACACCATCACCACCGCCTAAGATTAAAATTTGGCTGGCATATGAAGACAGTTTCATTGCAGGATGTACCAAAGGCTCATGATATTTTTCCTCATCATAGGAACTGAATTGAACCTGCCCATTTAGAAAAAGCCAGTAATATTTTCGCCATTGTGTCATGACTATTTTTTGATAGGTTGTTTGCTGAGAAAAAATAACTTTATCTTTATACTTGCTTTGTTCACCATATTGTATGATAGGTTTGGCCATTACACATAAACATACAAATATACAAAACGTTATCATCCATAATATTTTTAATATAGATTTTTGTTCGATAATAGAAAAAAATCGCCATAACACGATTGTTGCAACCGTAAAATTGATACTTCCTAAAATTATGGGTGTATATGTCAATCCCAGATATGGTAACGCAATGAAGGCAAAAATAATCCCCCCAAGAAGAGAACCATAATAATCTTTTTCCATAACATTGGAAATATTAATGCGGAGGTTCTCGTAGGATTCATTTATTCGGGTTACCAAAGGAATTTCAAAGCCTATTAAAACCCCAATAACAATTCCCTGGATATAAATAATAAGGTTGATCGGTTGAATAAAAGCTGCCAGGCCATAAGCGATTATTGCTGATGTTGCACATGAAAGGGATAAAATAAACTCAGTAACAATAAACCACTCCATCAGGTTCTCTTGGAAAAATCGACTCAAACGACTTCCAATCCCCATTGCAAACAGCATAAATGACATTACCAATGTCCATTGAAACACAGCATTTCCTGATAAATAGGTCGCTAATGTCGACAAAACAAATTCAGCAATAATTCCTGCACAACCTGTTGCAAAAAGGGCTATTTTTAATATGTGATTACCTTCTTTTTGTTTAATATTCATATTCACCTATATACCCCACACCATGATATCATATGCATTCCATTGTTTTTTTTAAGAAAAGATCTTTTCATTTCAAGTCAGAAAGCTGAATCAACGTATTTAGTGCCATTTGCAATGGAACAGGAATTGTTGAATCAGAAATAAAAGAAGATATGTTTTGAACGTCTTTTCCGGTATGTTTTAAAATTATAGCTTTACAGCAAGTTTCAAAAACCGATAAATTTGATATCTGCTTTTGCTCATAAGCATCGCTGACCGCAAAGGCCATTTCCATAAATGCTGCAAATTCTGGTTGCAGAAGTCGTTTTTCTAATTCAACAGTGACTGCATTTTTGTCGCGATTACAATCGCACCCATCCAGTAAACCGTGCAATTGAATGTTTCTTTCCTGTAATCGAAAAAAAACAGATCGTTTTTGGCTCATGCTATTTTGTTTAAAAATGGATTGTTGAACCGCATCATAAACCGCCTTTGCAATAAGTTCCCCTGCTTTTGTATGCCCTCCAGTTTGATCGATTATTGATCCAGAATCTCCCTGAACGACAATAATATTATCTGTGCCTGTCCCAGTTGCTGGATATTCTAATGGCGCATATGAACTTCGGATATCCATATCCCATAAAGCCGCTGTTTTAGCTTCAGTAGCGGTTATCAATGCACGCGCCATTGCTTTTGGGGATAATTTACGATTGCTCAGTATGATCATATTGATGGTTCCAGGCTTGTAATAGAAGCCCGTATCTTTGGATAAACGCATGGCATTACTTTTAACACCTGCCGTTACCAATGCATAAATTTCTATATCCTGATACTTTTTGGTTACAACCGCCAGGTTTTCCATATCAGCACCTGTCAGGAGTACTGATGTCGATTGCTTTGGCCGATCCATTAACATGCAAATTTTATTGACCAAATCCGGAAGCCTGGTATTGTGGGATATCTGCCAGAAAGCTGGTTGAAAATAATGATTAACAACAGTTTGAACGTTATCTTTTGGTCCTTCAAGTGTGGATAATATGGATTGTGGCTTTTTAAAATCAATGATCAATGATTTACATTCCAAATCGCTAACATAACCAAAAGCAATTTTTGCTTGATTGACAAATGATAGTGGAAGTTCTACTTTCTTTGTACGTATAATTTTTTCAGAGCGAATCTGTTTTTTGGATTCTTCAAATAGTTCCGGATATAGTATGGCAGATAACCAGGTGACAAAATCCGCAGAATGCGTTGATGCCCTGCATGTCAATTCACAGGGGAAATAATAAATACTTGCATTTTTAACAGCATCAACATCTTTCCATCCAGGGCGCTGAAAAAAATGATCAGCCACATCCCGATCCCCGCTGCATCCATATATGACTTGAGGATTAAAAGATTTCCAGTCATTCAGAGTTACAGGTATGATATGCCCTTTTTCATGGATGGAATGCGGAATGCCACCTGCCAACCGAATGAATTCATTTTGAAACGAATCAATTCCAGGTGTCATGATAGATTCGTTTCCCATCAGACGAATGACACGTTTCCGTTTTTGTTCAGGTATACTTTCAATTTTTTTTGAAATAAAGGCCAATTGGTTCTGGATACTTGAAATACAGTCGATGGCTTTATCCTGACAGTTAAGTATTTGGCCGAGTAATTTCAGATGGTGATAAATATTTTGAACAGTGGTTGATTTAAAAACGACTACCTGGCATATATCCGGAGAAAAAGCATTCATCATCGACTGATGTCTTTCAGAAACAAATATGCAATCGGGTTTTAGCGACTGAATTTTTTCAATGGATGGTGCATAAAATCCTCCCACAATATTTTTACTTGTTGCTTCACCGGGGAATGTATCAAAATAAGTTACACCGCATACCCTATCACCGGCACCCATTTTAAAAATCATTTCTGTAATACCGGGAATTAATGAAATTACACGTTCGGGTTGTTTTAGAAATTTTATGTGTTTACCTTGATCATCATAAAAAGATATTGAATAAGCAAGTGATTGATGTGTACAGAACAAGATAAATATAATGATAAAAAAATATATTTCTTTTTTGATGCGAATGACGTTCATTAATAGCCTCCACTGCTAAAGAGATTACTTTAAAGCAAATATTGACATAATCTTTTGCAGAATACAAATATATTTGATATAAGTTTAAATTTATCGTTAGTGATTATGTTTTTATATATCATATCAAATTATTTGGAGGCAACTTACATGAAAGAAATAAGGTTTTGCAATCATTTAAGCATATATATTCTTTTCTTTTTCATATTCAATACATTTGCAATGGCACAGCAACCAGCTTCAAAAGTTGTTGTTTCAAAAGTGTTTGAAAAAGAACTTGCAAAAACGTGTGAGTTTGTAGGAGTTGTCGATTTTGATAAAATTTCAGGGGTGTCATCAGAGCTTAGTGGTTTGATGACACACCAGTATATTGCTGAAGGAAATGTTGTTGATGAAGGTGAGGTAATGGTTCGACTCAATACTGATTTTATTATGAAAAATATTGAAATTGCTAAAATTCAAAAAGATCAGATTGATATTCAGATTGATCATACCCAAAAAAATCTCAAACGCTATGAAACATTATTTCAAAATGATGCCGCCAGTGAAAAGATGTATGAGGATCTTTCATTCAGCCATAAAGAGTTGTTAAAGAAAAAAGCAGAGGTCAATACCAATATTGAAAAACTGAACATGGAGATAGAAAAAAGTATTATTAAAGCACCTTTCAAGGGCCTCGTTCTCAAACGGCTGAAAAATAAAGGAGAGTGGATTTCTCCAGGTATGGCCATCTGTTCATTTGCTGCTATTGAAGATATTTTTGTCAATGTTTCTGTTCCTGAAGAATTGCTCCGGTATATCAAACCCAATGACAGAGTTCACGTAAAAATAAATGCACTTGATCTACAATTGACAGGCATCGTGAAAAGTTACGTCCCTGTTGCAGACATGAAAAGTAAGACATTTCAGGTAAAAATTGCAATCAAGTGGTTTCCGGAAGCCATGCAGAACATGTCTGCCACTGTAAATGTTCCAGCAAGTGACAAAAAAATTCTAAAAATGATCAAAAGGGATGCGCTGATCAAATTTCAGGGAAAAGATTTTATTTATACTATCGATGATGGAAAAGCAGCCATCATGCCTGTGAATATTGTTGCTTACGATGGCAAATATATTGGTGTCGATAATCCAGATATCAGGGTCAACATGCCAGTCATTACCGAGGGAAATGATCGACTTCAGCCCAATCAACCCGTTGAAATTCTTGCAACAAAAAATAATTAACAGGAGAGAGTCTTGAATTTCGTTAAATTTTCTATAGAAAAACCAGTATCTGTAGCTGTTGGCGTTATATTGATTATTTTATTTGGCTTTGTTGGAATGAGCAAACTGCCTGTACAACTAACGCCAGACGTTGAAATGCCACAAATTACCGTACGCACAACATGGCCAGGTGCTACCCCTTATGAGATTGAAAAAGATATTATTGAAGAGCAGGAAGAAGTTTTAAAAGGTATTCAGGGATTGGTTTTGATGGAAAGCTCCAGCTATAATGATTTGGCAGAAATTACGCTCACTTTTAATGTAGGGATCGATATTGATGGTGCTCTCCTTCGCGTATCAAATAAACTAAACGAGGTAAGACGCTATCCTGAAAATGTTGAAAAGCCCATTATTGATGCATCAGGGGCTCAAAGTTCTCCGGTCATCTGGATGATGTTGAAAAATAAAAATGGGCATTCGTCACTGATCAATACCTACCGAACTTTTTTTGAAAATGAGATTAGACAATATCTGGAACGTGTACCCGGTGTTGGCTCTTTATTTGTCTTTGGTGGAACTGAAAAACAGTTGGAAATTGTTATTTCTCCAGAAAAGCTGGCAAAATTCAAAATGACAATCGGAGAAGTGATTAACAGAGTCAAAACATCGAATGCCAATGTTTCAGCAGGTGTTCTTGCTCTGGATAAAAATAATTACAGAATTCGAACCGTAAGTGAGTTTCAGCATGAAGATGACCCCCTGAATATTCTTCTGAAAGATGATGGTATTCGACGGGTTTATTTAAGAGATATCGCAACCACTCGATATGGATATGCGACGAATGACGTTGCTGTTATGCACAATGCAGATCAGGTTATTGTTGTTGGCGTTCGTAAGGAACAAGGAGCCAATGTCATCAAATTGACCAATGACATGCGTAAAGCTGTTGAGAAATTGAACAATGGCATTCTAAACGACAATGCATTATATATTGAATGGGTTCATGATCAAACACCCTATATCAAAACGGCCATTGATCTTGTTCAACAAAATGTTATTATTGGCGGTTTGCTCGCCTTTGTTGTTCTCATGATTTATCTCAGAAGTTTCACATCAACGATAGCAACAGCTCTGGCAATTCCCATTTCTGTTATTGGAACTTTTTTATTTATGTGGTTGTTTCAAAGAAGTTTTAACGTGGTCAGTCTGGCAGGGATTTCTTTTGCCGTGGGGATGCTGGTTGATAATGCTATTGTTGTTATTGAAAATATCGATCGACATAGAAAAATGGGAAAAAGTGCGTTCAGATCCTCTTATGAGGGAACACAGGAAGTTTGGGGAGCGGTACTTGCGTCTACAGTTACAACAGTTGCTGTCTTTTTGCCGATAATATTCATTCAGGAAGAGGCCGGCCAACTTTTCAGAGACATTGCCATCGCAATTACATTTGCCATAATTATCAGTTTAACGGTCTCTGTTTCGGTCATTCCAACCATAACCAATAAATTATACTCTATATCTGGAAAGAAAAAACAACGATTTAATTTTATTGGTAATATCGGTAATTTTTTTGCCAATATTATCATGGCGTTATCACGATTGACATTGAAAAATGTATTGACACGTATCCTTACCATAGCTTTCCTGACAGGTTTTGCTATTTATTCAACCATGCTACTGATGCCAAAAGCGGAGTATTTACCTCAGGGTAATCGTAATTTGATTTTAAATATATTAATTCCACCGCCTGGGTATTCTATTAACAAAAGAATGGCCATTGGAGAAAACATATACAAAGTAACAAAGCCTTATTTTGAAGAGGATTATAAAGATGGCATTCCGAAAATAGAAAATCTTTTTTATGTTGCTGGCGGTTATATTACTCTGTTCGGTGCTATCAGTGCTCATGAAACTGAAGCCAGAGATATGATTCCTCTATTTACCAGAATTATTCAGTCCATTCCCGGAGTTTTTGGTGTCAGTATACAAGCTGGTATTTTCCAAAACAGAATAGGGAGAGGTCGAACCGTTGATGTCAATGTTTCAGGAGAAAATATCGATACGATTATTCAGGCGACTCGAACACTTTTTGGTGGAATCAAACAAATGATGCCTCAAGCTCAGATCAGACCTGTGCCATCCTTAGAAAATTCATATCCTGAGGCCAATTTTGTACCTGATCGATCCAAAACATTAGCAAATGGCATTACAGAACAAGACCTGGGCTTTTATATCGACGTCATCATGGATGGAAGAAAAATTGGGGAATATAAGCCTGAAAACGGAAAAAAGATGGATCTGGTCATAAGGAATGATCAATCTGAGATTCGTATTCCAGAAGATGTAAAAGACAGTGTTATTGCCAATCAATTTGGAAACCTCATTAGAATTGGTGATATTGCTGACTTGAATTATGACCAGGGAATGATGCAAATCAATCATCTGGAACGTAAACGAACCATCAAGCTTGAAGTAACCCCCCCACAAGAATTGGCACTACAACAAGCCATGGAGTTGATTGAAAATAAAATTGATTCTTTGCAACATGAAGATGCTCTTAAAGGGACCAGTGTAAGAGTCGGAGGAAATGCTGATAAATTGACTGAAGCCAGGCAATCAATCCAATGGAACTTATTAATGGCAGTCGTTATTGTGTATTTGTTGATGTCTGCCTTATTTGAAAACTTTTTTTATCCATTCATTATATTATTTACTGTACCGCTTGCAGCCGCTGGTGGTTTTATGGGCTTAAGACTGGTGGACACCTTTATCGCACCTCAGCCCTTTGATATTGTTACCATGTTGGGATTTATTATTCTCGTAGGAACTGTGGTCAATAATGCCATTCTAATTGTGTATCAATCTTTAAACAATGTCAGAAATGAAGGCATCGTTGGTGTTGATGCTGTTATTGAGTCTGTAAAAACAAGAATTCGTCCCATATTTATGAGTACAACAACCAGTTTGTTCGGAATGTTACCCCTTGTACTTTCAACCGGTGCTGGTAGCGAATTGTATAGAGGCTTAGGAAGTGTACTGTTGGGGGGGCTTGCGGTTTCGACAGTTTTTACACTGTTTGTTATCCCCTCACTGTTATCCTTTTTTATTGTTTTTGAGAAAAAGCGGGATCAACAAGGGTAAGATCGGGATACCAGGGTAAATATCATGAAAAATAAACAAATGTGCATAAACATTAAAAATGTCAGAAAAAAATTCATTAATTTTTTTCAATGATATGTTTCACGCGTTCTTCTTTGAGTTTATTCATCAGTTTATCCACATGGGGGCTCGCTCCTTATAATGAAATCATCTGCTGATTTTTGTGATAGATTGATGAAATATTCAATACCCAAAAAACAATCCTTGATTTTTGAATAATTTTTTAATATACAATCTAGGTTTATGTGACTGTACGTAAAAAGAAACCATTTACACAATGCAGTTTCAAAATAAAATTTAAATTTGAAATGGAAAAATGGCCATGGATGTGATCAAAGCAATCGAACAAGAAATGATCCGTTTGGATATACCGGATTTTATTGCCGGTGATACGGTGAAAGTATATGTAAAAATTAAAGAAGGTGAAAAAGAACGTCTTCAAGCTTTTCAGGGCGTTGTTATTGGAAGACACAATGCGTCAATTCAATCCACATTTACAGTACGAAAAGTTTCTGGTGGTATTGGTGTTGAACGTATTTTTCCCTTGTACTCTCCAAGTATTGACCGAATTGAAGTTGTCACGCGTGGAAAAGTTAGACGGTCAAAAATTTATTATTTAAGAAAACTTCGCGGAAAAGCGGCTCGAATTAAAGTTCGACGCACTTGAGAAAATATACGGCAAAAGATTACATAAATTGTTTTCTACCTTTTGCCGTTTTTTTTTGAAAATGCATTATTGTGTGGACATTTGAACAACAGGCTTGCCAAAGTGGTTATAAAATAATAGCTGGAATAGATGAAGCCGGACGTGGACCTTTAGCTGGTCCTGTGGTTTCAGCGGCTGTTATTTTAACATATCCTTTCCCTGTAGAGGGAATTACAGACTCCAAAAAGTTGACTGAAAAAAAAAGAGAGCTGCTGTATCGTGCTATTTATAAGCATGCCGTTGATATTGGTGTTGGAATTGTAGAAAGAGAAACCATTGATTCTATCAATATACTTCAAGCGGCACGTTTGTCCATGAAATATGCTGTCGAACAATTAACTCAACTCCCCGATTTTTTATTGATTGATGGTATATTTACCATTGACGCTCAGGTTGATCAAAAAGCCATTAAAAAAGGAGATCAAAAAAGTATTTCCATTGCAGCAGCATCAATTATCGCAAAAGTCACCCGTGACCGATTGATGGCAGGATACGCATTGAAATACCCTGAGTATGGCTTTGATCGTCACAAGGGATATGGTACTCAAAAACATCGTAACGCCATTCAACAATATGGTATTTGCCCTATTCATAGACGATCATTCAAAGGGGTGAAAGAGTTTGTTTCCAGTGAATGATAAACGTCATCAAATGGGTCGGGAGAATGAACAGTTAGCAGCAACCTATCTCCGGCAAAATGGATATACAATTATTCAGCACAATTTTCGAACCCAACAGGGCGAAATTGATATTATTGCACAAGACAATAATACGATTGTTTTTGTTGAAGTTAAATCCCGCTCATCAACTCATTTTGGACATGCTGTTCAAGCATTGACGCACAAACAACAAATTCGTTTATCCAAAACAGCACTAACGTATTTACATCTTAATCAATTAAAAAACCACAGTGCCCGATTTGATGTTGTTGCAATCCAAAAAGATCCCCAAAATGGGACAGATATTCGATTGATCAAAAATGCCTTTGAATGTCACCTTTAATCAAAAATCATGTATTTGCCCGGAAACTTTATATATTGTGGCTACCCCCATTGGTCATCTGGAAGACATTACCATACGGGCTCTAAACGTATTAGATCAGGTCAATCTGATTGCTGCTGAAGATACTCGCGAAACACAAAAATTGCTCAAGTATTATCACATTCAAACCCCTTTAATGTCATGTCATGATCACAATGAAACCTTTTGTTCAGAAAAATTGATTTCCCGATTAGCATCAGGACAAAGCATTGCTCTTGTTTCTGATGCGGGCACACCAACAATTTCAGACCCTGGATACCGAGTCGTGTCTTTAGCGATTGAAGCCAATTTTACGGTTATTCCTGTTCCCGGGCCTTCTGCAGCAATGACAGCGTTATCTGTCTCAGGGTTACCATCAGATAGTTTTGTTTTTCAGGGATTTTTACCTAAAAAAACAGGTAAACGTGAAAAAATATTAAAGCAATTGGCTTTTTCCCCAAAAACATTAATTTTTTATGAATCTCCCAAAAGAATTGAAAACCTGATAGACAGTTTAATGCATCTGTTTGGCAATCGAAAAGCTATGCTGGGCAGAGAATTAACCAAACAATACGAAGAATGCATTCGAGGACAACTATCTGATATCAAAGAATGGGCTTCACGAAAAAATACCATAAAAGGAGAGTGTACCCTTTTAATTTCGGGGTATGAACAAGAAAGCCTTACTTCTGAAGATTTAAGCAAAAAAATTGAAGATTACTTAAACAATCACACTGAACAACCCATGTCGCAATCTGTCAAAGAAATGACGGCATTGTTTGGTGAATCTCGGAAAAACATATATACTATAGCATTGAAATATCATAAAAACAATAATCCATTGCATTTATGAGAGATAACATATTACACCCTGTCATACTGACTGTCCCAAAACAATTTTCAAATTTTTCAATACAGCAGCGTGTTAAAGGGATCAGCAAGATATCCAGAGAAACTGTCTTTGTTTCTGCTCATTTAAGTCAATTAACCATTAAACGTTTAAAGCAGGCATCCACAGGAATGCCAGAGCCTGATAAAGGTGTTTACTGGTCTGTATCTCATAAACCCAAATTTGTTTGTGGTGTTGTCTCCAACAGAAAAATTGGAATTGACATTGAAGAAATAAACCCTCAGAAACAATCTATGTATGCTTATGTTGCATCAGATCAAGAATGGGAATGCATCAACAATGGCAGTCGTTCAAAACGTTCCTTTTTTCGTTGCTGGACAGCAAAAGAAGCCGTTTTAAAAGCAGAAGGAACTGGAATCCCTGATTTGCTCAAGTGTCTGGTCGTTGCGGATGTTGATGATAGCACTATGGTTTTAAGTTACCATGATCGTTTATGGTTAATAGAACATTATTATTTAAGCAATCACATTGCGGCCATTGTAAAAAATGAAATGGATATAAAGTGGCATTTGATTTAATCAAAAAACCCAAAATCTTCAACTCTTCAAATAACTTTTTTCTGAAAAAATATAGTATTTTTTTTGATCATATGATAATTCTTCATAGGAATATTTGAAGAATAAGTTCCCCATTTACAATTGTATGTTTCGTGGTTATAAATCGTAGAGATAAGGCATGCCTTGTCTCTACAAACAAGAACCGAAAATGTAAATTAAGAATGGGGAATTGAATTTCAGAGCATTCCATCGTTTTTTCTTTGTTATTGAAAACCGCTTTTAAGGAGATCGTATGAAAGTCTTTCCAATCCCACCGGATATCAATAAAAAAGCCCAATTGGATGATTTCCAAAAAGAATTGTGCCTGTTGGCTAAAAAAAATGGCGCTGAGAATGCTAATATTATTAAGGTTTCCAACATTGTCTTCAATCAAAATGAATTAAATTGTCCTCAGCATGAAAAATCTTTTTATTATCCTCAAGTTCAGTATGACAAAGATCCCATTCAACACATTTTAAACAAATTTCACTGGGCTGTTGTTTTTAGTCTTGATCAACAACAGAATTTAAAAAGAGTTTATGAAATCACAGCTATTATTGAATCACATTGTTTTTATAATAATTTTCACCTGGCTGTTGGTTTAGCAGCAGGTAATTGTCGACCGATATTTTGTTCATCACTATATGAATGCCAGGCAATGACAATTGGAAAAGGCTGTTCTTTTCCAATGATGGCAAGGCCATCAATAGAAGCCTGTAATATTGATTTAGAACAATTAGCAAATCAAGCCAATTTTTCTAATTATCATCCAAACAATTATTATTTGGGCATGATTTTTGTCGATTAATGCCCATAAAGAACAAAAAGGCAACTATCATATGAATAATAAGAATGGCATATATGATAAATTGAGGCAAATCGCTTTTAAAGCCGGGGCTAAAGATACGAAATTAATTACCACAAATGATATCATTGTTGATGAAAGGGTTCGCTTAAAATGTATGATACCTCCTTGCAGTCAATCAGGACTTTGTCGTCATTGTCCACCGAATGGGCTCAGTTGTGAAAAAACCAACAGTATCATCAATAAATATTATTCCGCCATACTGTTTAGTGTTGAAGTACCAAATCATATTATTGCAGGACAACATATTGGCAAAGCTCATAGACATCATCAATTAGACGATCAAGGCGGATTAGCTGTGCTGGGCGCATATTTTCTATTGGTATTTCAGATTTCAGCTTTAATGAAGAAAAAGGCAAAAGAAGAAGGCTATAAAACCCATAGTTTTTCAGCCAGTAATTGCAAAGAAGTTATCTGTTATTTTTATGATGATTGTCGTGTATTGGCTCAGAAAAAAAAATGTCGCCATCCGGAGCTATCTATGCCATCAATGGAGTCAGCGGGTATGGATGTATACAAAATGGCTGCTAATGCTGGTTGGCCTATATACCCAATTGGTGAAAAAACTCAGCCTGAAGACATCCCCAATGGATTATTATGCGGACTGGTACTTTTTCGTTAACATAAGGAATGCACAATGAAAAATGAAATCATAAATAAAATGGTATATCCTTTTACGAATGTGATATATCGCTTTAATCAGGGTAAGAAAAAAAATTTATCCCTTAACCAGGTGATACAGGTGTCCTCAAATATCAAAATTGTATATCAAATTTTCTATAATTTTAAAGAATTGTATGGTTCTCACTGGAAAGCAATTCAAAAAATTAGCGAACTCTATATTCCACAATATGAAACCGTTCGTTAGATCAGATAAAAAAATATAAACAAAAGAAATTCCGTATAAAAATGAATACACTCAACCACAAAATTTGTATAGCACTGGATGTTGAACAGGCAAATCACGCTTTGGCGCTGATTGATTTACTTAAAAGCCATGTTGGCTATTTTAAAGTTGGCATGCAGTTGTTTTATCGATATGGCCCTGATTTGGTTCATGAGATGGTTTCAAAAGGGGCTAAGATTTTTCTGGATTTAAAATTTCATGATATCCCCAATACGGTTAGAAATGCATCCATAGCTGCAGTTCTTATGAAAATTGCCATGTTTAATGTTCATGCGAGTGGTGGCATATCCATGATGCAAGCAGCGGTTGAAGGGGCACATGATATTGCCCAAAAAAATGATTTGCCGATGCCAATTATTTTAGGCGTTACCATACTTACCAGCATGACTCAAGAAATGCTTACCAATGATCTGGACATGGCAGGCCCTCTCAGAAACAGAGTTGCTAATCTCGCTAAACTGACAAAGACAGCGGGCTTAGATGGAGTTGTGGCGTCTCCTCACGAAATTGATTGGATTCGAGCCGCTTGTGGAGAATCTTTTCACATTGTAACTCCAGGAATACGCCCCTTATGGTCTGCTACCCACGACCAAAAAAGAATAATGACACCATCTGCTGCAATTGATAAAGGGGCTGATATTATCGTTATTGGCAGACCAGTTATTCAGGCTGACGATCCTGTGCAGGCAGTTGAGCACTTGTTTGATCAATAATGTCTCCATCACCTTGTTGAATTGATCCATATTAGCGGGCTTTGTAATATAATAATTTGCAATCTGCAATTTCATGCAAGTCATAGACATTTAAGGTGATTTCCGAAAAAGAATATACCAAATATAATTCAAATTCCGAAAACGATCACCTAGAGACAAGGCATGCTTTGTCTCTACAAACAAGAACCAAAAATGTATATTAAGAATGGGGAATTTTTTTCAGAGTATCCCTTAGGCTTCTTTTGATGAGGATTAACACGGTTGTATTCATGAATTTGGAGCAATGCTGTTCAGTCAAGAAAAGTATTGGGCGAACAAAGCAACCAAATGTTTCCTATTGACCTGGTAACAAGAAACCATTAATAATCAATTCTAAAAATATTAACCTTTTACGATTATTCTATACTGAAAACAGTTTTATTCATTACAGGAAAAAATAAAAAAAATAGATGAGAAATGTCATGCTAAATCCTTCAAGTTCATATTCTGATGAATATGTTCAATCATTACTGGATACGATTGAATCCCAAAAACAAAAAATATTGGGTCTGATTTGACGCAATAGAGGCATATTTTATGCCAGAAAAATTAAATATGGTTGAACGATCATAGACAACACTTTTTTTATGTGCTATTTAAATATTTTTTTGTATTTTTATCATACCATTTCTTTCTTGTTTGAGTTGAAATCCAATGATATGATAATGTACATCATTGATATTGATAAAAATTACAAAAAAATACACTATTTTTAAGAAAGGAAGTCGTATGGGTATTGTTGAAGACAAGATAAATGCGCTTCTTACGCGTGAAGCTGAGATTCAACAAATGGGCGGAGACGCTGCTGTAAAAAAGCATCATGACAAAGGAAAATTGACCGCTAGAGAACGTCTGGATATTTTGTTTGATTCGGGAACATTTCGTGAAATAGATGCCTTTGTTCAGCATAGATGTGTTAATTTTGGCATGGATAAAGTTGAAATACCTGCTGATGGTGTTGTAACCGGTCATGGACTAATTAATGGTCGACCGGCTTTTGCATATTCTCAGGAAAGTACATCCAAAACTGCTGGAAGCCTCGGAGAAATGCATGCCAAAAAGATCTGTAAAGTTATGGATATGGCTTTAAAAGCAGGTGTTCCTCTCATTGGATTGAATGACTCAAGTGGTGCGCGTATTCAGGAAGGTGTTGATGCGTTAACCGGTTATGGACAAATTTTTTATCGAAATTCCTTGAATTCAGGTGTTATCCCCCAGATTTCAGCTATTATGGGCGCAACAGCGGGTGGTGCGGTATATTCTCCTGCCATGACGGACTGGATTTTTATGGTTAAAAATACCAGCTATATGTTTATTACTGGTCCACAAGTTATTAAGGCCGTTACAGGTGAGGACATCAGTTTTGAAGAATTAGGCGGTGCCATGACTCATAATGAAAAGAGTGGTGTGGCACATTTTGCGTGTGAAAATGATGAAGATGCGTTAAACCAGGTTAAGCGATTACTGTCATTCATTCCGCTCAATAATATGGATGATCCGCCAATGGTTGAAACAAACGATCCTTCTGATCGGACGTCTTCATTATTAAACACAATCATTCCAGATGAACCCAATCAGGCCTATGACATGAAATCTGTTATTCGGGAAATTGTTGATGATGGTGATTTTCTCGAACCCCATCAATATTATTCACAAAATATGATTGTTTGTTTTGCCAGGTTGAATGGCAGGTCAGTCGGAATTATTGCCAATCAACCTTCTGTTCAGGCTGGAAGTCTTGATATTGATGCATCAGATAAGGCAACACGATTTATCCGATTCTGTGATTCTTTTAACATTCCTTTGTTAACAATTGCAGATGTCCCCGGATATTTACCCGGTAAAGATCAGGAATGGGGCGGAATTATTCGACATGGCGCAAAACTTTTGTGGTGCTATTCTGAAGCTACTGTTCCTAAAATGCTACTGGTAACTCGAAAGGCATATGGTGGTTCTTATCTGGCAATGAGCTCAAAAGATTTGGGTGCTGATATGGCTTTTGCATGGCCAACCGCTGAGATTGCTGTTATGGGTGCTCAAGGCGCAGCAAATATCATTCATCGAAAAGCCATAAAGGCAGCGGAAAATCCTCAAGAAGAACGCGCAAACAAAATTAAGGAATATGAAACCCTTTTTTCCAATCCATATTGTGCGGCCAATCGAGGCTATATAGATGCGGTTATTGAACCTTCGCAAACGCGTTCCCGATTGATTGAATCTTTAGAATTACTATGCAATAAGCGCGAAATCCGACCTCCCAAAAAACATGGCAATATTCCCATGTAAATGCTTCTTACAGGAGAAAGGATGACTAAATGGACAATAAAAAGAAGATAGCCGTTGCTGTCACAGCCGTTATGAATTACATGTATGAAGAATCTCTTGAATGTGCTGCTCAGGCAATGATACCAAAACCGGCTGCTCCAACACGCCCAAAATTTGCACCCAATGCCTGGGGTGCAAGTGGTCGTCAGGATGCCATGCAATTGCGACAGTTGATGCAATTCAGGACATTTAAATCTACACGATTTTAGTAAAGTTAAAAGGAGAAAAATTTAATGCGTGACATAAATGATATCAACGTTCAATTAACTGATATGAACTATACACCGGATCGGCCAAAAGCAGATAATCCAGTTAAAATAATGGATCTGTCGCTTCGGGATGGACATCAATCATTGTTTGCAACCAGAGGACGTACCGAAGATATGATTCCTGTTGCAGAAATGATGGATGAGGTCGGTTTTTGGGCTGTTGAAATGTGGGGCGGTGCAACATTTGATACCATGCATCGTTTTTTAAATGAAGATCCCTGGGAACGAATTCGAACGTTAAAACGATATTTCAAAAAAACACCATTCTCAATGCTGCTCAGGGGACAAAATTTAGTCGGGTATCGTAATTATGCTGATGATGTCGCTCGAGAATTTGTTAAACGGTCTGCTGAAAATGGGATGGATGTATTCAGAACATTTGATGCGTTAAATGACTATCGAAACTTTGAAACAGTTGTTCCGGAAATCAAAAACGCTGGCAAACATTTTCAGGGTTGTATTTGTTACACAATGACTGAACCCAGATTAGGTGGTGACGTCTATAATCTGGATTATTTTGTCAGTAAAGCAAAAGCCCTTGAAGACATGGGAGCTGACAGTATTTGTATTAAAGATATGGCAGGGTTGATTGCGCCTTATGATGCTTTTCAGTTAATCAAAACATTAAAAGCAAATGTTAAAGCACCTATCCATTTACACAGTCATTTTACATCGGGTATGTCTCCCATGTCCCATTTAAAAGCCATTGAAGCAGGCGTTGACATTCTTGATACTTGCATGACAGCATATGCGTATCGAACATCGCATCCAGCAATTGAACCTCTGGTCATGACCTTGTTGGGAACAAACAGAGATACAGGTTTTGATATCAATCGGCTTGCTAAGATTAATGAAGTGATGGAAAAGGAAATTATTCCCAAGTATCTTCACCTGGTTGATGATTCTAAATACTCGATCATTGATATTAATGTATTACTCCATCAAACGCCAGGTGGTATGTTATCCAATCTGGTTAATCAATTGCGTGAAATGGACGCACTGGATCGTATTGATGAAGTCTACAAAGAATTACCAAGAGTTCGAAAAGAATTGGGACAAATTCCATTGGTTACCCCCACCAGCCAGATTGTTGGAACACAGACCGTTAACAATGTTTTATTTGATGATGACAAAGAACGATACAAAATGATTACGGCTCAGGTTAAAGATTTATGTTATGGATTATATGGAAAAACAGCGATTCCTATTGATTCGGAAGTTCAAAAGAAGGCCTTGAAAGGCTATAGCCGAGGAAGTGAACCTATTACATGCCGACCGGCTGCTGTTTTAGAACCAGAACTGGATAAAGCCAAAGAAGAAATTGGTGATCTGGCTGTTGATCAGGATGATTTGGTTTTATATACCATTTATCCCGTCACAGGAAAAAAATTCCTGAAATGGAAATATGGCAAAGAACCAGTACCAGAAGATGTCCAACCCAGAACGTTGGAAGATGCCAAAGCCATGATCGACACCCTTAAAAAGATTCGAAAAGGCGAAATTTCAATTCCTGAAAAGAAAGATGCCCCTGAAAAAGGTGAAAATCTTCGAGTGTTCAACGTTTTTGTTGAAGATGAGTATATTGAAGTTGGGGTTGAGCAAGTTGGTGGAGCGCCTATGGTTAGTTATGTACAGCCCTTGACAGCTGATCCTACAATCCAGCCACCAGTTCCAACAGCTCCTGCTCCTGCTACACCGATCCAAGCAACTCCAACAGGGCCGGTTCCTGCACAAGCAAAAGCCAGTCCTCCACCGCCTCCACCAAAACCAAAAGCACCGAAACCTGAAGCAG
>Ga0272440_1001585_pt1 | contig 18479 bp, 9 predicted proteins | sample SSMMMBAug17_FD_192440 | JGI IMG/M metagenome (GOLD analysis project Ga0272440, IMG submission 192440) | Marine sediment archaeal communities from Little Sippewissett salt marsh, Falmouth, MA, United States - SSM-MMB-Aug17 | ecosystem: Environmental > Aquatic > Marine > Wetlands > Sediment ...
CAACCCTTCGGATAAACAAATAGGTCGCGGCTCCTAATAGAACAAAGCCACTTAAAAAAAGAACAGGCAGCCCAATCTGCATGATAGAATCCACCTCTTCAATCATCTGGATCGCAAAAGGAACCGGTTCGGTAAAAAAGCGCAGATGCCGAACCAAAACAGCCAAAAATGACCAGTGAAACGCCAGGGCTGCCAGCCAGAGCCATTTTTCCCATTCATAGGCAATGCGTTTGCCTGCATTAAATTCCATTTTGATATTTCGGAATAAAGAACGAAAAAAAAGGACTTCAAGCAACATTCTGACAATCACCCCCCCTAAAGTTGAGGGATTATCTATTTTATTTTGCTTGATCCAGGGAAGTGACTGTTCCTGTCCACATGTGGTGGGAATACGAAATGGGACTGGAGACTGTGCCCAACTGATGATCCGATAGATCACCCCCATTGCAAATGTGATAAATGCCGCATATGGGATAAATACACCAAACAAATATTTCATTTCCCATACTCCGGCACCAACCCATGCAAACAATAACAATGCCACCACGACTAATAGTGAAAACAGATAATTCACATTCATTACAAACCTCACTTAATATAATATTATGGTCTTAGCAATGATTTCGCTGTTTTACAGGCGAGTTAATCAGTGCTTACGCCGTTGTCTTTTTCGGGTTTTAGCAGGTTCGCTCTTTCTAATGCCTCGAAAGATTGATTCCTGACTTCATTGGCTTTTAAGTCATATATTTTTTCTTTGCATGTCATGAAAACATCAAAAGCATACAAAGCCAACTGATCCACACGCATTTCAAAAGCAACATAATCGTCCAATTCCAGAGGAAACTTTTTACTCCGCATGACATGACGCACAATGGGTTTAAGGTCAATAATAAACCCCACAGCATCTGATGCAGAAAAATTTTGTATTGCGCGAATACGAAGGATTGGATCGACATGATCCATTAAGAATTGGGGATCAGTTTTTTCATTCAGGATTTGGTTAAAAAGCGCATCAATGTTCTTTTGCGTCACATTGCCAACAGGATTGGAAAAAGGGTCTTGTTCTCTTTGTAAAAAGCGTGTTGTATCCTGTGGGTACGTTTTGACAATGCGATCGAACCATTGATCAATAATTTTTTGTTTGTTTTGTTTTAGGGCGTCGATAAAATTCATTGGGTTTTGCTTTAAATGTTTAAGGTTGTGATTCAATAATTTATAAATAGGTTATGCACTATTGTTATAGCCAGAATTGAGTATACTTATACAAAATGAAGGGATATGTCAAGATCGAAATGTATTTTTGATTTGGAAATCTTGAAAAATAAGTTCTCAATTCGAAATATTCTTTACAATCCTTCTCTTAACTTGTACATACGCAATTCGTAAAGCGTTTGAAATATGAAAAACATCGGGCTGGCAAATAAGAAAATGGGGAACTTATTTTTCGAGCATTCCTAAGGAAATATTATGCTAAATAATTATTTAATCTTTTACATTGTTTTTGTTGGATTTTTTGGATTGTTAATTGTTTTATGGCTTCGTAAAAATATAAATCGAACAGAATACAGGCGAAAAAAACGAATAACAAAACTGAAAAACTCTGAATCGGCCAAAACAGAGACACCTTTTGATAAACCCATATTAGAGGCAAAAGAAACAGCAGTAGAAAGCATTGAACACCGGTTTTCAATAATCAGGAAAGTGACATTATTCTTAATCGTAACAGTCTGGTTCATTGCTATTATTTTCCCTTTTTTGAACAATATTCCTGCAACTTTTGTTTCAATTTTAGTGGCTTCTTCTGGCATTATTCTGGGTATTGCATCTCGTCCAATTATTGAAAATATGATTTCAGGAATTGTCATCTCTTTTTCTCATCCTGTAAGAATTGGAGACACTGTAATCATTGATGACAACTATGGAAATATTGAAGATATCACAATCACGCATACCATTGTCAAAATTTGGAACTGGCGCCGATACATTATCCCAAACAGTCGAATGTTATCGAAAGAAATTATAAATTGTACCATAAATGATTCTTATCAATGGACGCATGTAGAATTTTATGTTTCCTATGATAGTGATGTTAAAAAGGTCAAGGCGATTTCAATTCAAACTGCATCAAAGAGTAAATACTTCGCGAACTATGAAGAACCCCGATTCTGGGTCATGGGAATGGAAGAAAAAGGGTATCGGTGTTGGATTGCTGCATGGGCAGATTCGCCTGTAGATGCATGGGAGCTCGGTAATGAGATTCGTACAGAACTTATTCAAAGATTTAATTCTAATGGGATAAAAACGCATAAAATCGAAACGCATGTGGATATCGCGCAAGGGAAACCGCCCTTAAATACGATTTCCAAAGGATTGTCTTGATTTTATTTTAATTGACATTGGGTTTTATTTTCTGATAACGTTTTTACGAAAAAATGTTTGGACAACATTAAAGAGAGGGTCAAATGAAAAAAGATAAAAAAATCATATTTTTAGACATTGATGGTGTCATTCAGCCATATTCATACCAATTTCGATTTGACTGTGATATGGATGTGCTTCAAGAATGCCTGGCAAAGGCGCATAATGCACCGCTATATAAAGACATCCATAAGTACGACCTTGCAGCTGCCTATTGCGATTGGGATGAAGATGCCATTGAATATTTACGTTCATTGGTAATAAAAACAGGTGCCCAAATTGTCATTTCATCAGATTGGCGCTCGTTTAATGATGCTCCCAAAATGAAGTTGCTGTTTAAAATCTATGGCATGGATGAATCTGTCATTGATGTCACTAAAGAAGAATTAAAATATTGTTATCGTGATGGCGAAGTTGCAGAGTATTTATTTCGTCATCCTGATGTCACACAGTTTGTGATTTTGGATGATCAATATCCAGATGATTTTGTTCCCCGATATCCTGATAACTTTGTTCACACTTATAATAAATTAGAACAAAAAAACTTTGATAAAGCATTGAAAATTTTAAACAGGCCGCCTTCCGATAAAAAACTCAATAAATTCAAGAAACATCTGGAAAGGATTCGAAAGAACGATCCCAAACTTACAAAATCTGTACTCTGCCTTGAAGATTACTCACTGTTGCGTCATCACTTGCAAATCAGCAGGGAGGAAGCACTGGACGTTATTTTTGCAGACATTCCAAAAAATACACACTTGAAAGAACTTCATGTCATTAATTTAGGGCATGATTTCCGAGGGCCGATGGGCCAAGATACCGGAAAAACGATTGATGAAAAACTTGGGAAGATTCTGGCGAAGAATCAATCGATAAAACGCTTGAAGATTAATAATTCACATGACAATATTTCAAATATTTTGGAAGGGTTGAAAAAACGAAACACCCCTTTGGAATCCTTTGACCTGAGAGGAAACTATATGCATGATGATGCGATGGAGATACTGGCCGCGTTTATCGACACAATTGACTACGCCTTAAAAATAAACATGCTTGGCGCTTTTCATCAGGTGAGTTATGAATTATACATTGCCTTGAAAAAGAATCAACATATAACCCCGCGGTTGCGTAATTCTCAGGTGCCATTGATGCCAGGAGCAAAAATGCCTGAACATTTTGATATGGTTAAAGAACGTTATTAATGGGCAATTCTTTCCAGTATTTCAATTATTTCCTGAAGTCCCAATTTACAATCCTGGTTAATATCCATCCACCCATCAACAGAAATCATCATTTTCGCCATGATTTGTAATGCGAGAATGATATCCTGTAAATCAATTCTGCTATCAACATAAACTGTCATTTGATAGACTTTACTCACTTCTGAGGAGGGTATGGATGCATCCTGAACAAAAAGTGTGAATTGATAATCTCCCTGCATTGTAGGTGTTCCCTCAAGTTGAACTGTATCTGATAAAGGTTGTAATGTTAGGCCAGGAGGCAGTTCTCCTTCATAATGCCATGTATAAGGGGGTTGCCCTGACTTTGCTTCAATAATGGCAACGTATGGATAATTGATGTACGCATTTGGGATATCTGGCGTGAAAATATAAAGTTCATTTTTCAACACTTCTATGGTAAACGCTTTTTCTGTTTTTTGGGCAGGAGTATCACTATCAACGACTTCTATGGTAAATGACAGCGTTTGACGACTTTTCGGCATACCATTAAGCATGCCTGTTTTGTTTAGCTGAATTCCCATAGGCAGTTCTCCGGTTTTTAGTTGAAATTCATATGGGGGGATGCCGCCTGCGGCTTCAAAAACAAATATATAATCCATATTTTCTGCGGCATCGGGAACTTGTCGGGTGTTAATTTTGAGCGTTTCAGTAATTTGCCAGACAAATTCTTTTTCTGCGGTTTGATCTTGATCGTCTGTCACTTGAAGCGTAAACAGTTGTGTACCTGCACCGATTGGCGTACCTGATAAACTGCCATTTGTTTGATCCAGTTGAATGCCTGCGGGTAAATAACCTTTTATACAAGACCATTCATAAGCGGATGATTCTCCGCTGACACGAAGTGAATCAATAGAAACAGGTTCTCCCTGCCTGCTTATGGGAAGTACTGAATTTGTTAAGATTGTTAACATTGAACGTGTCCGAATACCCAATTTCAGGCTTACATTTTGAATGGTCGGCCATGTGTTATCAGTTACTTGAATTTCTACATTGTTGTACCCGCCAATAATGGATTTACCTGAGATGATGCCAGTTAGCGGATCAATCGTCAAATCAGGAGGAAGGCCCATACTGGCATAGGTAAAAGCGCCGATTCCGCCTTGAATAGGAATGGCCTGTGAATACTGCTCGTTTTTCAGGGCATCGGGAAGTTTGGACATGGGAATGGTCAATGGGGGCACAATATGTAAAATAAAGTTTTTATAGGCAGTTCTGCCATCAGAATCGGTGACACTCAGGACAATAGATTTGTATGCAGATTGATCAGGTTCGCCAATCAATTGCTGCGTTGTGTTATCGATACTAAAAGTTTGTGGGAGCATTCCTGAACAAACAGACCAAATGTAATTGCCATAACCGCCTGATGCAGATAGGTTTTGATTGTATTGGGTATTGATGATTCCATTGTTTAGTCGATTGGTCTGAATTTCCAATGGATCAACGATCTGGATTGTAAATGAGTTGGCTTGTATTCGATTTTGACGATCCATCACCTGAATCGATAATTGGTACGTACCAGATTTTGCGGCTTGGCCAGATATTTGACCTGTTGCTGACAATTCTAAATATGATGGTAATGCGCCAGATGCGATAGTAAACGTATAGGGCGGTATGCCGCCTGTGGCAAGAATGTTTTCAAGATAGTCATTATTTTTGGTGCCGCGGGGAAGGTATTGGGTGACTATGGATAAGTGGTCAATAACATCAATGGTAAATTCTCTTTCTGCGTAAGAAGCGGAAGCATCTGAAACACCAATATTGAAAGTGTATGTACCCGAGTCTTCAAGTTTTCCTGAAATCGCGCCTGTTTGTGGATTTAAAGTTAAGCCTGGCGGAAGGTTACCGAATGCGATGGTAAATGTGAATGGCATTTCACCATCTGCCAGGAGTCGTTCTTCATAATGATCATCAATTTCAGCGTCAGGTAAATACAAGGTGGCCATATTTAACAAGATGGGTTTACTAAGATTGTAATTGATTGTTGTGCATGTAAGGGGTTGAATGTCAACATTGTCAATTGTCACTGAATTGTACAAAGGATGAGAAAAACTGATTGAGGTATTGCCAGGGATCAGGTTCTCAATCAGGTATTTTCCCTGGCTGTCTGTTCGATCTGTTTTATCATCAATAACAACACGAACACCTCCAATCGCGTTGTTCCATACATCAGTAATCAATCCTGCTATAGAAGCAGGTTGAAGTAACGCAACATCAATAATATTATTGCCAGATTTCAAGTATACCTGTTTAATTTCTTTTGTCACGTAATCCTTTTTTGAAAAAACAATCGTATAAATGCCGGGTTGTGTAATCGCCAGGCTATAAATTCCATCTGAATTGGTTTGGGTTGTTTGACCATGAATTGAAACCATAACATCTGAAATTATCGTATTTTCAGCATTGCTAATTACACGTCCTTTTATTAGTGGCGGTGGCGGATATATGCTAAAGAACCCCTGTGATGTTCCCCTTTCTGGCTGATGAACAGGCTCAATTTTGAGGACACAATTGACAGAAGTCATTTCAGGAATATTCCAGTCATATTTACCATCATTTGCTGTTTGATTTTCAATGGTTGAAAATGCATTTCCGCCATTGGTCGATAAACATATTCTAACATCTCCACCGATATTCGCTGTATCCCAGCTAATAGATACTTTACTTCCATATGTCAAAATCGCCCCCTGTCCCGGATACTCAATAAACAGATGACCTGCGATCCAATACTGCCCTCCACGAACGCCACGAACATAATATGTTGAATACTTACAGTAGTGGTTATCGTAACCGCCATTGAAACGAATGCCCCACGCGAGATCTGTATCGCTTGCTACTGAGGTTGACGACCAATAGAATCCTGAAACTTTATTAAATTTATCAAATATTGATTCATCATATTTGGAGTAATCAACAATTGATCTTAGCGCTTCTCTACTTGGCATCCGCCAATCTGAAAAGTCTGCTAGCTCCAATTCATTACAATAGGCCAATGCTTCTTTCCATGTCGTTGTATAGCTTTTTGTTTGCCACATTAATCCAGTAGCTGTGTCTGTAATTGTACCATCGTTATTTAACACCAAATGATCATGAGGCCGACTCTGTCCCCCACGAACAGCGCGGACATAATACGACAGATTCTTATCAACGTTGTTGTCGTTGCCATCTTTGAAATGAATGCCCAGCGCGTGATCATCAAAAAATGCATTGGACGTAGATGACCAGTAGAATTCAGGCATAATGTTGCTAAACCAGTTTTCATCAATGGCAGGCGAATATGTATTCAAGTTAGTACTTGAAGCCAACTCATCAATTGTTGGCAATCGCCAATCAGTTGCACCACCAAACGCGTTTTCGTTTAAAATATTGATGAAAAAATCCTGGGCCCCCTGCCATGAATATTTTTTATCTTTATCATGAATGGAACCATCGTCAGTTTTATTCTCCCAAATCAAACCGGTTACATTGTCTTTCACCATTACCCAGGAAGAAGCATCATCTGGCAAGGAATTCCCATTTTCATCTAATTTAGTATAGGAAGGCGGATTAATAATATAATTGCCATCCTGCCCATAAAAATCCTTACCAGGAATCGGGCAAGGAATTTCTTTGGAATAGGGTATTTCATCTTCAGAATAATCATAGCACTTTGTTTGCCCTGAATCTGGTATGGGCCATGAAAAAGCTTGGTTGCAGTACAAAAAAGGGATGGTAAATATTATGATTAACTTTTTTAACATTTTTTTCTTTTTTTCCTTTTGATTATATAAAGCTTGTTTTGAACAAATGCCGATATCAAACCTATGTACGATGGGCGAACACAAGGTTCGCCCCTACACGTTCTTGGCACATAAGTAAATGAGGAATTTATTTTTCGAGCATTCCTTATTATTCTATAGACTTTAAGATAAAGATTTTGGCAAGGCGGCGCAAGGAGATAGTACTATAGTACATCGACGAAGCGCCAACGCAGTCCAAAATTTTTATCTTAAAGTCTATAGAATTAATAAATGATACATAAATTCAATAGCGGTGTCAATGAAACAGTCACATTTAAAATGTCCGACTTAAAAATTATTGTAAATATCCATAAAAATAATATGGCACAAAATTTGCTAGAGTCTGTGTCTTTTATTGTCTGTTTTAGGTTTTAGATCGTAGAGACAAGGCATGCCTTGTCTCTACTTAATGGATATTTTTTAAGAAAGGAGTATGTAAAATATGGGAACATTTAACGATCGGCCAATCGAAGGCGATGACCTGCAAAAGTTTGATAAGCTGGGTTTAAGCGATTATGCCGAAGCGTTGGCAACATTTATCAAAACCTGTAATTCACCCATGACAATTGGAATTCAGGGGGATTGGGGACTCGGAAAAACAAGTCTCATGAACATGATTGATTCTTTTTTGGACAATAAGTATTACAAAAAAGTATGGTTTAATACATGGCATTATTCCCTTTTTGATCAAGATGAATTGTTGGGAATTTCAGTAATACAAGCCTTGGTTAATGAAATGGCAAATATTTTTAATCTGCATCAGAATGAATTTCATCATAAAGCAACAAGGTTTTTAAAAAATGTAGCACGTCAACTGACAATAAAAGGGGTTCAGTTAGGTAAAGCGATTGATGATGCCAAAGAGACTCATGATAATGAAAATATTGCAACACAAATGCTCAACTTTAAAAATGAGTTTATTAAACTCGTGAATGAACTTCTAAAAACTGATCAAAATAACAGAAAACAACAAGTTGTGTTTTTCATTGATGATATTGATAGAATAAAACCTGGAAAAGCATTGGAACTTCTGGAATCCTTGAAAAATTTTTTAGATGTTCAGGGGTGTATTTTTGTATTGGCTGTTGATTATGAAGTCATCCAAATGGGAATGACTGAAAAATTCGGTAGTGATTTACAAAAAGCAAGCGGGAAATCCTTCTTTGACAAGATTATACAATTACCATTTGTAATGCCAACAACCAATTATCAGTTGGGTGAATATATTGCACATTTGTTAAGTGAATCAGGTTATTTAGGTACAAAGGATGGTAAAGCAGCTCGCTTAAATGATATACAAAAAAAGTTTTATGAAGATATTACATCGGTAACAGTGGGTAGAAATCCAAGAAGTATCAAACGTGTCATAAATTATGTCAGATTGCTGGATATTATTCGTTCCAATCATGCACGAACATCAGAAATAAAAGTACACAAAAATACGCAGCGACAAATACTGTATGCCCTTATTTGCATGCAAACTGCCTGGCCAGAAGTTTTTTTATATTTTTCTAAATTTCCAACCCCTGAAACAATAAAAAATTTGGGAAATATCGAGTTTATTAGAACGATTCCAAAAGCAAAAAAACTTTTCGATCGTCTCTCTGATGAAGAGAAACTCAAAAAGAACATCCCCGCCTACTTTGATATTCTTTTTGCATTGCTTGATGAAAATCAAGATGGAAATATTGATAAAAAAGAACTTGAGCCAATATTACTTATGTTGCAACTTGCAAAATTTACATCTATTGAAGCCACTGAAGAGCCTGTTGATCGGTTTTATAAGATTGTTATTGAAAATGAAAAGAAATGGTTAACAAAGAAGAAGAATATTGAAGCAGATGAAAAAGGCCTGTTTCACAGTAGATTTTTTAGAGAAATATATTGCAAGTCAAAATTTAGAAAAAATCCAGAATGCAAATTGCAAATTGCCAGTAAAGAGCGATTTATGACGATTACACGTAATAGAACCAGAATAGGAAGTTTGGTGTCATTGGTAAGAAGCCCTCTTCTTTTCAGATTGGAAGTTGATCCGCAAGAATTTAAATCAATGTTGAAAAAAAATGTAAAATGGCATTACGAAGAGCATAGAAAATTGGTTAATTCAAATGATTTTATTAAAGATTTATCTGGAAATTCTGTCACTGGATTTGGGGATACCCAGATTAACATAGAACTATTGATGTCTTTACCTAATAAACTTGCCATCAACTTAATGGATATTCTGCATAAGGTTTTGATAAAAATTCAAAAGTGATATACTGGCATAAGGCGGGACAATTTATATGCCCAGGCAGAGCCGCCAGATATGCATTCCCGGACAGAGCCGGCAGAGCCTGGGAACAAGCAGCGTGTCCCGCCTTATTTCGGTAGCCCCTCCCTTTTTATCAGGTGTTCAATTTCTTTCACAGCAATCTTTGCTGCATGTTCCCATGTCCATTGTTCGTGAACCTTTTTTGAGGCATTCAAGCCTTTTTGTCTGGCTTCATCCTGATTTTCATAAATATACCGCATATAATATCTGAACTGATTCATGTCAGGCCTGGCCCATTGTCCAAAATAACCATCTTTAGAATGAAAAAAGGGAATGTTGATATCTTCAAACTCATAATCAAGCAAATACGCCAATTCTGATGTTAAATATTCTGTTTGTCCGCTATAATTGGTGACGATTGTTGGAAGTCCACATGCAATCGCTTCAATAACAGGGAGCCCCCACCCCTCAGCACGGCTTGGAAACAAAAAGGCATCACAACTTGCATAAAGCTGTGCCACAGAGTGATGCTCTTGGACTGGATTAATCAGCATTATTTTTTCTGGACATTTCAAATGAAGTCCTTCCAGTTTTTTTCGAATATCAAAACCTTTTTCAAAAGGATTGTGACACGATAAAATCAACACAACATCATCAGTGTTTTTGAACTCTTCATCAAAAGCCCGAATCAAATAAGGCGTACATTTACGTTCTTCATATTTACCCACATTTAAAAATTTAAACTTCTTGATGTTTTCATTTCCAGGTAAGGGGGTGACATTGGGATGAAAAACCTTGGGATTTATTCCTTCGGGAATAACTTTTATCTTGTTAGTGTCAAAACCATGATTCACCATGACTTGTTTGCAAAATGACGAAGGTGTCCATAACTGATGCGGAATTTGCAAGGGTTCCAGCCAATCATCGGGAAGACGTGTGGATTCCCATACAGTATAACCCACCCGAATGCCTGGACAGGGATTTAAAACATCCATTTTATTCCCATACATAATTGCAATGTTTAAGATGGGATCCATGCAGGTGTTAAGGGCTTTATCTGTTTCTTCCCGGGTGCGTTCAGGCATTTGAAGATCTGTTTGTACAAATGGCACAAACCTTTTTAGTTGCGCAAAAAAATTACTGGTATGAATATTATATCCAGTATGGCCATGTATATAGCCGATGCCATGAACAAGATATTTTTTATCTTTCTTTACAGTCCGTTTTGTTTCTGCTGTTTTTTCTTTTCTATTTTTTGAGCCCTGATTTTTTAACAATGATTTCATTTCTTCTACAACACCGATGTAATCATCAGGATGTTTTTGACGAAACAATCGCATGTTTTTATACCAGCATGATTCAGAACCTATTTCTCCCCAGGGCCAACCAGGAGCAAATGGAAGTGCCAACCAGATGTGATGTCCCATTGCTCCAGCCAGATGTGCAACTGCTGTGTCAGTAGAGATCACCAGGTCCATCTGGCTTATTATTGCGGCAGTATCTTCAAAGTTTTCAATATCATTTTGCAAATCTGTAATAGGTGCATCAGGAAAATCCTTTAAATCATTTGCTCTGGAACCTTTTTGAATGCTAAAAAAATGGACATCCTCCAGGTCAAACAAGGAAGAAAAATTGTTCAGTCCATATGTACGCTTATCCATATGTTGTCTGACACTTCCACTGGCCCAGACCAATCCGATTTTTGTTATATTTTTATAAGGACTTATTTGTCTTTGTATGGCATCACGTATTTTCAATGGCGGGTTAATGTATGGCTGATTAAAAATAACTTTTTCCAAATCAGGCATCAGCATATGCGGTAAAGACCCCATAGGAAGGTGATAATCAACATCAGGAAAAATGTCACCATCGGTAATTAAATGGTCAATGCCCGGATAATCTGTAAATAATGGCAGCATTTCCTTGTTGGTTAATAAAACGACATAGCATTCAGGCATTTTGGATAAATAGCGAATGAAAAACACAACATCACCAAAACCTTGTTCAGAAATTAACAGTAATTTCTTGTTTGTTAAATCTTCACCATTCCATTTGTTTCCAGGCAGGCGTTGATTTAAATAGAGAGGTTGTTTTGTTTTCAAGCGCCATTCATAAGCCTTAAAGCCATTTTGAAAATCATTATGCGCAAATGGATAATCCTGTAGCTCAGGACCATCAGGGGCTAAAGAAAAAGAAGGTATTTTTGATTGTGTCTGACACAATCCAATTGCTTTTCGAAGTAAACACTGGGCCAGATTAAAATGCGCATCCGCATAGTCTTTTGCTAAAAGAATTGCCTGTTGAAGGGGCGCAAAGTATTCATCAGTTTTTTCCATCAAAAATAGGATGCATCCCAGGTTATTCCAGGCCTCTTCGTGAGAAGGGTTTATTTGTACCGCTTTTTGAAAACATAATTTTGCATCATCAAATTTGTTCAATAATTGCAATGTCACTCCCATATTATTGACAGACTGAGCATACGATGGGTCCTGCGCGAGAGATTTTTGATACATATCAAGTGCCAGTAATCCTTTTTCTGCGCGTAACAATTCATCACCTTTATCACAAAAGATTGAAGCACTCTTTTTTAACAATTCAGAAATAACTGGCTCCCATGATCTGGACTGGTCCTGGCGAATGAGTGTCATTGTGGGATACCAGGAAGAATCTGTGCAATTAAGCATCCATCGCCAATCTGGTGCAAAAGGCAACAGTAAGTATACAGGTTTTCCCAATGCCCCAGCTAAATGTGCAGGTGCTGTATCTACAGAAATGATGGCATCCATACACATTATGGCAGCGGCGGTATCGTAAAAATCTGTAATGTGCGTACTTAAATCTGTGATATTTTCAAATTTTGAAATTTTTTTTGCAGATTCTTTTTGAAAGCAATAAAAGTGAATGCCCGGGGTTTGTATCAGAGGCATCATTGTTTCTAAAGAAATAGAACGATTCTTATTATTTGGATGATTGGGGTCACCTTCCCAAATGAGTCCCACGTGAACACGTTTTTCTGAAACGTCAATTATGGTTGCAAAGGTGTCGATATCTGCCTCTTCAATGTTGAAATAGGGTATGTTTGCTGGTATATTATGCGCGTGTGTGCCTAATAGATGCGGAAGAGACAGTAAATGAACCTGATAATCAAATTCTTTTTCCAATGCATTTGAAACCGCACGATCAACACCATCAGCCTTTTCCAAAAGGCGGGTTAAATTGGGGAATGTACCGACAACTGTTGTTGCGCCGCGTTCTTTTAATAAAGGTGCATATCTGACAAACTGAATGATATCACCAAACCCCTGTTCGGAGTATAGCAATATTGTTTTATTTTGAAGAGGTTCACCCTGCCAGACAGGAATGTCATGTTTGGGATCATCTAAAAACTTTTTACATTTAAGTCGCCACTGATATTCTTTAAATCCTTCAAGAAAACTGCCTTTAAGAAGCAACGCATGCCCTAAATTTTTGTGTGTGGGCGCATTTTCTGGATCAAGACTAAGGGATTGACGATACCAATCTATTGCTGAATCAATTTGATTTCTTTTTTCACAAATCACCCCCATATTCGTGTAAGCCGGTGCATAGTGCGGATCAATTTGTGTAGAAAGTTGATACCAGGACGCTGCCTGTTCCAACTGTTCCTTTTGAAAGAAAAGATCACCATTCTTAGCCGCTTCAAGACAAAGAGATTGAACGACATTTTTTACGACAAAAGACCAATCACCCGCTTTATTCTGACGAAAAATACTCATTGTGGGATACCAGGGAGAATCCTTGCGGTCGTGCATCCATCGCCAGTCAGGAAAAACAGGAATCATTAACCATACAGGTTTGCCCATAGCACCTGCAAGATGCGCAGTTGCTGTATCCACTGATATGACCAAATCCATATGATCTATTGCTGCGGCAGCATCTGCAAAATCTGTGATATGTGGATTCAAGTCAATTATTGAAAAATGCGCGTCTGACTTTGTTAACGCTTTTTCACCAATTTGCAAGCTGAAAAAAGAGATATTCCCTGTTTGAGAAAGGTTTACCAATGGTTTTAACAATTCAAGAGTCATAGACCGCAAATGATCTTCTGGATGCTTTGCCGATCCCGCCCATGAAAGACCAATTTTAAGTTTTGCAGGATGATCGCGAACAATTGAAATCCAATTGCCAACTGTGTCAGGCGGATGAATGTATGGCACATTTGTTGGTATTGAATCCATATCTGTTTCAAATATAGCGGGCAAGCTGAGCAGTGGAATTTGATATGCAAAATGATGAATCGGTTCCTTATCAAACACTCTGTCTACACCTGTAACTTTTGAAATAAGCCGAAGCATCACAGGGAATGTTCCAAAAGCAACTGTACCGCCCAAAGATTTTACCATCGGGGCATATCGAATAAATTGGATGATATCTCCAAAGCCCTGTTCAGTGCAAAGGAATAACGTTTTGCTATCAAAACGCTGCCCTTTCCACATGGGGATTTCATGATACACACGGCTTTTATAGTCTGAACATTTAAGCCGCCATTCATAATATCTGAACCCTTCTTTTAATTGACCTTTCAATAAATATGCGTGGGCCATGTTTCGATACGTCTCTGCATGATCAGGTTTAAGCGCTATCGCTTTTTTATAGCTGTGTATTGCGTCATCCAGTTTTGCACATTTTTCATTTAGCATACCTATTTCATTAAAAATATCAGCATCATCAGGGTTACGTTCTAGTGCTTTATTGAAATGCGTCATTGCGCGGTCAAATTTTCCTAAACGACGATACGCATTTCCAACCAGACGATCTATTTTTGGGTTATCCGGGGCAAGACTTTGAGCGGTCTTAAATTCATGAAGTGCCATTTCCAAAAGATTTTTTTCAAGATACGCCACACCTAAATTTGAGTGCAGAAAATCAATGTTTGGAAAAATATGCGATAATCGTTTGTAAATATAAATACTATCTTTTAATCGTTTTTGGTTGAACAAATGAATGCCGGTTTTATTTGATTTTGAAATGAATTCAAACGCATAGGGATTATCAAGAATATCACACAAGGCCTGTTGAATATTTTTCATAACGCTTTTAAAATCACCGGGTTCTGACTGGCGAAATAATCGAATACTCGGATACCAGGGTGAATCATCACGATCCAGCATCCATCGCCAATCAGGTGCGTGGGGAATCATGATCCATGTGGGTTTTCCCATAGCGCCTGCCAGATGCGCTGTGGCTGTGTCAACAGAAATGATCAGGTCCATATGAAAAATTGCGGTTGCAGTATCTGAAAAATTATTGATGAGATCACTTAAATCAACAACTGGCACTTGACTGCTTTGCTTGAGATCATCACATGCCGGTCCTTTCTGAATGCTGAACAACACAACGCTTTTTATTTGTGATAACTGATAAAATAACGACAGGGAACACGAACGATTCTGATTGTTTTTATGAATAGGACTTCCTGACCAGGAAATGCCCACACGAAAGCCATCCATCATTTCAATGGTTTGTACGATGATGGATTTTTCGTTATCAGGCCTGAACAAATAAGGAATTTGGTTGGGAATTGTTTCAAGTGTCGTCCCAAAGATATGCGGTAAACTGGCAATTGCAACGTGATAATCTACTGGTGATGGCGGTTCTCCATGAATCACAAATTCATCAATATAGGGCAAATTTTGAAACAATGGCATTAAGTATTTGTGTGTTTCGAGAATAACAGTTCCGCCTCTCTTTTTGACCAGGGGTACATACCGAATGAACTGGATCGAATCCCCATAGCCCTGCTCTGGATAAATGAGCAAGCGTTTGTTCACAAAAGAGCGTCCATCCCAGGGGATTGACTGAAAGTCTCTGGGTTCAGCATCATCATTTTTGAATCGCCATTCATATTCCAAAAAGCCTTTTTTATATTGACCCGCCAAAAGAAGTGTCATTGCCAAATTACTGTGCGCATAAATATAATCGGGTGATATCGCAATGGCCTTTTCATACCATTGGATTGATTCAGTCAATTGGCCCAATTTTTCAAGGGTATACCCCATATTATGACATGCAATAGGATAGTTTGGATTTATTTCCAATGCCCTTTGATAACATTCAATTGCTTTATCCATCTGATTGAGACGATGCAACGTCAATCCTAAATTGCTGAATGCCTCAGGCAGTTTGGGATGGATTGAAATGGCTTTTTCAAAGAACTCTACTGCGTTGTCATATTGGCCTTTCTCATAGCAAATTCGTCCAATGTTACAAAAAGCATACGCATGATAAGGATCCATCTGAATGGCTTTTTCAAAGCAGTTGAGTGCTTTTTCAAAATTATTTTTATGAAGCCATTGAATGCCTTCTTCATTTAATTGGTCGGCGTGTTCGTTAGGTGTGTTTTTCATGTAGATTTTTTGTCTCTTTGTTTTGCTTAGGAAAACTCGAAAAATAAGTTCCCCATTTACTTATGTGCCGAGAACGTGTAGGGGCGAACCTTGTGTTCGCCCTCGAACTAATAACGCTTTCGTTCCTATGTACGATGGGCGAACACAAGGTTCGCCCCTACATCGGGCTGGCAAATAAGAAAATGAGGAACTTATTTTTCGAGAATCCTTAATGGTATTGCCCGAATGTGAAATACTCTAAAAAATAATTTATTCGGCTTTTTTCTCTTAATCCTTTAGCATACAGAGCGTACAAACTGAGACGCAGAATGCTGTGTCTCTGACTTCCACATTAGCAACCGGATCATTAAGGGCGCATTCCCAAAAAGTTGGAACATTTTTTATGTACAAATACCGATATCAAACCTATATACGAGAGCAAACTGTAGGGGCAAACCTTGTGTTTGCCCTCAGACAAATACCGATATCAAACCTATGTTTGTTCTATAGTGAAATCCATATGTTCTCCCTCGGACATAGGTTCATTTTTGGTTTTTGTTTGAGGGCAAACACAAGGTTTGCCCCTACAGTTCGCTCTCGTATATAGGTTTGTTATTGGTATTTGTACAAATCAAAAGTCCGACTTTTTGGGAATGCGCCCATCATTAAAGATTTAACAACCATGAACTAAAGTTTCGCAGTTGATTTGGATGAAATCATTTTTGGACTGCGCAACTTAAATTATGAATTATTGGGATATTACACGGTATATCGTGAGATTTCAATGATAAATTACCCGATATGTCGTAATATTTAGTCAACATTCTCGCTTAGGTCTATACGTAATACGTATAAGTCATTTGACATATCCCCGTGAATTGACTATAATGCATTGTTACAATTAATAATGTTGGGTGCAACACAAAAAAAAAGATGAATTTCGACAAACGCATTGTGTAAATATGTGACGCCCTTTCAGGGCTTAAGATCGTTATCCTTTTGAACCCAGGGCGTTGCCCTGGGCTGGTATGTTGACGCCCTTTCAGGCATGTTAAAAAATGCCCCCTTTTTTTTACATACCCCAGTGCTAAATTGGTAATACGATATATATCATCAACAATGAAAAAATTAAACAAAGGAGATACAATTATGGGCTTTGGAAATTTCAAAACAGCTTCTGAAGTAGCCGTCACATTTAATCTTAAAACTGAGAGGGGTTTTTTTACAGGAACGCTACCAATTGATGTATCCGAACATGAAATGAAGCGTATTAAAAAAAAAATAGACGACCCGCTAAGTTTTCTATCGGAGGAAGCTATATGTGAGAACATTATTAGCCCAATATTGGATGTTCTTGATGATCAATATCAAAATTTTCGGGTTTGGTCGCATATAACATATCATGTAGACCCGACAAAAGACCTTTCTGGTAGACCTGATTTTTTAGTAGCACCTCCATTAGCTCATATACCTGACGTAATGGACGTCCCGCCCCTTTGTGTAATAGAAGCTAAAGATCAAGATTGGAAAAAAGCTTGGGCACAGGCGTTAGCAGAAATGTATGCGGCATCAATTCACGGTGCGACTATATGTTATGCTATAGTTACTTCTGGCGAGGAATGGCAATTTGGAAAGTTTGACAAAAAAGAGTCTCTATTTATAAAAGAAAAGAAAAAATTATTTGCGATAGATGCACCTGATGAACCTGATAATTTACAAAAATTATTTGATAAGTTAAATTGGTTATTTAGTGAGGCGAGTAAGGTTGAGGTTATTAAGGAATAGTCAGATTACACTTTTCATCAGGTGCATGTTAAAACCCGAAACCAGATATAAAGGGTAATTATAAACTTTTTTCTTACGATCCAATCCATATTGATTACCAGTAAATTTCAATGCATTTTTCCATTGTGTGAATACGTTTTCTATTCGTCGTTTCATATTGATTGTTCCATTAAAAAATAATCTGATTAAAACGTTTTTTGGGGAGGTAGTCTTCAGCCCTGAAAGGGCTGCAACATTAAAGAAATATACAAGCAAAAAGTATATTTATATAAAGAAATTTGCAAGCAAAAAATATATTTATATAAAGAAATTGACATGGAATGAGATACTCAAAGATGAAGCGGATTTTATGCAATTCTAAGTAAGCGATCATAAGTTTTCCAAAAAGCATATTATCAATAAATTGTTTGTTTATTTCAACATTGATGAAAAACAGGGCGCATTTCAAAAAAGGGGGCATTTTTTTAGCCCTGAAAGGGCTGCACATACCAGCCCAGGGCAACGCCCTGGGAGACTATTAAAAAAAATCTTAAGCCCTGTAAGGGCGTTACATAAATGAGCTATCATTAATTATTGTTCTTATATGTGTCGCCCTTTCAGGGCTCAAATCATTGTAATGTATTACCCAGGGCGTTGCCCT
>Ga0272440_1001586_pt1 | contig 18470 bp, 11 predicted proteins | sample SSMMMBAug17_FD_192440 | JGI IMG/M metagenome (GOLD analysis project Ga0272440, IMG submission 192440) | Marine sediment archaeal communities from Little Sippewissett salt marsh, Falmouth, MA, United States - SSM-MMB-Aug17 | ecosystem: Environmental > Aquatic > Marine > Wetlands > Sediment ...
GACAAAATTCCAGAAAAAAACATATTTTATTTTTCTCTTGATCGAATTGAAGATTTTAATCAGTTATACGATCTTATATCATGCTATTTAAATTATATAAGACCAACAATTAAGGACAGATTATATATTTTTTTAGATGAATTTAAATGGTTCTTCAAGCAACGACAATATAATGAAAAGTTAATAGTAATTACCAAACAAAATATAGAATTCAATGAAATGATATACCTTATTCCCGCACCAATTTTTCTTATTATGTTAGAAAACAATATTTTAAATTAAATTCAAATAGTTCAGGCATTTTCTGCAATAACAATCTTTTCAAAAAAAAATTTTAAGAGCTTCTAATTAGTTATGAAAATAGTATCTAATCAGATGACTGTTATGCTGATCATAGAATTTCAGTTATTGGATCAAAATTCAGGCATTTTCCCTAATGATTCTCTTGTAAGCCCTAATGATAAACCTAATAGTTGAGGATATAAAATTGAAGAAATTTTTGTTTCTTTTAATTCACTGTTTTGTACCTTATCAAACTGTATCTGACAATATGTACATGCAGAACTGATCAGGTCTGCACCTGAGTTTTTTGCCCCATTTAATTTCTTTTCTAATAGTTCAATAGAAATTTCATTATTTTTTTCCCAAAGTGGATTTCCACAGCAATCAAGTCTCTGTGGCCAATCAAGGCTTGCAGCTCCTGTAAGATTTACTAAGTCTTCAAAAATTGTTGGGGAAAATGGGTTATCTAATTTAACAATTTTTCCAGGCCGCAAGGCATGACATCCATATGAGGGAGCTATCTTTAAATTATTAAGAGGATTTGTAATTTTGGATTTTATTTTTTCTATTCCAATATCATGAGCAAGTACTGTTAAAAGGTGTTTTACTTGAATATCACTTGTCCACCATAGTTCTTCTCTTGATAAAATTGTATTTATTTCAGAAACTAACTGAGGATTATTTACAAGATAATATATTGCATGCATAAAACTGCCATAACAACATTTACATGGTGTTAAAATATCTACATTATGCTTTTTTGCAAGAGCCATATTTCTGGCTGCAAAAAGTATAAATGATTCAAAATTAATACTTCTTATTGGATAACCGCAGCAATTAAATTCTATATCAATAAGCTCTACATTCAGGGCATTAAGAACAGCTTTTGAAGATAATTCATATTCTTTAAGATAAAAAGGAATTTTACATCCAGAAAAAAATGCATATTTCATAATTTTGTTCCTGACTTGAATTGTATTTTTTATTTGTTCCTGATTTTTTGTCTTTCATATGACATATTTTTTAATTCATATAAAATTTCTGTTACAGGAATTCCTTGTGGGCAATTTTCCTGACACATATAACATGTTGTACAGTCCCATACAAGCCTTACATCCATAGCTAATTCTACCAGCCCCTGTCTAAGAAGATTCATAACTCTTTGAGGAGTCTGATTTAAATGATTTGATGGATTTTGATTACTTGCAACAACAGGACATACACTTGAGCATGTTTGACATTGCATACAATATAAAAATGTATCTTTATTTTTGCAATAATTTAAATATTTACTCTTTATATACTGACCACTATCTGTAAAGGATTCTGAAACCTTTGACTTCCAGCCTGTTTTCTTTCTGTCCCTCACCCATGAATGAATATCATTAAATCCATGGCTGGCTATATTCTTTTTAGATATGTCCCAAATGTCTTGAAGATTTATTCCTGCAGGACATATTTCTGTACATCTGTAACATGATGTACAAATATAGCTTGCTTCTTGACAGGTTTGAAGCTTTTGGCTGTTATGAATATCTTTTGATGTAAGGCTCTTTTTAATAAACTTCAACTTTTCAGAAGGCAAAATAAATTCATTATCGATAAATGCCAATGCAGGTGCAACTGAGCAATGAATACTACATGCACTGCAATGAGCGCATGAATCAAATTCAATTGCCATTTTTACAGGTTTATTTTTTGAATCTTCATCAAATCCAACTGCATTAACAATTAGACCCAATGGTGTAGTAAAAATATGTAAAAATTTACTAAAAGGCAAATATGCAAGACCAATAAAACACGCTAAAAAATGAATATACCATAACCATATATGTGCATCATATTCATCAAGTTTTTGAGAAATACTTTTAATGCTTAGAGCGGTTAAATAAGAAATAAAAGCCCATTCAGGTTTTGAATGACATTCCATGCAACTATTTTCATGAACCTCACGCCCCTGTACAATCATTTCATGATCAAATACAGTAATATCTTTTAAATCTGGAAAATAAAGCTCAAATTCTTTAGCCCAGTACATTCTTAAAGGTTCAATTTCATCAGGGTCTGCATCAATTGTATATGTATCTACCATTTGATGAAATACTTTTGGTGATAAAATCTTTTGAGCCTCAAGTAAAAAACCTGAAATAAAAATTATTCCTAAAATAATAAGAGCATATTTGTCTTGATATTTCGTTGTTTTGTTTAAAACCTTATTGTTTTTTCTTCTATAAATTGCAATAGAAATTCCAATTACTACCATTAAAGCAAAAAGGTTTCTTAAAAATAAAAAGGGATTTAATGTTGCTGAATAATTACTAAACAAATTTTGACTGACAAGTTCATCTAAAGCATGCATAAATAATAGTAAGAAAAAACCTCCATAAATAAACATATGCATAAGCCATCTTGTTGAATCCTTCTTTAAAATCTTTCTTTGCAGAATTATATCTAATATAAATACCTTAAAAACAGTAAATAGTTTTATACTAAATATAGTTTTAAAGAAAGCCTTTATCGATGAACTGATTTTTTCAAAAAAACTAATATTTTCGGTATCCGGATCAATGTTTATCAGATACCACCTTAGAATTCTTATAAGCATTCCTGATAAAAAAATGCATAATGAAATATAGAGACTGAATCTAAATGTTTCTAAATGTATTGAATCCAAGATTTTTTCCTTTTTATTATTTATTATTATTTTTTATATAAATTTTTTTATACAACTATTTCGTGGTATTGTAAAGTAAAAATTGAGTGTGTCCCAACTTTTACACATAGAAATTTTTTAGCTCCATAGGAGCGTAATCTTTGTAGAAAATATTGATATTATATTATTTTTAGCTCCATTGGAGCTTATTCGTTTTACTGAGTCCTTTCGGTAAGTATGCTTGACTTTAACAAAAACCAAGATCGAATTCCCCCCTTGAGGGTAAAAAGTCAAAAATGAATAATTTTATCAGTATAACATTATGAAATTGTTAATAGCGATTTTTGATAAATTGACTTTTTACGAGACTATCAATTTTGGTTTCACTCAAATTTTTATAAACGGCTAAATTAAAAAAAAATGTAATATTTAATGAATTGAATTCATAAAATAAATTATATATTTATCTTCTAACCAATTGTTATTAAATAAACATACCTTGACAAAAAAAAAAATCTAATATAGTTGGTTTATTAACAAAGGAAAATAAAAAAAATATAAATTGAATCGGGTGCAACACAAAAAAGTTGGAGAATTTATTTCCAGTTTGTAGTTCCGCCTTTAGGCGGTTTGAGCTGAAACCAATGATTGAAATTTGGTGATAAATTAATTCAGTTTATCGAGCATTTTTGAGCTTATTGTTTATTTTTTTGCATTCTGTTAAAACCGCCTAAAGGCGGAACTACAAACTGGTCTTTGTCTATTTATAAAATTTACCTCTTATTTCTTTCTCGATCTAAGAAAAAAAATTCAACTTTTTTGTGTTGCACCCAATTAAATCAATAAATATTATTCTCATAAAAAATTAAACTGTATTTATTTACATTTAAAAATAATTATACAGCAAAAAAATATTATAATCAAACGTTGCTTATTCCGATCATGTGAAGTGTAAGTCTTTATTTGTCAGTGTCTGTCTACACGAAATGCTAAAAAAACAACGTTGCTTATTCCGATAATGGGAAGTGTAATTCTGTATTTGTCAGTGTCTGTCCACACGAAATTGCTAAAAACCAAATTTGCATATTCCGATCATGTGAAATGTGAGTCTGTTTTTATCCGAGTCTGTCCACACGAAATGCATAAAAACCAAAGTTGGATTATAATAAAAGTATCTGTACAAAATAAATTCTTTTTCGCGGCTAAATATATAAAAAAAATAATCCATAATTACCACACTATATATATTTTTTTAAGTTTATTATTTTCATTATTATATCTGGTGAGAATAATTTTTTAATTTAGAGAAAACTATTCTTATACAGATTTAGTCATAAAAATTTTGGCAAGGTGCCTGATCAAAATTATCTACAGGCATACAATAAAACGTTTAGGACGAGTTTTGAAATAGTTTCATAGTCCAAAATCTTTATGACTAAATCTGTAGACATTTAATAAGGGGGAAGGATGAGAAAAGAGCAGGAAAAAAGAATTAATTTTAGAGCATTTAAACAGATTAGCTTAGCAATGTCAACATATGTTGATCTTTTTCATTTGTTTAATAATCTGGTTGAGCTAATATGTCGTTCTTTTGAGGTAAAAGGCTGCAGTATTTTATTTTTTGATGATAGAGAAAAGGAATTAATACGAGTTGCATATCATGGTATTAGTGAAGATTATCTTAAGAAAGGTCCGATTCCAATTGATATTAAAGATCCTATATTAGAAGAAGGCGGACCAATCATTGTTAAAGATATGCAAAATGATCCAAGAGTATTATATCCTGAGGCAGCATTAAAGGAAGGACTTGCAACAATGCTGTGTTTTCCAATTAAATGTCGCTCAAATATTATCGGATTATTGCGAATATATCATAGTGAAGCTCTTGAATTAGCAGAATATGATATTGAATCTTTTTGTATATTATGTTTACATCTTGGTCTTGTAATTGAGCATAATGGCTTAAAAAATTTTCTTGATCAATTAAAACAAGCCTTTGGTAATCTTCCAATGAGAATGATTGAAGGTATTTAATAAGGAATAAAATATGGCTGTGCGTGAATTTACAGATACATCAGATTTTTTTTCTATAGATTGTGGTGATAAAATAATTATTGGTGATAAAAGCTATACTGTAACCGGCCATGAAAAGGAAAGGCGATTTGGAATAGAAGATCCCAAAATGTGGGTTAAAAGGGCAATTGATGATCAAACTGACGAAAAAAAAATAATTAAACTTTCTTATCTAGAATCATTTGATACTAAACTTGCTGGTGTAAAAATAAAATGCTTTAGAAATCCAGAAAAAGAAGGACGTATACTTGATTTAGTATGGGATCACCCTTATTTTATGCAGGGCAAAGCTTATCATGATTCTAATAATAATAATATAAGAGTAATTAACATTGTAAGGGGTCCTAATTTTTTCAATTATATTAATTCTTTCAGTCAGGTTGAGCATAAAAGATATTTTTATAAAATCTTACCTGAAATATTGAAAAAAATGGTAAAGGCATTTGAAGCTATTCGCTTTCTGCATAATCATGGGTTCAGACATGGCGATATAAGAAATGATCATATTATTTTTGAAAGAAAAACAGGAAATTATGTTTGGATAGATTTTGACTATGATTATAGTGCAACTGAAAATCCATTTGGAATGGATATTTTTGGATTAGGTAATATTTTACTTTATTCAATTGGTAAAGGTTTTCATGATTTATATATGATCATGCATAATACTAGCATGTATAAAGATTTACAGGATCGTTTAGAAACAAGTGATTTTTCTCTTTTAGATAAATGGAGGCTTGTAAATTTAAGAAAATTATATCCATATATACCTAAAATGTTAAATAATATACTTATGCATTTTTCAAAAGGTTCATACATTTATTATGATACAGTAGATGAAATACTTGAAGATATCAATAGATGTATTTACTCTATTTTTGATTAAAAGGAGGAGAATTTTGAATAATTCTATACTTTTAGTATTAAAGGATTCTGTAAGTTCCAGGGCAGCAGTTGATTATTTAGCTCTTCTGCCTTTTTGTAAAGATGATATGTTTATTACCCTGCTTAATGTTTTTCGTAAGCCCTCAGTAAGTGAGGAACTTATGGGTGCAAATTTTGCTGAAGAAGAATCAGCACGTTGTATGGCTATTCTTGAAAATGCTAAAGATAAGCTCGCCAAACATGGCTTTAATCCTGAAAATATTGAATTAATTCTTGCCAAAGAGCCATATCCAACTGTTGCTGAAGGAATTATTGATCAATTTAAAAAAGGTAATTTCAGCACACTTGTTCTTGGTCATAAGAAAAAATCTAAAGCAGAGGAATTTGTAAAAGGCGATGTATCAATGAAATTACTTAGAGCACTTGAAGGTGTAGCAATTTTATCAGTAACCTGATACAGATTTATGGATAAAGATTTTGGACTGTATTCCCATATCAAAAGTCGTCCTTAACCTACTAACATACTCTTCTGATATTGAACCCTGCCAAAATCTTTATACTTAAATCTGTAGTTTCTGAACTATTAGCATTTTTATTGATGCAATACACACAAATAAACATGATTTGAAGTTAGTCCATAACAGGTAGTGTTTTTATTATAGTTAGTGTCTGAACGAAAAAGGCCTTTTTCGCCAATAACTGCGTCAAAAAAAATTATTTTTTTTGTCTTCCTTGTTCTTGACGAAAAATTCCTTTTTCGTTCAGACACCAGTTATATCAAATATAGTGATTCAAATTCTTAACCCTGAAAGGGCGTAACATACCATCCCAGTGCAACGCCCAATACTGTTGAAATAAATTCTTTTTTATAGTGGACAAAGTGAATATTAAAATCAAAATATTAAGTCCACTTTTTCCACTGCGTCCACATTTCTAAGCCCTTTATCTTTTACTTAAAATTCGAAGCAACAATTCTAAATCCATAGTATCTATTTTGATAATATGGAACATTAGATCGTCTAAAAGAACAATTCCCCTTATCTTTATCTGAATAATAAGCTCCGCCTCTAATAATTAATCGACTGCGTTTATTTACATCATCAATATTTTCACGCCCATCATTAGGACGATAAGGATATTCCATATCCAGACTTCTTGTCCATTCCCAGACATTACCGCAAATATCTTCGCATCCATAAGGACTTTTACCAGTTGGATGTTCGCCAACAGAAGCTGTTGAAGCTCTTTCTCCCTTTTCTATATGTGCTCTGGTAGAGTTAAAAGTATTACCCCAGGGGTATATTCTTTCAGGGAAAACATTTTTTTGTTTGGCAAATCCTTTTTTCATAATTACATTATGTATTTCCTCAAGATCGTAATAATTCGCAATAATAGGAGATTGTGTAACATGTTTACCTCCTCTTGCTGCTTTTTCCCACTGTGCTTCTGTAGGCAGACTTATCTCCCAATCTGAAGAAATAATACCATCTGTTTTCCATTTTTTTTCAAGCCATCTAACATAAGCAAGGGCTTCAAACCATGTTATACCAACAACTGGATGATCTTCAAGGCCAAATGGTTTTCCATAATCATCTGGTTTATCTCTCCATTTATCCCACCAATCGTTGATTTTTCCATTATCCCATATTTCTGATTTTTTTGCCTCGATAAAATATTTTTGTTCAAAATAAGCTTCTTCATCAATAAAATTTTTAAATTGTGCGTTAGTAATTGGATACCGGCTGATCCAATAATGTTGTTTTAACTTTTTATTTTTGTGCTTTTCTTTATTCTCTCCCATTGTAAAATGTCCACCTTGAACCAGACAAAATTGAATATGAACAGTCATTACTCCTCCATTTTAATATTAAATTTCACTTCTCATATTGAATATGGGTCAGGCTTTTCAATAATATTTATTCAATAAATTTTTCAACCCATTTTAAACCATACAGTTGTAAATATTCCATAAAAGGATATGGATCAAACTCTTCAACATTAAAAACCCCTTGTCCCTTCCAGATTCCTTTAAGCATTAATAATGCCCCAATCATTGCTGGAACTCCAGTTGTATATGACACAGCTTGCGAACCTGTTTCTTTATAACTTTCTTCATGGCTGCAAACATTATAAATATAATATTTTCTTTTTTTACCCTTAATTAAACCATCTATCATACATCCAATACATGTTTTACCTTTATAATTAGTTCCAAGAGTTGCGGGATCAGGTAATAAAGTTTTTAAAAATTTCAGCGGGATAATCTCAACACCATTATATAAAACAGGATCAATTCGAGTCATTCCAATATTTTGTAATACTTTTAAATGTGTTAAATATTGATCTGTAAATGTCATAAAAAATCTTATTCTTTTTATTCCTTTGATATTTTTTACTATAGATTCAAGTTCTTCATGATACAATAAATACATTTTTCTTTTACCAATTTCAGGAAATTTAAATTCCTTAAATATAGAAAGCGGTTCAGTTTCAATCCACTTTCCATCTTCATAAAATTTCCCTTTATGAGATATTTCGCGAATATTAATTTCAGGATTAAAATTAGTAGCAAATGGATGTCCATGATCACCAGCATTGCAATCCATTATATCTATGTAATGAATATTGTCAAAATGTTTTTTATTTGCATAAGCACAGAATATATTAGTTACACCTGGATCAAAACCACAGCCTAAAAGTGCCATAATTCCTTTATTTTTAAATTTTTCATGATAATCCCACTGCCATTTATAACAAAAATTTGGATCCTGTTCAGATTCATAATTAGCTGTATCAATATAATTAACACCTGTCTCAAGACAGGCATCCATTATAGTTAAATCCTGATATGGGAGTGCAACATTAATTATTAAATCCGGCTTTGTCTGTAAAATTAATTTTACAAGTTGATCTGTTTTGTTTGCATCTACCTGAAAAATTTCTATATTGTTTTTTATTCTTTTTTTAATAATATTACACTTTTCAATATTACGACTTGCCAAAAAAATATTGCTGAAAATATCATCAGCACTTGCACATTTCTGAGCTACAACATTCCCAACCCCTCCAGCACCAATTATTAAAACTCTACTCATTTTTTTCCTTTAATAAAAATTGATACATATATATCTATTTTTGATTAATCATTTCTCTGGCGTAATCCAGAGTTGTTTTTGTCATCTGAATACCTCCTAACATCCTGGCAATTTCTTGTATTCTTTCCTCATTATCAAGAGGTAAAATGCTTGTTTTTGTTCGTCCATCAGTTATTTGTTTAGAAATTTTAAAATGGTAATTTCCAAATTTTGCAATCTGCGGCAAATGTGTAATACAAATCACCTGATGATGTTTTGAAAGATATTCTATTTTTTTTCCAACAAGTTCAGCCACACTCCCGCCAATTCCAGCATCAACCTCATCAAAAACAATTGTTGCAACAGAATCAGTATCCGCTCCAATTGCCTTTAATGCAAGTACAACCCTTGATAATTCACCTCCAGATGCTATACTTGCTAATGATTTTAATTTTTCACCAACATTTGGAGCAATCAAAAATTTTGCCTGATCAATTCCAGTTTCATTAATTGATTTATCTTCAAAAGATAAATATATGCTTTTATTATCTTTTACAGGAATTGTATCTAAATGAATTTGAAACTTTGTACTTCCCATCTTTAACTGTGCTAGTTCTTTTTCAACCAGGTCTGAAAAAATTTTTGCCTTATCTTTTCTTTTTTTAGATAATTCATTGCACTGATTAATTAATTCAATTTTCTTTGTATTTAATAATTCCTCTATTTCATTTATTTGAAAAGATAATGTCTCAAAAGACTCTAGTTCCTTTTCAATAGAATCAAGATGCCCAAGTACTGATTCTATGTTACCTCCATATTTACGTTTTAATTTATTTAAAATATCTAATCTTTCACCAACAGATTCCAGTCTTTTTTCATCAATCTGCACTCCATTTAAATACGATCTTAAGCCTTCAACAATATCTTCAATTCTAATAACTACTTCATTTAAATCATTTACATGCGATTCTAAATTATTATCTATTTCATTTGCTTTTTCAACTTGTTTTGTAACTTTAACAAGCCTTTCAACAACAGCACCTTGTGAATTATAAAGCTCTTCAATACTTTCAAACATTATATTGTATAATTGTTCTCCATTTGCAAGTAAAATACGCTCTTTTTCCAGCTCTTCATCTTCACCAAGAACAGGAGAAATATTTGAAATTTCATTTTGTTGAAATTTTAAAAAATCGATCTGCGCAAGCTGTTTTTTTTCTTTTTCTCTTAGATCATGTAATTTTTTTATCAGAGGAATTATCTCATGATATAATGCATATACTTTTTGCCTTAATGGTGTTAAGCCGCCAAATTTATCTAAAATAAACAAATGCTGATCTTCTTTTAAAAGACCTTGATGAGCATGCTGCCCAGAAATGCTCGCAAGATTTTCTGTTAAAGAAGTTAAAACAGATATAGTTGATAACCGCCCATTAATATATATTTTATGCCGATCATTTGACGAAATAACTCTCCTTACTATAAGCCCTTCTTTTGGATCTAATCCATGCTCTTTCATAATTTGAGCTTCATTACTATTTAAATCAATATGAAAAAAAGCCTCAATCTCAGCACTTTCACAACCAGATCGTATAAGCTTTGATGTTGCTCTTCCCCCTAATAAAAGATTTATTGCATTAATAATAATTGATTTTCCAGCCCCTGTTTCACCACTTAATATTGTAAGGCCCTTAAAAAAACTAATATTTAAATCATCTATTATTGCAAGATTTCGTATAGATAATTCTTGAAGCATAATTATTTAAATTTATTGTAAAGTTATATTGTTAATAATTAATTTTCCAGACATTTAATTTGAGTGTAACCCAAATTGTCGGTCAACATCTTTTATGCACGATTTTCGGTAATCGAAATTTACATGCAAGTTATCATCTTTAAATTTCGGGGGGACTCAGCGCTGAAAGCGCGAATTATTACAGCCCAGGGCTATGCCCTGGGATTACGTAAAACCATGATCTTAGCCCTGAAAGGGCGAATTAATATACGAATTAATTATTAATGTGCCCTTTCAGGGCTAAGATCATCGTAGTTCATTAGCCAGGGCTTCGCCCTAGGATATAATAATTCGCACCTTCGGTGCTTAAATTTGTATATTTTTATCAATCTACCCCAAAAAATTTAAAGAAGATACAAGGCATGCCTTTATCTTTTATAACTGTCAATTTTGGTTACACTCATTTCATTTTTTAAAAATAAACGCTAATTAATAGAAATAAAATTAATTTATGTCAACAATTTTTAAGGGGTAAAATATCTTAAATCATAGTGGACAATTTAGACCAGATCATTTTGATCTTTTCCTTATCATCTGGTAATAAAAGATTTGTTTATAGATTCAAGTAATGTATATATGCCAAAATAGTACTGCCTGCCTCCAATGGTTATCGTTAACTTAGATGATATTTTATATTCTCAATATACATTTTTTGATTAAGTTTTCAATAATTTTTTTTTAACAACTATTTATGCCCTAACCCCCCTCAAGGGGGGAATTTGTCCTCGGAATTTAGAAAAATAAAGGTATGCATTTCAAAATATATCTATACTTTTATTTGAGTACTTATGGGAATTTGTCCAAGGCAAAAATTCGAATGTTTTGATAACAATTATATTATTTGTTGGTAAATTCTTTTTCGGAAATCACCTAAGAATATTTTAGATTTTAGATTTTTACTCATGCCGCTGCCCTAAGCTTATAATATTTCGCCTTTACAGGGCTAAAATCACTGTAGATCGTTACCCTGGGCTATATTATTTCGCACTTTCAGCGCTAAGAAAAAAATGCATACACTTATAGACTTATCCGAAATTGAAATAACAAGTCCCCAATGTCGATGACTTTAAGCAATTACTATCTAGCATCAAGCACAGCAATTAATTTAACCAGGGATTAAATTTTATTAAGCATTTATTTTTTATATCAGGGTGATAGAATTCTTTTGTTTTTGTATTTAACATACATGCAATTTTTGAAAATGTACTTTTATATGATGCTGCTACAATATTGCTATGCATAAGAACATAAAAATCAAAAAAGAATTCTATTTCTTTTAATGGATTATAAACATCTGTTAGATTTATACTGTTAAAACTATTGAAACTATCTTTTACTTTTTCAATTTCATCGCTTGCAATATAAAGTACTGGGTCTTCTAAATTATTCCAAAACGAATTCAGCCATTTTACATACCATTGATCAGGCGTTACAAAATGCTGATCTTCAGTCATAAAATCGCCTCTTCTTAAATGTATTGAAACAAGGTTTTTTCCAAAGCTTGAAATTTTTCTCATTGCTGAATCAAACTCTTTATTCCAAAAGGGCAATACTTCAAAAATCGAAATAAGATAATTTTTTTCTTTTTCTGTAATATGAGGAAGTTGTGCAAAATCTCTGCATTTTATATCTACATTAGTTAAGATTTTATCAATATTACCATCTATGCTTTTTTTATAACTTATATCCTGCATACTATAACATGGCATTTCTTTTGAAACCCTCATATCTTTCATAATCCCTTTAAAAAAATATCTTCCTAACCAATCAGGTGTTTGGACTATTAAATTATTTCTATAAGCATATAATTTCAGATTCATATATTGTAGTAATTGATTTCCAAATCTTCCAATTAAACCAAGATTTGACATTGAAATATAACATTTTTCTTGATTTTCATTTTTACTGGTATTTTGATATTGATAAAATACACTTAAATTATTTTTAAATATATTTTTTAAACTTGCAATAACTTTTCTTGTAAAAACCCATCCAGCACCTGGTACTTTTTTGGATTCATAGTTATAAAACTCAATAGCTTTACTAAAATTTTTTTCCAGTTCCATTAAATAACCTGTTATAAAATGAATTCCATCATTATTTTGTATTTGTTTAAACCATTCGTTAAATTTATTATTTTGAATTATTTGTTTTAATGTAATTAACAAAATATCCTGTTTACACAATTGATGCTCAATAAAATAAATTTGAGTCAAAGGGTACAATTGAAAAGGATTTATAGAAAAAGCCTTTTGATAATGATTTAAAGCTTTATACAGCAGTCCAGCATCTTTTAAAACATCACCAAAATTTGCATGAGCTTCAACATAATCTGGATTTAAATCAAGAGCTTTTTTAAAGCATTCATAAGCACTTTTAAAATCATTTTTTTTACCTCTCATAACTCCAAGATTATTATATGTCTCACAGCTTTTTGGATTTAGCTGTAAAACTTTTAAATAATTATTTATTGCCATATCTATTTCATTTATTTGATGATAGCAGTTTGCTAAATTAAAATAGGCTGATGAGTTTTGAGGGTTTATTTTAATAGATTCATTATAATAAAAAATTGCTTTAGAAAATTCAGATATCTTTGAATAAGAGAGTCCTAAATTGATTAATGCGTTATAATTTGTTGAATCAATTTCAGATAATTTTTTAAAACAATAGACAGCATCTTTAAATTTATTTAAAATGAAAAATGCATTTCCCATGTTAAAATATGCATCGTAATAGTTTGGGTCTATTTTTAATGCTTTTATAAAATATTTTATTGATTCGTTGTATTCTTTTCTTTCATATAAATCATTTCCTTGAGTAAAATAAAACAATGCATTTTTTGAAGTGTTTATTTTTTTTGGTATTTTATTAATATTTGAATATAACATTTTGTATTGATTGATAGAATCTATAAATACCTTTTCAATTTCATTAGTAATTGTTTTATAATTTGTTAAATTTGATTTTTGTATTGTTTCTCTTAGTGAAATACGATTTTTATTTAAGTATTGTATGTTATTAGCAAGTTCAACTGCCTTTTGGATATATTCGTTTTTAGAATAAGTTATAAAATTCTCTAAATTAAGATTGCTAAGCAATGTTTTACCTAATCTAAAGCAATGTCTATCTCCAGAGAGAGTAACTTGAGAGATTCCCATCCATAAAGAGTGACAAGAAGTAGTATGGCCGTTCCATGGGAATGTATCAAGCATTATATCAATATTTTCATGGAGCTTTAAAAATTGTTCAAATGGTTTATAACCTGTCAGCTGTATTCTATTTTCGTTGATATTATTTTTTTTAAAAAAATCTATATAGTTATTTCTAATGTTTAAATCATCAAATGATCTTGATTGAAGGATTATTTTTGAGGATTTAATTTCATGTAAGATTTGTATCCATGTTTCTAAGGCTGAATCAGATATTTTAGCAAGGTCGTGAAAAGCTCCAAATGTTATGTATTTATTTTTTAATGCTGGTAAAGGTTTGATATCAATATTAATATCTGGTGATGGATAGCAAAAAAATGCATTATTTAACCTTATTAATTTTTCAGTATAAAAATCATCACTATTGTTGGAAATTGGATCAGAAAATGGGTCAGAAATTTTGTAATCTATTGTATTTAATCCAGTTGTATTTGGATATCCAAGGTATGATATCTGGACAGGGGCTGCTCTATTGACAAATACTAATAATCTGTTACCTGCTGTATGACCTGCAAGGTCAACTAATACGTTAATATTATCATTTTTAATTTGATTATTAACTGAATCATCATTCATTGAATAAATATTTACCCATTTATCAGCTAATTTTTGCAAATAACTTGTCTGGTTATCAGGACAGGAGACATTTGAATAACAAATAATTTCAAAAAGGTCTTTATTATGATTTTCAAGAATTGGTTTGAAAAAATAAGAAACTGAGTGATTTCGAAAATCAGGGGAAATATATCCAATTTTAATTTTTTTATTCTTTATTATAAAATTATTAATATTTTTATTTTTATATGAATCACCCCATGTTTTATGTGCTCGAAATATTTCTTCAGTTGAATAATCTAAGCTATAATTTAAACAAACAAGAAGATTACTTTTCGCCTGTTGTGAAGATGGGTTGTATTTTATTGCTTTTTGATAATTTTCAATTGCAAGTTTAATATTTCCAGTTAATTTATAAGTTGAAGCAAGATTAATATAAGCATCTGAATAATCATTTTGTATTTGCAATGCTTCTTTTAAATGAAAGCATGCATTAGTAAGCTGGCCTTGTTCACATAAAGCAATCGCAAGGTTATTATGAACAATTGCAGAATCAGGAAAATATTTTAATATATATTCATAGTGCTGACATGCAAGATTAAAATTTCCTTTTTTTAATGCATTGTTACCTGATATAAAACTTTGAGATGCTTTAAGATCAATGTTCAAGATTACCCCAAAAGTTAAATAATTCGAGTGTAACCAAAATAGCTGGTCGATATCTTTTTTGCAAGATTTTTGATGGTCTCGTAAAAAGTCTTTCATTCGAAAATCAGTATTAATAATTACAATCTCTTACATAAAATAAAATTTCATTTTCTGACTTTTTACGAGACCATCATTTTGGGTAATTGAAATGTAGAGACAAGGCATGCCTTGTCTCTACGAGTTAGTGTCTGAACGAAAAAGGAATTTTTCGTCAAGAACAAGGAAGACAAAAAAAATAACCGGAGGAATATATTTGATATTTTGAGGATTATTTGTTTTTGTCTGACGCAGTTATTGGCGAAAAAGGCCTTTTTCGTTCAGACACGAGTTAGACTTTGACCGGCAATTTTGGTTACACTCAAATAATTCTATATTTAAGAAAAATAAATTTCATCAATATTTATGTTATCAGAAAGACGATAACCCTTTGTAGTTAAAACCTGACAAATTGGAATTTCACTTTCTTCTAACAGCTCTTCAGAAATACCTATTGCTGATAATCTGTGCCCATAGACTGATCCTGTATCAACATTTATAGCAATTAATTTATCTATACTGGCATTGTATGTTTTTCTATATGATTGATAATCAAAAAATACTTTATTTTTATCATCTGATTTGAATTTTAAAAAAGGAAGATGTTGAGAGATGTCGTAACCATGAATATCTTGCCAGCCATGATTAATTTTTGATGTTGGAATATGACCATGTATTAATATATAATCATCAAAACGATTCACAGGCTCGGCTCTATTCCATAGAATTGTATCCTCTATCCAAATTCTATTTTCTCTTCTCCATTTATGAAAATCATCATATGTTTTTATTGAAAGCTGTTCATCAATAGGATATTCACTATTTAATAAAGCATGAACAAATGCTATTTTATGATTTCCAATTTTTTCAATATGAGTTACCTTAAGATTTTTAAAAAAATTTATATATTTATCTTGAAAACCAGGAATATCTCTAATAGTAACATCATCTTCTCTATCATGATAACTAATCTCAGGAAAAAATGATTGTATTGTTCTCTGGCCGCCATTACCCCTGAACCATACATTTCCAAATTCCTGAATCAGGTCATCGTGATTAAAAAACTGCAAAAAAAGATCTTCATGGTTTCCCATCAAACAAATTGTTTCAAAGGGTAAATCCATAATATAATCTATTACTTCTTTTGATGAAGGCCCAAAATCAATATAATCACCCATAAAAATGAGCTTATCTATTCTCCATTTTTCATCGTTCTTATGTCTGGAATGAAGTATTGAAATTAATCTTTTTAATGGATCAAACATGCCATGTATATCGCCAATAACCCATATCATGATAACTCCTCCTTTTATGATAATTTTTTATATAAATAATTTGAAGGTAGAAAAATATATTGCCTTCGGGCAAAAACTAGTAATTGCTTTTAAATAAATAAAAAAATGTTACACAGATAAAAATCTCATTTTTTGATTTTTACGAGACCATCAACTTACATACGTCATATTAATTATGTATTTTAAATATTAAATAAAAATATACCAGAAAAAAAATAAATATACAAATTGTTTAAATATGGGTTGAGAAAATTATAAATTGATATTTTATGAAATATTTAATTCATTAAATCTTCAATTTCTTCTGCTTGAACAGGGATGTCTTTCATTAGGTCTACTGGTCCATTTTCAGTTATTAAAATATCATTTTCAATTCTAATACCTGTTGATTCTTCCTGAATATAAATACCCGGCTCACATGAAAATATCATTCCAGGCTTAAATATTTTATATTTGCTCCCTACGTCATGGACATCAAGACCAATATAGTGAGATATAGAATGCATAAAATATTTTTTATATAAAGGAGAATTTTTATTTTGTTTTTTTACATCAATTGGATTTAAAAGTCTTAATTTAATAAGCTCTTCTTCCATTATTTTAGCAATTTCTTGATTATACCTCTTAAAATTATTACCAGGAAACAGCATTTGAATTGCTTTTTTTTGCACATTTAACACAGAGTTATATATTTGTTTCTGCCTTTTAGTATATTTACCATTCACTGGAATAGTTCTGGTCATATCAGATTTATAATTTGCGTATTCAGCACCATAGTCAAGAAGCAATAAATCACCATCTTTTAATTGCTGATCATTTTTAATATAATGTAATACACAGGTATTTGCTCCAGATGCTATAATTGGTTCAAATGCTGGACATCTGGATCTGTTTCTCAAAAATTCATGATATATTTCAGCCTCAATTTCAAACTCCCAAACTCCTGGTCTAACAAAATTCAAGAGTCTCCTAAAAGATTTTTCTGTAATTTTACATGATTTTATAATTAAATCAATTTCAATTGAGGATTTTTGAATTCGTAATTCATGTATAACTGGAGCAAGCCTTTCATATTTATGTAAGGGGTATTTATTAATGCACCATTTAATAAATCTATCATGACTGGTTTCAATATTAAAATCAGCTCTATCATGTTCATTTGAGTTTAAATAAACATATTCTGCTTCAAATATTAAATTTTTAAATATTTTGTTAAATTCAGAATTCCAATAAATTGTTTTTATTCCTGAAATATCAGCTGCCTCATCTTTGCTGTATCTATAGCCCTCCCATCTGGCAATATCTTTGTTTGTTTGCCTTACAAAAAGAATTTCCTTATGTTTTTCTTCGTTTGAATCAGGATAAAGAACTAATGTAGATTCCTCTTGATCTATACCAGAAAAATAGAAAATATCTGAATCTTGTATAAAAGACAATCTCCCATCAGCACTGGTATGCAAAATATCATTAGAATTTAATACAACAATTGAATTTGGTTTTAAATATTTTTTAAGTTTTTCTCTGTTTTCAATAAATAACGCATTATCAATATTATTATATCTCATTTTACTATTTACATTCCTATATTTTGAAACTTCATAATCCGCAGATTATTGGCAAAGTATATGGGATCAATAATTACCTTGCATCTTATAAAAAGATTATAAAATTTATCATGTCTTGCTATTAATGTCAATATTTGAAGAAATGACGCTTAGGAATGTAAAAAAAATAAGTTCCTATTTCAAAGCGGATAAGTCTATAAGTGTATGCATTTTTTTCTTACAGATTTAGTCATAAAGATTTTGGCAAGGCGCCAGATCAAAATTATCCGCAGGCGTACAATAGTACGTTGAGGACGAATTTTTATCTGAGAACACAGTCCAAAATATTTATGACTAA
>Ga0272440_1001587_pt1 | contig 18470 bp, 14 predicted proteins | sample SSMMMBAug17_FD_192440 | JGI IMG/M metagenome (GOLD analysis project Ga0272440, IMG submission 192440) | Marine sediment archaeal communities from Little Sippewissett salt marsh, Falmouth, MA, United States - SSM-MMB-Aug17 | ecosystem: Environmental > Aquatic > Marine > Wetlands > Sediment ...
ATCTGAATAATACATTAATAGAAAGTTTATTGCCGAAGTTGTTAATGAAACGGCTTATGGGTCTGTTTTTAATCAGGCATTAACTGAATTATGCACAGATCTTTCAAGGCCAATGGTTCTTTTCATTGATGAAGTTGATTCGCTGGTGGGCGATACGTTAATTTCATTATTACGACAACTGAGATCTGGATATGACAGAAGGCCGTCTAGTTTTCCACAATCTATCATTCTATGTGGTCTTAGAGATATTCGCGATTATCTATCGAGAGAATATGAACAATGTTATAAGTATTTATTAATGGAATTACGATTAGATCCTCATAATAAAAGCATAATCAATAACTTATCTATCTAGCATAAAAAAACAATATCAAACCTTAATGATTAACAATGTCAAAGATAGCATTGATAATCCAGGCACGAATGAGTTCAAAGAGGCTGCCTGGTAAAATGTTAATGAATATTGCTGATATTCCTCTCTATAAATATGTGATAAAACGATGTCAACATGTTAATAACATTCATGAAATTATATTGGCAACTTCTACAGATGTTTCTGATAACCAGCTTGCAGAGATAGCTATAAATGAAGGATTTAAAGTATTTCGTGGAGATCTTAACAATGTACTCGCTAGGTATATTGCTTGCGCTAAAACTATTGAGGCAGAAACAATAATTCGTGTATGTGGAGATTCTCCATTTGTAGATGTGAAAACAATAGATATATTATTAACTAGATTTTTCAGAAAGAATTTGGATTATATATCATTACAAAAAGTTCATTGTGTAAAAGGACTAGATTCAGAAATTATTCGCCTTTCAGCACTGCAAAGATCCCATGACCAAAGCAAACACCCTGATAATCTTGAACATGTAAGCCATTATATACGGAAAAATATTAAGAATTTTAAAACTGAGTTTCTTGACATGAGTCTTGATCCTTTTGATGGAAGAATATCATTAACAATTGACACAGATAAAGACTTGGCATTTTGTAATGTTATTGCTAATGCTTTAGCAAATAGATTTGGTAGTAATCGATTCGATTTTGTCAGCAATGATATATTTAGAATAATCAAAGAAATTCATAACGATCATATGTGAAGTAATATATGCTAGTACCGCATTTTCCAAAACGTATTGAGATTGAGCCGACAAGTGCATGTAACCTGAAGTGTACATATTGTCCAAGGCACTTTGTTAAAGGTTTGAATCATTTTATGGATATAGCTATGTTCAAAAGAATCATTAAAGAAATTGAGTCATTTCCTGAAACAGTAATTGTTTTGCACAGACGTGGTGAAAGTTTACTACATCCAAAATTTTCTGAAATGCTTTATTTAATAAAAGGAAAATTTCATGAAATACAATTAGCGTCCAACGCAACATTATTAGATTCAAAACTATCTCAAGCCTTGATAGAAAGTGTAACATTCATATCTTTTAGTATAGACTCCCCCAATGCATATGAAAAAACAAGAATTCCAGCGAACTATAATAAAGTTGAATCGAATATTCATACATTTATTGAAATGAATAAAATAAAAGGTTCTCCTGTGAAAACTCAAGTATCAATGGTTAAAACAAAGAATACATTAGATTCAGATATAATACTTTTTGAAAAAAAATGGGCTGGGAAAATAGATCGAATTAGAATTTATGAAGCTCATTCTGAAAATGGCAAATTTGGATCTTTGAAAATGAAACGTAAAAAAAGAAAGCCATGTGTCATGCCATTTTATGAATTAGTGATATTGTGTGATGGAAGTATTGCACGATGCAATCATGACTGGAATTCAAAACCTATAGGGTTTGTTAGCAATGGAATTCAGCAAATATGGCAAAGTAGTTTTTTCCAAGACTTAAGGAAACAACATGAAACTTTAATGATTACAGATTCTGTCTGTGCATCGTGTGACTCATGGTATCCAGAAGAGGGCAATCAATGTACAGGTAAGGTTATTGAAAATGACTAGAAATGAATTTTTGCCTTTATCAAGGCCATATATTGGTGAAGAAGAAATTAATGAAGTAGTAAAAACACTTCTTACAGGCTGGTGGACAACTGGACCAAAAGTTTTTGAGTTTGAACATCAATTATCATCATACCTTTCAAATAAGGAAACTCTTTTCACAGCTGCGCTTAATTCTTGTACATCAGCTATGTTTTTAGCTTTAAAAGCATTAAATATAAATGAAGGAGATGAAATAATTGTGCCAACATGGACATTTGCTGCTACATCTCAAATTGTTGAATGGGTGAATGCAAAGCCAATCCTTTGTGATATAGAAGGAGAGAGTTTATCAATTGATATTGAAAAAGCTGAGAAGTTAATTACAAACAAAACAAAGGCAATTATACCAGTCCATATAGCTGGTTATCCATGCGACATAGATAAAATAGAAGATTTGGCCAGACATCATAATTTAAAAGTTATCGAAGATGCTGCTCATGCAATAGGAACAAAATATAAGGGAATAAAAATTGGAAACTTTTCAGACGTGACCTGTTTTAGTTTTTATGCGACTAAAAATCTTGCTATGGGAGAAGGTGGAGCTATTGTTAGTAAAAATCATGATTTAATTGAAAAAATAAAAAAGATTTCGTATTTTGGAATTAATAAAAAAGCGAATCTAAATAATGTAAAAAATAGAACATGGGCTTATGATATAGAAGAAATTGGGTATAAGTGTAATCTAGATAGTATGCACGCAGCTCTTGGGCTTGTTCAATTACAAAAATTGGATGAAATGAATTCAAGAAGGAGAGAGATCGCACAAATATACAAACAACATTTGAATCCTTTGATATCTTTTACAAAAGATTCAGAAGATCATTTTCATATTTATCATTTATTTCCAATTTTGTTGCCTGATAATATTGATCGAGATGAATTTATTTGTCAACTCAGTCAAAGGAAAATTGGCTCAGGTATACATTTTGTTCCACTTCATAAGCATTCATATTATAACGAGCGTTTTTCTGGCAACCACTTTCCAGTAGCTAACCGATTATTTGAAAGAATCCTATCTATTCCGATGTTTCCTTCTATGACAAATGAAGAAGTTCATTATGTAATAGATAGCATCAATGATATTTTAAGGAAAACCTATGGATAATTATAAATATATACTACTATCTACAAAAAGAGTTTCGGTTTGGGGCATTGGATACTTAGGATATACTATGCTTTTAAGACTTCAGGCAAAAGGATTTAGCTCAAATGTTCATGACTTTAATAAAAATCGTCTTAATTCAATAAAAAATGGCGAATATCCTACTAAAATTCATAGAGATTCCTGGACATCGAAAGGACATATACCTCTTCTTGATCTATCTAAAATTAATATTGAATATACACTTGAAAATATGTTTCAAAATAAAGTTCAGATTATATCATATCCATTAAACGCGACTATTGAAAGTGCTAGCAAGCTTATAAACTGTTTCTTATATCATAAGCAGAAATTAAAAGATGCCTTAATATTGTTTCAATCTGCAGAAACACCTGGTTTTATAGAAACTAATTTTATAACTCCTTTAAAAAAAAATAACATAGATTGTTCTTTTGCTACTATCTTTAGAACAGACTGGTCATTTGAAGAATTATCTAATCAAAAGGATAAACAGGTAATATCTGGCTATGATGAAACCTCAATAAAAAAAACTCAATTGTTTCTTAATATGATAGCCATAGAAGAATACGAAATTCTTCAAAGTATCAGGGAAGCAGAAATCTATGAATGTTCACGAAAAACTCTTCAGCTTTCCGTTTCTTCATTTACGAACCAGCTTATGATGGCTTATCCTGAAACAAATATTAGAAAAATAGTCAGGTTTCTCGTCAAAAACGTTCAGTTAGATGACATAAGCCCAAGTATTGGAACAATTGAATATAAGTATTCTAGTGCAACTAGCTTTTTAATTGAAGGTAGTTTATATCCTGAACGTTTTACAATTCTTCAAAATGTAGAATCAGCAAATACCTCAACAATTATCAATTATGCTGAAATAATTATCAGAAATTCAATTGTCAATGTTGTTATTTTAGGTGTCTGTGAAAAAGGTGACCAGAAAAATACTTCTCTGACTCGTTCATTGTTATTAACAGAAAAACTTTTATCCGAAGGAATAAAAGTATGGATTCATGATCCATTTTTTACAAATAAAGAAATTTCAAGATTACTACCTGAAGCATACTATCTTGAAGATATTTCTGACGCTCCGGTACATGATTGCTTTATAGTGATGACTGATCATAATACCTATCAATATATTACACAAAAAGATCTTGATCGTCTCGGTATATCTTCTGCAAAACTCATAATAGATAATGTTGGGCTTTGGAAAAAATTCTATTTTTCTGAACAAACTTTTTACCATATTCCCGGTGATGGAAAATTAGTTGATTTGGAGCTATAATATGTGCGGTATTGTTGGATTTATTTCATCGAACAGGCATTATAATGGAAAAGAAATTGTATCTAAAATGCTCATTAATCTACAACATCGAGGACCTGATCAAACAGGAATTGCAACATATAATAATAATGTCACTGTTGGTATGACACGCTTGTGTATTATTGATTCTGAAATTCATACAATACCTTATACTGATCAATATGAAAATTATTCAATAGTTTATAATGGAGAAATTTACAACCATGACACTATTAAATCTTCATTGATTAGAAAGTACCATTTTAAAACCGATTCCGATGCTGAAACAGCTCTAATTAGTTTTATAGATAATGGGATTCAATCGTTTAATCATTTTAATGGGATGTACGCTTTTGCTATACATAATATAGTGAATAATGAAACATACATTGTAAGAGACAAAGCTGGAGAGAAGCCATTATACTATTTAAATGGAAAAGACTACTTTGCCTTTTCAAGTGAAATAAAAGCACTTTTTGAAATAGTTGAACCTCAAGTGAATAAAAATGCAATTTCATATAAAGCATATGAATTTACTGTAGGAAAAGAAACACTTTTTAAGGATATTTTTCAATTAGAACCTGGTGAGTATATTAAGTATTCTCAAGGAAAAATGACGATACATTCATACTGGAAAATTTGGGATAACTTAATTGATATAAAAGATAATAAAAAACAAATTACAAAAGATTTAGCAGAACTTATAGAAAATGCTATCTTATTAAGAACTAAAAACTGTTCACAGCAGATGGCTGCTTTTATAAGTGGGGGACTCGACAGTGCACTTGTCGCTTGTATTGCTAAACCAGACTATATTTATACAGCTCATTACGATTATCCTGACTTTGATGAGCTGGAATATGCTAAAATTGTTGCGAATAGAATTGGAAAAAGAATTCAAATAGTTCAACCTCAAAAAATGGATTTTATTCGGACAAAACATGACGTTGCTTATTATCTTGATACACCATGTACCTGGACTAGCTTTACACTCTGGATGTTGATGGAAAAAGCAAAAGAACATGGAAATAAAGTAATTATGACAGGTGATGGAGCGGATGAAATATTTGGTGGTTATCACAGATATCTTTTATTGTATCATGATGAACAAATTCACAATCTTCAAGCTTTGCAAAAATACAGTTATCTTATCAACAGATATTATGGCAATCCTGTAGATAGATACGCAAGGCTTGTGAATCGTAATGATAATATATACGATAAAAAGGTAAATTCTTATTTAAAAAAATCAATTGGATACTATTTCAATAAGGAAAAAAAAGATATTGTCCATTTTATGGGACTAAATGATTATTACTCATCCATGCAAGTACTACTTCAAATGTCCGACCGTATGAGTATGGCATTCAGTATTGAGAATCGATCACCTTTTTTGGATTACCGTCTTGTTCAGTTTGCCTTTTCGCTTCCACCAAATTATAAAGTTAGAAATGGTGTCACAAAATGGATACTTAAGGAAGTCGCCTATAAATTTATCCCAAAAGCCATTGTTAACAGAATAGATAAGCGTGGTTTTTCAGCACCTGTCAACAGATGGTTTGAATGGGATAAAAATGGAAAATACGATCGTTCAGTGTATAGAAAAATGGCATTAAAAGATTGGAAAAAAGTCTTTAAATTGAAATGATAGGGTGGTGCAAATGAATACTTATATTATTGCTGAAATCGGTATCAATCATAACGGCTCACTGGAAAACTGCTCGAAATTAATTGAAGCAGCTGCTGATGCCGGTTGTAATGCAGTAAAGTTCCAGACCTTTACTGCCAAGTATCTTTATCCAAAAAGCGCAGGCAAACTGGACTGGAAGGATATGGATAAAGAGTATGATTATAATATTTATGAAGCTGTTAAAAGTTTTGAATTGCCTTTGGAATGGATAGAAAAATTAATAGAATACTGTCAAAACAAAAAACTTGATTTTATTTCATCTGTTTTTGATATTCATGCTCTGAAATTTCTTATAAATAAAGGTTTAAAAATCATAAAGCTTTCATCATACACAATTACCCATATCCATCTTATTGAAGCGTGTGCGAAAACTGGTTTGCCTATCATTATGAGTACAGGCGGAGCGACTTTAGGAGAGACTGAAGAAGCGGTTAATACAGTTTTAAAATATCATAACAATTTAAAATTATTACATTGCTCCATTCAATATCCTACTTCACTCAAAGATTGCAATATGGGAGTCATCAAGACTCTAAATTTCGCTTTTCCGGGTATTGAAATAGGTTATTCTGACCACACGATTGAGGTCTCCGAAGCGCCTGTACAGTCAGTTTACCTTGATGGCAAAATAATAGAAAAACATATTACGCTTGATAAAAAGATGGAAGGACCTGATCATTTTTTTGCCCTTGAACCACATGAATTGAAGCAGATGGTTGCAGATATACGTCAGGCAGAAATAGATTATGAACATAGAGATTTTTCTATTAATAGTAAAATTTATGGTAGCAGCGCAAAAGTATGTTATGAACATGAAAAATATCTTAGAAATTTTGCATACATGACGATGTTTACAAATAAGGAAATCAAAAAAGGAGGGATAATTAGACCGGAAGATATTGTAGTTTTAAGACCTGGCAAAAAAAAGCGAGGACTTGATCCTAAATTTTTAAGCCTATTTGAGAAACATAAAGTTATAGCAAAAAAAAATTTAATTCCAGAAGACTCCATTGAATGGGATGCAATAGTGTAGAATTATTTAAGCTCTTATTCGTTATAAAAATGAATTATATTAATGAGATAAACAAGAATAAACGAGTTCTTTTTCGAGCAGATGCTAAACCCTCTATTGGGATAGGGGATTTGATGAGTCTTATCTATCTATCACACTATTTTGAAGCAGAAAGTTGGGAATGTTATTTTATCATAAAAAATTATTCTGCAGGAGTACAATTAGCCAAAAAATACGGTATCAGAAATATAAAAATATTGGATATCTATGTTTCCATTGCTGAAGAAGTAAGAGCAATCAATGACTTTGTTCAGAAACAAAAAATTAAGCTCCTCTTTTTCGAAATTACCGAACGAAAGATTACTGAATACAAAGGACTCACAAATAATGTCTTCAAGGCTTGCGTGTCATTTGATGGACAAATTCTTCCTGATATGGATTTAGTAGTAGACTGGGATGTAGAAGCACACAAATTCTTTAAACCTGAACATTTTCCCAAAACAAAATTTTTGCTTGGTCCAAAATATGTTATATTACCATTTAACTTTGATTATGATCGTATTTCAAATCGTAAATACCGTTTTCCTCCAGAAATTCTGCTAATATCTATGGGAGGAGCTGATGAATTCAATTTTACTCAGAAAATAGTAGATATTTTGATTAAAATTAAAACAAAGATGAAAATAAATATCATAGTAGGCTCTGGCTATGAACATAGGAAAAAGCTTGATGAAAGCCTTAAAGGGTCAAATCTTCATTATGAAATCAAGCAAAATATTTCAAACATGTTTGAAGAATATATGAATTGTGATATTGCTGTAGCGGCTGGAGGACTTACTGCATCTGAACTTGTTGCATCTCGCACACCATCAGTATTAATTGCAACATATGAGCATCAAGTGGCAAGGTGTCGATATTTTTGTGAACAAGGCTGGGTGAGCTATCTTGGGTTTAAAAAGTTTGAAGAGAGTGCACTTTATAACAGTATTTATTATAGCAGAGAAAAGCCCTCAAACAAAAAACTATTCAATACTAAAAAGATTGTTGAGATATGTAATGGCTTATTTCTCTAAAATTGATGTATTAATTGATAATCCTGACAGTTGGATTTGGGAATATGAAAGTGAAATTTTAAGACTCCTGTCTGGCTTTACTAAGCAATTGCATATATATAAAGATATGAATTTAATTGATGCAGGAGATATTCTCTTTTTACTTAGCTGTAATAGACTATTACCGGAGAATATTTTAAGTAGGCACATTAATAATATTATTGTCCATGAAAGTGATCTTCCTAAAGGCAAAGGCTGGTCTCCATTGAGTTGGCAAGTTGAGGCAGGATATAATGAAATACCTATTACTCTATTTGAGGCAGCCAAAAAAGTTGACAATGGTGCCTGGTATCTTAAAGATAAAATAATTCTTTCTGGTTATGAATTAATAGATGAAATAAGAGAAAAACAGCTAAGAAAAACTTTAGAAATGATAGATTATTTTTTAAAAAATTATCCCATGTTTCCTAAACCACAAAAAGGCGACGAAACATTTTACCCTAAAAGAAATTTTAAACATCAAGAATTAGATATTAATGCAACCATCATGGATATGTTTAATAAGCTTCGAGTATGCGACAATGAGCGTTATCCAGCTCATTTCTATATAAATAATAAAAAATATATCTTTAAGATTTACAGGGAATAAAAGTGAACAAAGTGAAAAATCTCATAATAGCAGCACATCCCGACGATGAAATTCTTGGCTGTGGCGGTACTATTGCAAAATATAATAAGACTCAAGAATATTATGTTCTAATTTTGACTGGAGGAGCAGAAAACCGTTATGACAAGTCTATGGAAAGTGTGCTACATAGTCATGCCTTAAAAGCTAATAGTAAGGTAGGTACAAAAGAAGTATTCTTTGAGCAACTTCCTAACCAGGGTTTAGATAATATTCCGCTGACTGCTGTAATTCAAGTTATTGAAAAATATATTGAAATAGTAAGGCCGGTTAATCTGTTTATTCATTCATCTCAAGATTTAAATAAAGATCATAGGATTGTATATGAGGCAGGTATAACAGCATCTCGTCCATTTGCAGGACAAATTGTACGTAAACTATACAGTTACTTTGTAGCTTCTTCAACTGAATGGAATCGTATTGAAAATTCATTTATTCCTAACACGTATATTGATATTAAAGACTGCATAGATAAGAAAATAGAAGCAATGAAATGTTACGAAAGCGAGTGTAGGCCCTACCCTCATCCAAGAAGTCCAGAAGCTATTTCTATATATGCAGAGTTTTGGGGGATTAGTGTGGGGATGGAATATATCGAGCCATTTCAGCTAATTCAAGATATATCAGGTCATATTTAACTTTATAATTAATTTTAGAGGGACAAGATGAAAATTGTTTTTGTTGGTTCGGTTGAAATTGGCTATACTGTTTTGGAAGCAGTTTATAACACTAACAAATCAGTTGAAGCAATCTATACTCTGCCACTTGAAAAGAGGCTTTCTACCTCTGGATTTGTGGATTTTGAGCCTATTGCTAGACGTTACAATACGAAATTGACCCGAACTAACAACATTAATGATGAAAAACATATTGATGAAATTCGTAGCTTGGCTCCTGATTTGATTATTGTTTGTGGATGGCAGAAACTCATATGTCAGGAAATCATTGAAATTCCAAGATTTGGTACTGTAGGTTTTCATTCTTCATTATTGCCAAAATATAGAGGTCAAGCCCCTGTTAACTGGGCTATTATTATGGGAGAAAAAGAAACAGGCATCACGATGTTCTATCTCACTTCAAGAGTAGATGATGGAGATATAATTGCACAAAACGAATTCCCAATTCTTTTTAACGATGATTGCAATACAGTTTATAAAAAAGCAGCTTATGCAGGGGCTGAAATGATTAAAACATACTTGCCACAAATTGAGGGAGGAACAGCTCCTCGAATGCATAACATATCGAGTTCTTATCCTGCCTATCCTAAGCGTAGGCCGGCAGATGGACTGATTGATTTTAAGAGATCTGCTCTCGACATTTATAACTTTGTTCGTGCTTTAGCAAAGCCCTATCCAGGTGCCTTTTATTATGATGAAAATGGAAAAAAAATTATCGTTTGGCGTATTGAAATAGTTTTTGACGAAAGCAGGTTACAGGAAGGCGATATTATAGTTGGTACTTTGGATATGAAAGTAAGATTGCTGGAATGGGAATATGTTTAAAGTGTTTATATAAAACCTTTGAAATGGAAGATAGTGTGATGTTTCAGTTTATAGCACTTCTGACTCGAAAAAAGTATTGGATTCTTCATAGTTATTTTATTAAGTTAATATTATTAAGCTATGGAGTTAAAGTAGGGATAAATTTTTATATTGAGGGAATACCACGATTAAAAATTCATGGAAGCTCAAAAAATATTATTATTGGTGATAATGTTTCTATTCTTGGAGATATAGACATAAGAAATCGTGAAAATGGTAGGCTAATTATAGAGGAAAATGTTACTATTGAACATGACTGTAGATTTGTTGCCGCTAGAGATGGCAATATTATTATTGAAAACGGTACAACAATTGGAGCCTATGCTGTTTTTAATGGGGGAGCCGACATTAAGATAGGCAAGAAATGTCTTTTTGCTGTTCGTACAAGTATAAATGCAAATGATCACAAATCTGAAAGGAATAGTTTTATTAAAGACCAAGGCTACATTTATGCACCAGTTATTATACAAGAAGACTGTTGGATAGGAGCAAACGTTGTTATTAATAAAGGTGTTACTATTAAAAAGGGTTCAATTGTAGGAGCAAACGCAGTAGTAACTAAAAATACAGAGAAAAATTCTATAAGTACAGGTATCCCTGCTAGAAAGATAAAATATAGAATATGAATTTTGTAAAAGATAAATTACATACAAATCGCGAGCATTTCTTATTAAGTGTTGACTATATTATAGATAAACTTTATACATTTAGCCTAAGAGAAATTGTTTTAAAATCATTTTATATTTCGTCCAGCATGACATATTATTTAAACGCCTATGATTACAGAGAAAATATTGATAGAGATTTAGAAGTACATGATGTTTTTAAACTAATAAATATATATGGTTACGGAGTTTGTAAACAATTCTGTTTATTATTTGGTTTTTTGACGGATATCTTTAATATTCCTAATAAAATTTTATATATCGGAAAAAAGGGTGAATATAGTATTGATCACTTTGTAATTGAAGTTTTTTATGATAGTAAATGGCATTTTTTTGATCCAATGATGAAATTATTTTTTAAAAAAGGAAAAGATATAGTTTCTTTAAAGGAAATAGAAAAAGGAGAATATGAGGCTATAGTTGGAGATTTAGTACCTGAAAAATGGCTACTTTTTAATCCTGAAAAAAGTTATTTTAAAAATGAAAATAGTTTTAAAAAAGCATATCTAAATATGTTTGAAAATGTTGAAGAATTTACTTTGATTGATGAAAGATATTTTTATAAAAAACAACTTTTGAAAAAAAAATCAATCATAAAATGGTATTGTTACAATGAAAAAAAATTTCTCCCCAAATATTCTAATATTGAAACTATAGACAAAGGCTTTGGAATAGTTTTGAATAAAAGAATTCCGTCTAATGAAAACATACAATTTAAGAATTATCTTATAAGTTATAATAACCCTTTTAAATCAAAAGAAATATATATTAACGATTTTCCTCTATTAATTCTAGATATAAAAATTTGTATTGAAGAAGTTACAAACATACAAATAGTAATTAATGATAATTATTTTGACCTGTCAAATAGTGACGGCGGGCAATATCTTTTTAATGTAGTTTCAGATAGTTATGATATTAATTTGTTTGAGCATCCAATATATAGTTTATATTTAAAATCAGAAGTTAATATTATAAAATATCAAATACTGGCTCAATCAACATATTTAAAAGATAAAATTGTAAAGCTACTTCTTTAGGAATACCATTTATTCTATATAGGAATAAAATTATGATAGAAGAAAAGATCAGGCCGAATCATCTGATGCTCAAAAAAGCCGAAATAAAAACAAAGGAAATAGAAAAAATACTCTCCTATAGCTATAGATTTGTTGAAGTAACCTGCCCTGCATGTGAATCTACTACCTATCAAGTTCTTTTTAAAAAGGATGGATTTACTTTCGTATCCTGTACAAAATGTGAAACTGTTTTTATTAATCCAAGACCTAATTTTGATATACTCAGAGATTTTTATGAAAACTCTGAGCTTATGAAATATTGGAACGAAAAAATATTTCCAGCTTCAGAAAAATATAGACGCAAGCGGATTTTTATTCCCAGAGCAGAAAAAGTTATTGCATTATGTAAAACACATAATGCTCCAAATAAAATTCTTTTTGATGTGGGTGCCGGTTTTGGAACTTTTTGTGAAGAAATCATTAAACTATCCTTTTTTGAAAAAGTAATGGCTATTGAACCATCTTCATACTTTGCCGAAACCTGTCGTAACAAAGGGGTTGATGTAATCGAAAAGCCAGTTGAGAACGTTGCGTTAGGTAAAGCGAGTGTAATTACAAATTTTGAATTGATTGAGCATCTTTTTTGTCCAAAAGAGTTTCTGATTGCGTGTAAAAAACAACTTGATACAGGAGGTTTGCTTATTCTTTCCACTCCCAATGTTAAAGGATTCGAGATGTCTGTATTAGGTAAAATATCAAATAGTTTTGTAGGTCCTAACCATCTGAACTATTTTCACTCTCAATCTCTCTGTCATCTTTTGAAATGTGTCGGTTTTGAAATAGTTGAAGTTTTAACTCCAGGTTAACTTGATGCTGAGCTTGTGAGGAAGAAAATTCTATGTGGTGAATTAGACACTTTAACTTGTCCTGGTTTGAAATTTTTTCTTATCGATAACTGGAAAATTTTTAGTAAGAATTTCCAGGGTTTTATTTCAGACAATAAACTCTCATCTCATTTATGGGTGGTAGGAAAAAAAACATAGTCTCTATCTTAAATTTTAATAATTTTAAAGCTTAAATAGTTTTACTAAGGAAAAATATGAAAGTTTTAGTGGTACAGCCTGGATATTCTTTTTCAAGGCAATTTAATAATATTGAAGCATTTATATCTCTCTTGGATTCTATATATGGAGTAGATTGTTCTTTTTTGGCCTGCAACGGAGCTGTTCTTGCTTGCGGTATGCGTAGCGGACACAATAAGGATCTGTTACCAGAAAATACTATTCCCTCCAACTGGAAAAGTGTTTGTAATAATTGTCAATGTAAGTTACTAAACCGAATTAAACATTTTTGCCAAAGAACAATATCTGTTGATAAAATTTTAACTCCAATTGACATTGCTTCAATTAAAAGACTCTTAAATCAATTTCCTGATATCGTTGATGTTAGTGAACTTATAAAGTTTACTTATAACGGTGTTATAATTGGCCAAGAAATCCGAATGTCTCTTCAACGTTTTCTTTTTATGGGTAATCCTGGAAAAATTCAATGTCCTTCCGGGTCAATTGCCTATGAATATATTAGGACTGGAATAACTTATGCACACGCATTGGAAAAAATTCTCTGTAAGGAAAAATTTGACCTCATCATAGCCAATGAAATTCACTATGTGGATTGGGGAATTCCAGTTAAATTTTCTTTAAAACATGGTATCCCGGTTATTCGCTTGGGCGGCGGGTATTTTCATGGTCATATACGTTCTTCAATAAAACTTTATCAAAAGCTTTCAGATTTATCGGATTATTTTTTTTTTCCCACGGCAGAAGAATTTAAAAGAATACTTCTTGATATTACCTCTTATAAATTCTATGAAAAATTGGGTAGTAGTGCTATTATGAAGTGGATGACTCAATATAGTAATAACGAAATCTTACAAAAAGCTTTTGCTAATAATGTATCTAAAAAAATTGCTCCTATACCCGATAAAACTGAAAATCTGCCAGAAATAAGGAAGTGGTTTCGAAGTGGAAAAAAAACGGTTGTCATCTTTACCAAAACCTGTTGGGAAACCACTATTACATTTGGTGGAATGATATTTTCAACACTTGAGGACTGGATTATCACAACTTATAAAATTATTTCTACAATTGATCAAATTGATTGGATTATACGGATACATCCTTATGAAGAAAATCAATATATCAATCCATATGCGAACACAATCAAATTGCTTCATACACTTCAGAAAAAGTATCCTTGTTCACATATTAGGATTATGTCCAGTTCATGCGGTCTCAAGACATACGATATAATACCATATATGCATGCTGGTGTAGCTACTATGGGGACGTTGCCTATGGAATTGGGCAGCTTTGGCATTCCATGTATATATCCTGGTAACAAAACATATTCTGTACCTGGCTTTACCTATTGTTGTGATTCTATTCGCAAATATGAACACGCGCTTCGGAATATTGGTTCATTGAATAATCTTACTGAGGACCAACGGAAGCGAGCTATGGTTTTTGCAGGTTTTCCTTTTGACAAAGCACGTTTTCTTGATATGTGGGATATTTTTAAAAATGATGAATTGAATAAAGATTCTCTTAATAAAACTATGCTAAACCAATGGGTTCAACATAAAGCGAATAGGCGCTTACTAAAACAGGTGTTATCACCCATAGCATATCATCTTGATAAACATGTAGAAATAATCAATAGAAAAAATGTAATCGATAATATTTCAATAGTTACAGATACCAAAGATAAAAAGTTTTGTGCCCCTATACACTTCAAAGATAGTTTAACTAAAGACCATAGCGAAAACTATATAGAATATAATCAAAATAGTAATGCTGATAAGCGGAAAAAAAAGATAAAAGAATTTCACTATAATAATTCACTCCATAAAAATACCTTAAGAAGTAAAAAAGAAAATCTATATGAATGGAATAATAAGATCAAATATATGCCTCCAAACCATGTTATTCTTGAAACAATATCGGATTGTAATCGGAAATGTTGTCCGAATGCAGTATATACCAGACAGCATCATTTGATGCCTGAGAATGTATTTAAATCTATTATTGATCAACTTAAAGAACTATCTTTTTCTGGTAGATTAACACCTACCTTTTATTCAGAACCTTTACTTGATAAAAGATTATTAGCATTATTTAAATATGCAAAAAAACAATTACCAGAAGCTAGTATTGGTTTATGTACTAATGGTGATTTTTTAACTTCTGAATTAACAAATGATTTATTATCTAAAGCATTTGATGATATCCGAATTACACAACATTCTAAAAAGTTTGAAAAAGAGAAATTAATTAATAATTTTATTTTACAATATCCAAAATTTTATGAAAGACTATCAGTATTAAGACCAAATGAATGGGTTGGTCATAATAGGGGGGGGCATTTTCCTCAAGGTATTTCCCAAAAGAATTTAATAAATCAATGTCCAAGATTCTCTCACCTTGTGATTGATTGCTATGGAAATACTGCTATATGTTGTAATGATTTTTTTGCTGAATATGGCTATGGATCGGTTATAAATAAGAGCTTAAAAAAAATATGGAAGATATCTGAGTCAACAAGAAAAAAATTATATTTGGGAGAACACTTGGGTATTGACATCTGCCGTAAATGCGTTGGGTTGGAAGAAAAAAATATTGATAAGAACAAACCGAAAATTACAAAAAATGAAAGACAGGGTTTTCAAAGCGTTTCTTATGACGAAGTTCCTACACATATTTTAATATTAATCACTAATCCCCGTTCAGGGAGTACATGGCTAACTGATGCATTGAGATGTCATCCGGATATAGAATTTTTGCCTTCTGGAAGTATTTGCAGAGCCTTAAATTTGAATCAAAAAAAATGGGGACGCTATCCCAGGGATTTATCAAACACACCAAATTCTTCTCAGTCTATAGAAATAACCAATGGAAAGTGGGGACATATACCACAATTTGACATCACAAACCAATTTTATGAATGCCCTAAAAATATTTTCAGCGAAACGTTTGCAATTGAAAAAATTCATCCTGAATTTTTTGATTTTAATGCAACAACTTTTTTGGAAAATTTACAAAAAATAGAGGATAAAGGAGTAAAAATTCGGTTAATATATTTAGTCAGGGATCCTGAAGCATCATTTACATCATTTATGAACTATCAAGAGCGTAATCCTACCTGGTATCCTAAAACCAGAAATGACTCACTCGCAACATACATGCTAAAAACTTATGATGCTATATTGAAAATATCTAATTGCAGAGAGGGATTGGTTGTTGATTATGGGGATGTTAAAGCTAATCTCCCAAATGTTTTACAAAAAATTTATCGTTATTTATGGCCTGATGTAAACCAAAAAGAAATGGATTTAATTATTCAGCTAAGCCATGCTGCTCATGAGGCTACTGCAAGGGATAAGCGGTTAGCAATTTCTAATTCATCTTTTATAGGTGCAACTATTGGTTCTATTCGAGGAGGGGCAGATAAACATAGAGATTTTTTCAATCTTTATAAAGATAAAGTTGAAATATGTTACAACAGATATCACTGCTTATTAAACAAAAACTCAAAACAATATCAAATTGAAAAAGAGTTAGATAATCAATTGCTTTTAGGTGAAAAACTCTTCAATGAAGGTAAACATAATGAGGCAGAGATAATTTTAAAAAACATTTTAAATGAAGAACCGAGTCATTCTATTGCACACAATAATTTAGGTTGTTTGTTGTGGCAAACCAATAGAAAGCTGGAAGCAATAACAGAATTAAAAAAAGCTTTTGAACTTACTCCTAATAATCCTGATGTTGTATGGAATATAGGGCAATCTTTTATTGAAATCGGATATTTAAATGAAGCTATAAATTTATATCAGACCTATTTAAACATAAATCCAAATGATAAAAGGATTCTAAAAGCCATCCAAAATTCTAAAAATCAAGACTTAGAGGATATACTTTGGTTAATTATAAATAAAAAAGATATAATAGAAAACATTATTGATGATATAAAAAAGCGTCTTGCCTTTTATGTCCCTCATATTCCAGCAAACAGGGTAGAAGTAGTTTCAGAATTTCCACAAAAAGCGTTATCTGATAAAAATGCAATTCTACTTTTTGGCTCATCTGACCTTATTCCCCACGAAGTTACCAAAGCCAGAGTTTTTAATATAGACTATCGGCACAACCCAACAGACGGATGGGATTGGTGTAAGCTGGCAAATTATTGTTCAAACCATAAAGTAAACATAGAAGAGTCGAAGTTGTGTTTTACAAATTATATTAATAAGCTTAAAAAAGAACTTTTCAATAAGGCTTATATTTTTGGAACAGGACCTTCTCTGGAAAAAGCCATAAAGCGGGATTGGTCTGATGGATATCGTATTGTTTGTAATACGATTGTTCGTGATCCAATCCTTTGGAAGCATATAAACCCGCATTTTATTGTTGCAGGGGACGCCATTTATCACTTTGGGCATACAGAATTTGCACAGAGTTTCAGACAAGACTTGGCAAAAAGATTAAATGAAACAGAAACATATTTTTTGTATCCAGAGTTTTTTCATGAAATTGTTCGCCGTGAATTCAATGAATTCTTAGATCGACTCATTCCTGTTCCAAAGGAAAGTAACCAACAAATCAATGTTGATCTTAGTCAATACTTTGCCCTGCCAGCTTTACATAATGTTTTGGGATTATTGCTGCTCCCTTTGGCATGTACATTGAGCAAAAATATTTACTTATGGGGATTTGATGGACGTGCACCTGATGACAAACTATTTTGGAATAATTCTAAAAAGCATAGTTATCCTGAATTTATTCCAAAGTTGCAAAAAGCACATCCATGTTTTTTCAATTATTTCGTTCCAAAAGCTGATACAGGTAAATATACCCAAATTGCGTTTGGAGACTTACTGGATAAACTCCTGAGACAGGCTGAGAGTGAAGGCTTTACTTTCGTTATGATGCACAAAAGTTGGACACCCAATCTTCAAAAGAGATATCAAAAAAACAATAGTTCTCTAATTTGCACAAGTTTGTCTGTTCCAAATGAATTACAAAATACTTTTACTGACTTTTCAACTATTTTTGGTGAACAAAATATCTGCCCTAATCCTTTTTTATCATTGGAGATACATGGTAATGGAAATGTGTCAGTGTGCTGTACCGCTCGTTTGAAACGAGGCTATGAATTTGTCGGAAATATCTTGCAGAGTTCTCTTAATAGTATATGGAACAGTAGTCAAATTCAAAATCTTAGACAATTAATGTACGAAGGAAAATACGATAAATGTTGTAAACCATTTTGCCCACAACTTATTGCCTTAAAAAAAGGCAAAATTCCTC
>Ga0272440_1001588_pt1 | contig 18467 bp, 10 predicted proteins | sample SSMMMBAug17_FD_192440 | JGI IMG/M metagenome (GOLD analysis project Ga0272440, IMG submission 192440) | Marine sediment archaeal communities from Little Sippewissett salt marsh, Falmouth, MA, United States - SSM-MMB-Aug17 | ecosystem: Environmental > Aquatic > Marine > Wetlands > Sediment ...
TTATTTGGAATCTGAACATGTAGACATTTCTAAAATGATAGTATATCCTCATACCTTTGATACAAAAAGTCTAATCAATGGAAAAATCGATGCAATGTCAGCTTATTGTACTGATGAACCCTTTATACTGCATAAGGAAAATATTAAATATAATATTTTCTCTCCTCGTTCAGGTGGAATTGATTTTTATGGTGATACATTATTTACAACAGAACAATATATAAAAAACAATCCGGAAATTGTTGATAATTTTTTGAAAGCATCATTAAAAGGTTGGGAATATGCGCTGAAACATTCTGATGAAATGATTGATTTAATTTTTACAAAATACAGCAAGAGACACAGCCGTGATCATTTACAATTTGAAGCTGAAAAAACAAAACGATTAATCCTGCCAGAAGTTGTAGAAATTGGATATATGAATCCAGGACGTTGGAAATATATCTCTGAAATCTATGCCAATATGAATAAAGTACCCAAGGATTTTACAATTGATGGCTTTATTTATCAAAAAAATGAATTTCAGGTTCATTTGTGGATGTACGTATTGATTGCAGGAGCTCTATTTGTTGCTATATTGGGTTTTACGATTGCTTTCTGGTTAATTCGATTGAACACCCAATTAAAAAAAGAAATACAAAAGCGGAAAATTTCAGATGATATGCGTCGAGAAAGCGAGCGAACATTATCAACTTTATTGGGAAATATTCCTGGAATGGCCTACCGATGTATAAACAATAAAAATTGGACAATGATATTTGTCAGTAATGGTTGTTACGAGCTTACTGGTTATAAAGCTTCTGAATTATGCTATGATTTGGAAATTTCTTATGGAGATTTAATCCATTCAGAAGATAAAGAAATGATTTGGGATGCTGTTCAAACCGCCATTAAACAGCACACATCTTTTGAAATAACCTATCGCATTATTGATAGAAATAATCAATTAAAATGGGTCAGGGAACAAGGTCTTGGCGTTTATAACGAAAAGGGTGATTTATTGGCGCTGGAGGGATTAATTAATGATATTACTGAAAGTAAGCTCGCCCTGGAAAAGCTCGAACTTGCCAAAGAAAAAGCTGAAATTGCCAACAAAACGAAAAGCGTTTTTTTGGCCAATATGAGCCATGAAATTCGTTCGCCAATCAGTGGTATTATTGGCATGCTGAACATGATATTGGATATGACCCCTCAACAAGACATAAAAGAAAATTTGATCACCGTAAAGGAAGCTGCAAGCTCTTTATCAACAATTATTAATGATATCTTGGATTTTTCCAAAATTGAAGAAAAAAAGTTAGAAATGGTTCTTATTCCTTTTAATTTGTCAACAACGATTAATCAGGTGGTGAAAATATTTTCTTATGCCATAAAAAATAAAGGACTTGATGCTAAATGGACTATCCATGAAAATGTTCCTTTATATTTAATCGGAGATCCAAATCGATTAATGCAAATTATCCGAAATCTTTTGAGTAATGCCATTAAATTTACAGATACTGGCTCCATTTCATTAAATGTAAAATGTATCAATAATAATGATATAAATGTTGAGTTATTGTTTCGTATCAGTGATACAGGTTCCGGAATACCAAAGGATAAATATATTGATATTTTTGAGAAATTCAATCAACTTGACAATTCTTATTCGAAAAAATATTCAGGCACCGGCCTTGGGCTTTCTATTTCAAAGGAACTGGTTGAATTAATGGGCGGTAGTATATGGGTTGAAAGTACTGAAGGAAAAGGTTCGAATTTCTTTTTTACCGCCTATTTTCAAAAAGCAGAAAAAGAGGGAAATATAATGATAGAAAAGAATGAACAATTATTATCAGATCAATCTAACCCTTCTCAAGTTAAAATGCTACTTGTTGAAGATGATATTTTGAATCGAAAAGCAGTAACCCATTTTCTGAAAAAGAAAAATTATGTTATTATTCCAGCAATAAATGGAATAGAAGCACTGGAATTACTTAAAAAAGATACTTTTGATTTAATTTTGATGGATATTCAAATGCCGGAAATGGATGGTATTGAAGCCACAAAAATCATTCGAAATTCACAATCACATGAAATTGACCCTGATATTCCTATCATTGCATTTACAGCACATGCCATGAAAGGAGATCGTGATAAACTGATTGAACTTGGAATGAATGACTATGTAGCAAAACCGATAAAAATGACTGACCTGTATGAAAAAATTAATAATGTTTTGCAAAAAAAAAAGAATTTTGATTGATAACGATTGATCATCAAAAGGAACCGCTAAAAGACACAACCCTTTTCCCTCATTTTTCTAAACTGGCACAAAAGCTGCATTTTTTGATATTCATTTTGTATTAATTTCCTTGAATATTTTAAATATATTTTGCGAATGATATGTTAAGTGAATCAGAAAAAATCAATTCTTTGATTATATTAGGCATTCAGCTTATTCAGGTCAATGACCTGGATATCTTGATGCAAAAAATATTAAGTGAAGCCAGACGTTTCATTAATGCAGATGCCGGTTCGATTTATCTAAAAAAAGACAATGAATTGACATTCAGTTATACACAAAACGATACCCTTGAAAAAAGAAATTCTGGCGATGAAACCCTTATTTATTCAACCTTTACAATACCTATTGATCATAAAAGCATTGCAGGATATGTTGCCCTTTCCGGTCGTCCTTTAAATATTTCGGATGTTTATCAAATTTCAGAAACAAAACCCTATCAGTTTACTCATCAAATTGACGAAATTTCAGGCTATAGATCGAAATCTATTGTTACCGTTCCTTTACAAAATTCCAAAGGCAATGTAATAGGTATATTACAGGTTATCAATGCCAAAGATAAATCTGGAAATGTAATTGCGTTTTCAACTGAAGCTGAATTAATGATGATGCATTTTGCCAACATTGCGGTGATTGCATTGGAACGTGCACAAATGACGCGGGCAATCATTTTAAGAACGATTCGAATGACACAATTGCACGATCCCCAAGAAACATGGGGACATGTCAACCGCGTTGCCGCATACGCAGTTGAAGTCTATGAACGTTGGGCAAAAAAACATAATATTAATGCTGATGATATTGAAAAAAGAATAGATATCTTGCGTATGGCTGCAATGTTGCATGATGTTGGAAAAATTGCTATCTCTGATTTAATATTAAAAAAACCCGGTCGGTTTAATTATGATGAATATGAAATAATGAAACAACATACCGTGTTAGGCGCAAAAATTTTTTATGATTCTCAGACTGATTTTGATGAAGCTGCTTATAGTGTCGCCCTAAATCATCACGAACGGTGGGATGGTTCTGGATACCCCGGACATGTGAATCCAATGACGGGGTCTCCTATAGAAGGATTTACGTTAAAAAATGGCCGGCCAAGGGGAAAAAAGGGTAATGAAATTCCACTGTACGGTCGTATTGTTTCACTGGTCGATGTCTATGATGCGTTGACTTCAAGACGGTCATACAAAGAAGCCTGGGATGAAGAAAAAACACTTAAAGCAATTCAATCGTCTTCCGGTTCACAATTTGATCCTGAACTGGTGGATTTGTTTCTGGACAATATGAATATCATTCGATCCATTCATGAAAGGTATAGTGATGACTAAATTTCATCAGAGGAGGTGTTTTTTAATGGTCCACTTCCTAAAAAGTATTTTATCTGCAATGATGATCATATTGGTTGTTTTTGTTCCATTTACTTTTGCTGAAAAAAAATATGTTACTCCTGAAGATATTCTTCCTATTCTTGATGAAATTGATGCATTGAACAAACGTTTGGATGAACTAACCCAAAAAAAAGATGAAAAAAAATTACCAGATTCCAGTCAAAAATTATTGGATCTTCTGAAAAAAGACATGGATGAATTATCGGAAGTTCTCGAACGTGTTGAAACAAAATCAATTGTTGATCGATTGGAAATTGGCGCTGAAATACGAACCCGTTTAGATTGGTATACTTTTAAAGGTCATGACAACATACCGTTCACGAATCATCCCGCCGGAAAACTGTTAAATGAACATATCAACCTCCAACCCAGTAACCGATTTCGACTAAATTTAAGAGCCAATATTTCAAATAATTTAAAATTGACTTCAAGACTGGTAATGTTTCGGCATTGGTCAGATGATGATTTTCCGGTTTATCCCGATGTAAACTTTTTAAATACAACACGTATACCTGGTGATATTAATTTAAAAGTTGAACGGGCATATGTTGACTATTTTTTTGAACCAATTGATAAGCTTCCCATGGCGTTAACGTTTGGTCGGATGCCTTCAACGGATGGATTACCAACTGATTTAAGAGAAAATACACCCAGAAAATCAACCTATCCCGCTATTGTATTTAATGTTGAGTCAGATGGATTCGCCCTTTCAATCGACCTGGAACCATTAACCCATATTCCTCAATTTGCCATGCGCTCCGCATATGCCATGCGGTATGATGATAAAGAAAAATATTTTTTAGGTAAGAAGTTATCGGATAAACAAGGTATTTATCGAATTGATGATCTGGCAATGGACCCGGTAAGTTTTTATATGGTTCAATTTGAAAGCCATATCCCTCATTTTTTTGGTGGGCTGTTGGCCATAATGAATGTTTTGTATATCCCTAAGGCACCACGTCCCGATTTTCGATATAATGAAGAACTTGAAAGTTTTTATGATGAAACCGGACTTTTGTTTACAACTGGAGAAGATAACCTGGGTTCTTTAATAAAATACACCCTTTTTGTAGAATCCAAAGAATTCTTCGGGTATAATTTTGATTGGTTTATCGGTTGTTCCTATGTTAAAACACATGCAAAAGGCGCTACTGAATTCATGTTGGATCCAAGAGTTATCGGACAACCATTTGATCCACTTCCTGCAAGAGAAGCTTATGTTCAGTACAAAACAATGCTTGAAAACAATCCAAATTTTGAAGCGCAATATCAAGCACTTCAGAATGCGCCTACACCAATTGGCTTATTAAACGATGACGGTGTTTCAGATCATGATGGTCATATTATTCATGTGGGCATACGTATTGACTTACCGCTTAAACTTAATGATTGTCCTAAATTGGGTATTGAATATAATCATGGGTCTCAGTACTGGATCAATTTTGGAGATGGCAGTGAAGATCCACTACACAAATTGTCCACTCGAGGAGAAGTATGGGATGTGTATCTCCTTCAGCCCATCTCACGATATTTTATGTTTCGTCTTGGTCATACAGTGACCCGTCATGATTATGATCAAAACTTAAGTTTTTACTATGGTGAACCATTAGCCATTGATCACAAAGTAACAAACACTTATTTTTTAATGGATGCGAAATTTTGAAAATGGCGATAACCATATGGGGATGTAAATTACCGGAAAGGAGCGATAAGGAATGAAACAAATGTTTCGTATACTTGTTGTTGGAATGATTTTACTAATTTTTATTTGGGCCTCCATATCAATGGCTTCAAGTGGAAGAGAGGTTTTTCTAAATAAGTGTGGTTCGTGTCATCAGGAAAATGGAGTTGTTAAAGCTTTCGCACCCAGTAAATATGCATCAACACAATGGCGGCGATTTTTTCGAAGGGACAAGCATAAACGAAAAAAAGATATATCTGATCTGTTCACTGAAAATGAAATAAAAGCTGTCATGGATTATTTAATCCGACATGCAGCAGATTCTGACCAACCTGAAGCCGTTGGACTGAAATAAGCGATGGAATCAATGATTCATGTTCATAATGTCAATAATTGTGAGGCGCTGATGCAGAATTTTCATTATAATCAATTAATCTCTTTTTTCGCTAATATCTTTGTGCTTATGGCTTTTATTTTACTGTTGCCCAACATTGCAGCATGTGAAGACGCCGTCTATAAAGAAGAATTTGAGATTATTTTAAACCAGTTAGATAATATAACAGAAAAAATTGAAACATTAGAAGATCAAAAAAAGACCACTCAACAAAAAGAAACGCCTGAAAAAAGCGTTGAGCATTTAAAATCCGATATTGACTATTTTGTTGATATTCTGGAAGAAGTTGAAAAAAAAAGTATTGTTGATCGAATTGATTTAAGAGCAGAATTAAGAACCCGATTTGATTGGTTCGATTTTACCGGCCATGATACGATCCAATTTACAGATATTGACAATGGTCCTGAAAAACATGAGCAAGTTTCAGCTTTGCCATCAAATCGATTTCGCTTGAACCTTAAAGCGACTGTTGGTTCATGGTTACAATTTCATTCCAGATTATCCATGTATCATATATGGGCGGATGATGATTATGCTGTATATCCAGAGGTTAATTTTATTAATCAATCACGAATCCCAACAGATATTTCTTTAAAAGTGGAAAGAGTCTACGCAGACCTTTTTTTTGAGCCAATTAATAACATTCCAATGGCCCTGACATTTGGTCGGCTTCCCACTACCGATGGTTTTCCCACTAATTTACATGAAGATACCGCCCGAAAATCAACCTATCCAAATATGGCATATGATATTGAAACCGATGGAATGGGACTATCTATAGACCTGTCTCATTTTACTGGCTTAAAACAATCTGCATATCGCATTGTGTACCTCAAACGATGTGAAGATTTTGAACGTTATACATTTGGTAAAACCATGTCAGATAAAAAAGGGATATACCGTGTTGATGACTGGGCTGTTGGTGACGTCGAGATTTTGGTTTCACAATTAGAAACATTCTTACCCGGTATTTTTAGAAATACGTTTTTTTTGGTTAATTTTGTTTATATACCAGATGTCCCACCAAATGATGCACGATTTAATGACGATCTATATCCATTCTATTATGACCAATCAGGGCTATTATTTGTCGATCATCCACAGTCTCTTGGAAAAGGATGGAAAACAACCTTTTATGTTGAGTCAAAAAATTTTCTTAACCTTCAAATAGATGCGTTTATTGGTGCTTCCTATATGGAAGCAAAGGCTGATGGCGCCACAAGATATATGATCAATCCATCAGTTGCTGGTCTTCCCGGCCCACCCATTGATGCCCGATTTGCTTATGAAACTTATAAACCCTTGCTGGATGCGCTACCCAATTTAGAAAATTTATTCAAACAATTACAAGCTGCCCCGCCACCAGTTGGTATGATCAATGACGATGGTGTTTCTGATCGAAATGCACACGCTTTCCATGTAGGATTCCGATATCAGTTTCCGATACCACAATTAAAAAATCCTAAATTTGGCGTAGAATTCAATCATGGTTCTCAATATTGGTTAGGGTTTAGTGATGCAAGTGAAGATCCGCTCCATAAGCTGAGTACGCGGGGAAAAGTATGGGATGTCTACTACATTCAAAGACTCAATCGCTATTTAACGTTTCGTCTGGGATATACAGATGTTTATCAAGACTACTCATATGGTTCAAGCTTTTACTTTGGCGCACCACACAAATTGGATCATCATATCAAAAACACCTATTTTTTGATCGATGCACGATTTTAAGTAACTCCCAGACGATATAAAAGGAATCAAATCTTAATTGTATTTTTGACAATTGATTATTGATTAACGTGACCGGTAATGATTTAATTTGCCATTGATAATAACCTGCCAATACATAAATCTCAACATCAAAGGCATATCCATCAATGGTTGATTTAAGAATAATTTTTTCTACACAGTCTTTGGAAAAGCCTTTAATACCACATTGGGTATCCGCTATGTCGATCTTGAACAATTTTCGAACCAGCAGTGAAAAAATTTTGCTGGCCCATTGCCTTTTTTGACTTAATTGAGCTTCATTTTTTGACCCGGAAAGACGACGATTGCCCACTACAATATCACATCTTGTTTGTTGAAATATTTCAACAGCCTGCACAAAAAAATCCTGTACATAGGGTAAATCAGCATCTGTAAAAAATATATAGTCACCTTTGGCATAAGTCATTCCAAACCGAATGGCATAACCTTTTCCTTTATTAATATTATATCGCAAACAAATGATGTTTTTTATTTCTTTCGAAAGTTTATCAACGATCCGATAGGTTTGATCATAGCTACCATCATCAACAAATATTATTTCATAAGATTGAAAATGTGAGCTGCAAAATTCATTTAATACGTTCAAGGTATTCTTAATTCGGTTTTCCTCATTAAATCCCGGAATAATTATTGAGATAAATGTTGTTTTCATGGAAGCCTTTTCTCTATTCAAATTTTTATTTATCTATCTCAAACTGGCTAAAACACAAAAGAGGAAGATATGCAAGTAGAAACAATCAAGAAACATCTTGACAATCATTAGGAATATTTGTATAAAGGTTAAATTGTTGATGCGGGGTGGAGCAGTTCGGTAGCTCGTCGGGCTCATAACCCGAAGGTCGGCGGTTCAAATCCGCCCCCCGCTACCTTTCTTATCAATCCTCAACCAATCTTTTTTTATCCATCACTGTTTTTCTTTATTGTCTATCTGACATATTCAATCAGTTGAAAGTATACTCATGATAACATTTATAGCAGCTGAATAGATTTTATAGCAGCTGAATAGATGCTGATTGTTGTGAAATTTCCCGCAAGGCGACTGATACCTCATGAATAACACTTTTCCAATCTCCTAAACGTTTTTGACGAAAAAATTTCATTGATGGATGCCAGGGGCTATCATTTCTATTTGAAAACCAATGCCAGTCTGACGATACAGGGAGGATTACCCAAATGGGTTTACCCAAAGCACCTGCCAGTTGCGATGTTGTATTACCGATTGAAATGACCAGGTCCATTACCTGGATTTGAGCTGCTTGATCATCAATGTTTTTTAAAGGATCGATATCAGGATCGTTGTAAATTGAAATATTGAGTTCTTTTTGTATTCGGTTCAGTTCATCCAGGTGGTCACCATACTGAAGATTAAAAAAACGAATGTTGGGGCAAGACAGAATAGGTTTCCATAAATCTAATTGAGCCGGTTGATCATAGTCAATTGCGCTGGCCCATGATATTCCGACCTTTAACTGATTGGTTTCTGGTAAATATCGTTCACGAATAATTTTTACTGCTTTTTCATTAGCTTTTAAATAGCTATTGCGTTTAGGAAAATGAGTGATTGAGGGTCTAAAAAAACGAAGAAGACCTCCAGATGGGCTATGAAAGTCAGCATCTGGAAAAAGATAAGGAGACTGCTCAGGATTTTTGTTCGCTGGAACAATGACTGCCTGAGGAAATGAACGAATAAACAGGGGTAACAATCTGGGCGCACATTCAATAGATACTCTCTTTGCGCTTTGAATTACATCTGGAAACATACTGGCAAAAAGAATTTCATCACCTAACCCCTGTTCTCCCCATACAAATATATGACAATCGGTTAAATCACTTCCATCCCATTCTTTTGGCTTGAGATTTCGCTTGATTCGTACGCCATTGCTCACCCACCGAAATTCATAGGCGTCAAATCCATTTTTGAAATCTTCTTGAACCAATAACAATAATGCCCTGTTTCGATGCGCTTCTTCATTATCTGGCTTTATCCGAAGTGCTTTTTCATAATAGGCCATTGCCGGGGTATAAAGCCCCATTTCACTGAAAATATTTCCAATATTAATGTACGATTGAATATGTTCTGGTTGATTTTGAAGTATTTGTTGAAAAACTTTCAACGCGTCATCATATTGTCCCTTTTCTTTTAAAACGATTCCATAGTTAATTGCAATAGCATTGTTATCGGGTGACAGTTGTAATGCTTTTTGATAGGTGTTAATGGATTGACTTAAATAATGTCCCTGACGATAGGCATTCGCCAGATTAAAATAGAACAATCCATTTTCTGGTGAAAGCGCACAGGCCTTATTCATGCATTGAATCGCCATATGAATATGTTTTTCTCGTGCAGCAATAATTCCAAAAAAATTCCAAAATTGAGCATTTTCTGGTTTTTGTTCTAACAGTGGCAAAATACAGTCTTTTGACGCTTCCAGCCGATTTTGTTGAAAATTTCGTACAGCTTCCTGAAACAATGGTTCTTGTTGAATTGTCATTCGTTCATCTTCCTTTTTAAATGATCGGTGTGTTTTTGATAGCATTTTGGTTTTTGAATTCTTTTTTTCCAATTGATAATAAAGTTCTTTTTTTACACGCAATATTACATTATTCCAGGAACCAGGCTTATCCTGTCGAAACAGTCGCATGGTTGGATACCATGGACTGTCTTCAATTGTTTGAAACCAACGCCAATCTGCATCGTAAGATAATAATGTCCATACATTCAGTCCTAAAGCACCAGCCAAATGAGCCATAGCCGTATCAACAGTAATCACTAAGTCCATTTGCGAAGCTGCTTGAGCTGTATCAAAAAAATCTGAGCAATGCTTACCCAGGTCAATGAATTGATCTTCTGAAAAATCAACTAATTCTCGTGTTCGATGTCCTTTTTGAAAGCTAAACCATTGAACATTCTCAATCTCAAATAATGGTTGACATTCTTTTAAAAATAAAGAACGTCCCATATCTGTTTTTTGCACTGTACTGCCAGTCCCACCCCACACAATGCCAATTTTGAAATTGTTTTCATTGGTGGTAATCATATCACAGATGTTAGCCTGGAACGGCCGTGATGCTTCCAGATAAGGCACTTTACCGGGTAAATGATCGGGCGAAATCTGAAGAACATGCCCCAAACTGAGCAAGGATAACTGATAATCATGCGCTGGCAAGTCTTCTCCTCGCTGAACAATCTGATCAAGGCCGTCAAATCCAGCAAATAGTCTGACCAGTTCTTTTTGAGATTCGAAAATAATTTTTTTGACCTTTTTATGAATCATCGGCAAAAAACGAATAAACTGAATGCAATCTCCAAATCCTTGTTCAGCATAGACCAAGAGTATACTATCAGTGGTAGATGTATCATTCCAAAATGGTTGCTGTGATGAGGACTGATATGTATCCTTTTTTTTCAGTCGCCACTCATATTCTTTGAATCCATTTTTGAAATTTCCCAATAACAAGAGAATGAAACTTTTATTGTAATGGCTTTTCACATGATTCGAATCAATTGCAATGACATGGTCATAAGCAGCAATCGCATCTGTATACTGTCGCAGGCCGTTGCAGGCAACGCCTATATTGTACCATGCATCTGTGTTTTGGGGATCAATTGAAATTAACTGTTTAAAAGTGTTAATGGCCTGTTCAAATTCCTGCATGCGAGAATAGGATTCACCTAAATTTAAATATGCATTACAAAAAAATTTTTCCAATGAAATGGTTTTTCTGAAACAATGAATAGCTTTATGGTATTGTTTTTGTAGAAAATAAAGATCGCCTAAATTATACCAGGCAATTGCATTTTGGGAATCAAAAGATAAAGATTTATAATAGGAGTCAATTGCCTGGTCAGGTTTGTTTAGCGCTGTGTAGATTAATCCCAGGTTAAAATAAATATCTGGTGATTCCTGTAGAATTGATGACGCCTGAATCATGTACTGTTCAGCAAGATCAAAATTTTTAGCATAGTAATACATCAATCCAAGATTGATCAATGCGTCAATTCTGGAAGAATCTTCGTCAACTATTTGTTTAAAAAGTTGCGATGCTTGCAAATAATCCTGTTGATCTGCAAATTTTGTTGCTTGATTAAATAGATTTTGATGTTTTGGGTTCATCGTACTTTTATCACTAAGGTGATTTCCGAAAAAGAATATATCAAATATATAATCCATATCCCGGATACGAGATTGTAACGATAAGGTATGCCTATGTTGGAAATACGAGCATAAAATATAATCTCAGATAGTTATACATGTTTTAATAATAAAAATTACTGATTATATCGGATTTTGTGGATCAATTATGGTTGTCAACTGCTTTGACTGTAGAGACAAGGCGTACCTTGACTCTACGAACTCATCTCCGGCATTTGGATGATACCGGGTATATTTATTTCCGGAAATCGCCATAAGAATATAAGTATTTGAATTATTGCTACCAACATCCGATATAATCAGAAAACTAAATAATAGGGAAGTAAGATTGTTCCTTAAAAAAAATTGTCCTATCTGCAAGAAAATATCAATAATTTCATTAATGAATCACAATCACTCTTATGCTATCAATATCCCTATTGTTGATTTTCAGCAATCATCTTTGTCAAAAGATCAATATATTCTTTTCCTGGAAGATTCTTTGCTTTAAGTTTATCAATGAAATCGTACAATAGGGGCTCAACTGCTTTTTTCCATCGCTCAGCTTCGTCTTCAGATAAGTCAAAAATAAGATTTTTATGCTGCAAAGTAAATTTTTTTCCTTGTTCATCCAGTTCATCCCAGGCTTTTCCGTGAACACCTATCCATTCTTTATTCACTTGCAAAATAATATTCTGGATATCTTGAGGGAGGCTATTCCATTTATTTTTATTCATGACAATAAACATTGCTGTTGTATAGCCAATTTGCTTGCAATTGGTTGAATAACGAATAACTTCAGCCTGTCGCCATCCTTTTAATACTTCCATTGGACCGAATGTACCTTCAACAACCCCCTTTTGTAAGGATTCATACGTTGACCCTTGAGGCATAGCAACTGGAATAGCACCTAAAGCCTCAACAATTTTTGTACTCAATCCTGTGGATCGAATTTTCATTTTCGTTAAATCATTCAGTTTTTGGACAGGTTTTTTGGTATGAAGTATTCCTGGTCCATGTGCATGAAGATACATGACCTGAACGTCGGACAATTCAAGTGGCTTTATTTTTTGATAAAATGCATTAACAACCTTTGAAGCAACCAGTCCATCAGGATATCCCAAAGGGAGATCAACAGCCTCCATTACAGGAAAACGACCACGCGTATATGCAAAACAGGACATTCCTATATCAGTAATACCTTTAACGACACCGTCATAGCACTGATTTGCTTTTGTCAATGCGCCACCAGGAAAAACTGTGATAACAACTTGCCCGTTGGTTCGCTTTTCAATTTCTTTTGCCCAATCCATCCCAGCTTTACACTGACCATGGGTCGCTGGAAAAAAAATGCTATAGGTAAGACGATATGTCTTGGCCATAACAGGATTAATTACTAAACCGCCAAAAAAGAAAAAAACAATAACAAAACATATCAAACGCTTGTTCATAAATGAAATCCTTTCAAAGTAATAATAAGTAGTAATCCAACAACTGGATTTTTAAACAAATAATTCTTATATCATGAATTGTTTCAGCTGTGAACATAAAATTTATGCTAATAATATAATCAATTCTGTTGATCATTTATTGTTTGAGGCTGTATTTTCCCAAATAAGACCATACCGTGGACGAGTTTGGTGTGGCTTTAATTGTTCCAGAAGGCTTAAATATTGATTGTGTTGATGATTAATGATTGCGTGCAATGCATTTATATATCGACTTCTAAGTTGATGAACAATGTTTTTGAGTTCACTGACTACAAAAAGTTCTGTAGCACCAGCGGTGATATAGGGGGCAATGATAGAATCCAAAGCAAGTTCAATTGGAGATAGCCCCCCACCTGAAATTGTTTCAAGCCCCACAATTGCTGCGCCCCAAATAATAGAAAGCGCATGAATACCAATACGCTTCTGAACGGGGATGCCTTTGTTTAGTGTTTGGAATTGATCTGTTAACCATTGGTTGATTGCAATCATTTTGTTTTGAAATAGGGATTTAACAGTTTCTTGATCAAGTTCAGGGGCATTCAGACGAATATACTCCTGAAAAAGATCAGCTGTTGCATTCTTTTTGACATAATATTGATATTCACCCAGTGCCGTTAAAACAGGTGTTAAATCCATTTGTGGGAAATAATCGTGATGATTTGTTTTTTTATGGGGCGTAGGAATCAAAAAAAAAGGCTTCTTAAGTGTTTCAATAATCCAATTTCGAACAGGTGCTAAAACGTCATGTCGTTTATATATCTCTTTAATGTGAGGTTTGATACATTCATCAAAATAGGATCGGTTAAATGTTGCGGGCAATTGATCAATCATATCCTTTGATATCTTTCCAGCAGTTGATAAAACGTGTTCAATTTCCTTATAAGCGATCATTTCATTATCAAATTCTTCTTGAAGTTTTAATATCAGAAGATCAGATTGGCTGGAAAGAGATTTAATAGCTTGTTTTTTTATTTTCTTCCGAGATTTATTTGAAATATCAATAAGATAGTCTTTAAAATGAGCAACAGCCTCTAAATAGTCTGAATCTGAAGATTTTTTTTTGCGAGGAATAGCAAAAAAAGGCATGTCATGTAATTGAACAATGCCTTTTAGCTGATGATAAATGTTGTCCGCCAATTGCTTGTCATCGCATTTATTTAAAGCAACAATCAACTGTTTTTGATTTTTTTGGGCGTCAAAAACAATGGATAGTGGTTCCTGATCAGCATATTTTTCGATTGATGTAACGTATACAATTATATCTGCTAATAAAAAAATTTTTTGTGCATGTTTTTTATTATCAAGACAAACGCTATCAACATCTGGAGAGTCAATAATCATTGGAAAAAGAGGAAAAGATTCATGTGGAACGAGTGTTAACGTTTTTGATGTTCCTGAATTAGGAAACTTACTACTATCGATATCTAAAGATTGAATTTGAGTTGAAAAAGGTAATATATCCTTAAATAACGAAAGCCATTCTTTATAGATATAAGCAATACCACCACTGGTCGTAGGACGTTTGACACTTTCAGCACTAATTTTTTGTTCTATCAATGCATTAAATAAGGTGGACTTTCCGGTTCCTGTTCCACCTGTTAATGCAATAATTAATGGTAACTGGATATTTTGTTGTTTCCATTTGAGTAATTGTTTCTGTTGTGTGATTTCCTGGACTTGCTGTTGAAATAAAACAGGGTCAATACATATTCCCTTGATTGACATATCAAGGAGTTGGGAAGGATTAAATGCTGACATTGATTAAAATAGTATTTTCATTAAAGTAATGTTCAAGGTTGTAGATGCCATGATTAGAGCAATCATCCATTTAATCATATTGCTCTGATCTGTTGTAATTTAAGCATCCATTCTGGCAAAAGCTGTCCTGACTGGTTCAAATTTTGATCTTTATATTATCGTGCAACTTTGGTTTTTCCAAATGTAATGGACAATCACTGACTAACACGGACACACACATCTTGCTCTTGGAAAAACCAAAGTTACACGATAATAGATTGATTTTTTGCCATTTGTTCAAGATGGATATCTTTTATATCATCTTTGCGCATAGGTCTATAAGTTTTGTTCTTTATTTTTTAACCTGAGTGTTATGCCTTTTTTTCTTAATTCTTTTTTTCCTTGAAGTTTTTGGATAATGCTGGGGTGGTAATATTATAAATGGTTCTTTATCTTCTACTTCTGGCTCTTCATCTTCGTATTCAAATATATCTGGATTTTTACCAATAGCAGAGATTAATTTGACCCAAAAATAAACTATACCAACTGAAAAAATCGCTCCGGCAACAATTCCCATTCCCAAAGTTAATTCAGATATTAGTATTGATAGAATAAAACCAATTCCAACGCCAATACAAATGACAATCAATCCTATTAATAACAATATAATCAGCATAACAATTAAAATACTCATTCATTTCTCTTTCTTTTTTTTGTATATATAATGAACAGGTGTAAGCTGCTACAAAAAGCAAAAAGGGTTAACAATAGAATGCTTAACCTTCTATAAACTCGGTTTAGCAAAGAAATAAAAAGCGCGGCGCTTTTTGTAGTCTGCTTCACACAGATATCAGAAATAATCTAAATGTTCTAAATTTTAAATCGGCCAACAAGTAAGTTTAACTGCTCTGACAGTTTGGAAAGTTCATTAGCACTTAGATTTACCTGTGAACTGCTGTTGGCAATATCAGTGGAAGCCTGGTTCACTTCATTTATATCTATTGTGATATTTTCTGCGACTTTTGTTGTTTGGGCTACATTTTTAGTTGCCTCATTGATCCCATATGAAATATTAGTGATATTGTCGGCAATTTCTTTGGTTGAAACTGCTTGCTCTTCCACTGAGCTTGCTATCGTGGATACAACATCATTTATGCCTTCTATAATTTTAGCGACCTTTTCGATAGACTGAATGGTTGAAGTGCTCACCTGTTGAATTCCCTCTATTTTGTTTCTTATATCAAGGGTCGCATTTGTTGTTTGTCGTGCCAGTTCTTTGATTTCATTGGCCACAACTGCAAAACCTTTACCTGCATCGCCTGCTCGAGCAGCTTCAATAGTAGCATTTAGGGCTAAAAGGTTCGTTTGTTCAGATATTTCGGTGATTGCTTCAGTAACCTTATCAATAGCCTTGGCAGCACTCCCTAATTCGGACATCTTATGGCTGACTTTTTTGGATTCTTCTACTGCATCAACAGAAATTTTTCTGGCTTTATCAGTGCTATGTGCTATTTCATTGATTGTCGATGTCATTTCTCCTGCTGCAGTACTAACCATGTTTGTACTTGTGCTTGTCTGTTCCATAGCCGCTGAGACCGAATTCATATTAACACTCATGTCTTCTGCTGATTTTAATACGATACTTGCTTTTGCAGATGTTTCTTCTGAATTGCTTGACATTTGATTAGAAATTGCTGAAAGCTCTGAAGAGGAGGAGGATAAAGTGTCAACTCCATTAATTACATTCGTAATCATATCTTTAAGTTTTTCCATAAATGAGTTGAATTGTCTTGACAAATCTCCCATCTCGTCGTTACTGGAAACTGGAAGACGCGTGGTCAGATCTCCTTCTCCCTGGGATAAATCAGTCAGGTTTTTTACGACGGCTTGAATAGGATTAACAATAGAAAAAGCAATAAATAAAGATAAGAATACGATACCGGTGATGCAGATAATACCTACGATACCGCACGCTTGTTTTAGAGTCTTAAGGCAATTAAAGGCTTCGGATTCAGACATTTCTGCTATGAATGCCCATTTCAATCCATTAAAAGTCATAGGTGCATAAGTAGACAATACTCGATTTCCTAGGTAATTAGTCGTTATCATATTACCGGTTTCATTTTTCAGTGCAGAATAAACTGAGGATGTATTGACTTTTCCTTTTTCAGGATGTCGAAATGAGGCAACCACAGAATGACTATCTGGATCAATATAGGAATCGGAACGCATTAACATGTCATCACCCACCATATACGTCTCACCTGTTTTTCCCATGCCAGTACGCGATTTCATGATTGCATTCAAGTTATCCAGTGGAAATTGGAAAATAAGAATTCCCACTTTTTGTTGATTATAATAAATTGGAGAAGAAACGAATCCAGCTGGTGCTTCATAGGAAGGAAAATATTGTTCGAAATCTATAAAAGCAACGAAATTAGGAAGGGTTGCAGAATTTGCCTTGCGAAATGCCTTGCCAATGCCTGTATTTGCATACGGTCCATCTATCAATGATGTAGCGAAATCCAATTCTTTGTATACAGAATAGACTATATTTCCAGTTTTCGGATGAACAAGAAAAATATCATAATAACCAAATTTTTTTAAATAGTTACAAATTATGGGATGATATTGTCCATGTATGTTACTATATTGAGATGCATCATGGGCTTTATTTAGGGAATCTTTTGAGCCTAAAGGATTTGGATTTGCTTTGATATAATTGTATTGAAAAGCGACTGCTGTAATGTCAAGTTGTTCCAAAATTCGGCCAGCACCAGGTGTGCGATTGTTGTTTTGTTGACGATATTCATTACTAAAGTCCTCCATGTAGTATGTTTTCAATTGATTACGTTGCTCTATAAGATCTTTTGGTTTCCATCCATTATCCTTAATAAAAGTATCAAAGGCACGCCCCATTTTTGTCATAGCTTCAATAACCGTATAGTCTTCAGAGAACGTAATCACCTGATTTTTAATGGTTTGCATATATTGCTCAACCTGATTTTTTTTGATATCTCGTATACTTACAAGTTTCGAGAAAATCTGTATAGAAAGAGAGGTACTCATTTTGTTAAGTGAAAAAGTGGCAATAATTAGAAAAGGAATTATACCGACGCATAAAAAGGCTACAAGTAGTTTAGATTTAAGTTTCATTTGCTTAAACATTTTTCTCGTCCTCCAATTTAGTAAAAGTCATATCAACTTTATTTATTACTTTATGTTAAAAAAAATATTTATTCTGTAAATAGCTATAATTATTTAACACGACCTGGAAAAGTATTTTATCCTAAGAATATCAATGACTGAACAAATTTCGCGTTAGAACCTCAATTTCAAATAATTTAACAATATGTTACCATTTAGATTAATGCTTTCGTAAATTGGTCAAGATTGAAATACAATGAACAGGTGCGAGCTGCACCAAAAGCAAAAAAGGATTAACTTTGATGTACAGACGTTCTACAGCCATAGAAAAAACAATACTTGTAATAAAGCGCTAAGCTTTTGGTGTCATCTCGACACAGATATTGTATTTCTAATTATTTTATTTGGTTATTGATTTCATTGATTGCAAACTTCCGATA